>Ga0192280_1095_pt1 | contig 16758 bp, 13 predicted proteins | sample Koala_Koa24_M3_FD_131249 | JGI IMG/M metagenome (GOLD analysis project Ga0192280, IMG submission 131249) | Enriched cells from koala feces incubated with labeled cellulose particles, San Francisco Zoo, California, United States - Koala_Koa2-4_M3 ... | reverse complement strand
CATTGAGGCAACGCCGTCCACCTCAGACGCCGCAAGTCCGGCGATAATCGCCACCACTTCATCCGCAATGCGCACCTCTCCAAACTGCTCATCATTTTCCAGTTTATAGGTATGAACCTCTGCATTTTCCATGTCATAACCCTCCGAAACTTTTTATAAATAGCGATTTTTCGATGCTATTCTGAACTGTAACAAAATTAGATTTTATTATATCAGAACCGCATTTATTTGCAAGGCGAAAAATCATATAACAATTCTGCACAGCCTGCCTTTTCATTCCGATGCTGTCCTGAATTATTTTCCAAACTCCGCCAGCGCCAGCCCTTTGTTCCGCTCCAGCACCATGCCCACAGACCAGCTGTTGACAAACAGCAGCAGCGGGCGGCCTTTCAGATCGCGGATCTTTTTCATATCAGAGGTGCCGACCAGGTGATCCAGATCCACATCCTCATTCTCAATCCAGCGGATGTATTCGTATGGCAGCATTTCCAGGCGGATATCCACGTTGTATTCGTTCTCCAGGCGGTATTTCAATACGTCAAACTGCAGGACGCCGACCACGCCGACGATGATCTCCTCCATGCCGATGCTGGATTCCTGGAAAATCTGAATCGCGCCCTCCTGGGCGATCTGGGTGAGGCCCTAGACGACCTGTTTGCGCTTCATCGTATCACGCTGGCGCACACGGGCAAAATGCTCCGGCGCGAAAGTCGGAATCCCCTCATAGGCAAACTTTTTGCCCGGCATACAAATCGTGTCGCCGATGGAAAAAATGCCCGGATCAAAGACGCCGATGATGTCCCCCGCATAAGCCTCCTGCACGACATGCCGCTCCTGCGCCATCATCTGCTGCGGCTGAGAGAGGCGCTGCGTGTGGTCGCCCTGTACATGATAAACCTCCATCCCCGCGTCAAACTTTCCGGAACAGATACGCATAAAAGCAACGCGGTCACGGTGCATCTTGTTCATATTGGCCTGTATTTTAAATACAAATGCGGAGAAATCCTCTTCCATCGGGTCGATAAGGCCGCAGTCCACCTTCCGCGGCAGCGGCGAGGTCGTCATTTTCAGAAAAAGCTCCAGAAAAGTCTCCACACCAAAGTTTGTCAGTGCCGACCCAAAAAAGACCGGCGAAAGCTCCCCCGCGCTGACCAACTCCTGGTCGAACTCCGCGGACGCCCCGTCAAGCAGTTCAATCTCATCCAGCAGTTTTTCTTTATTCTCCGCGCCGATGAACGCTTCCAGTTCCGGAGAATCAATATCAATCCGGTTCTCCACGCCCATCTTCGTACCCTTTTGGGTATCAGTAAAGGTCAGCACCGAATGGCTCTCTCGCTCATAGACGCCCTTAAAATTCTTGCCGGAACCAATCGGCCAGTTGATCGGACAAGTCGCGATGCCCAACTCCTTTTCAATCTCATCGAGCAGTTCAAACGTATCGTTCGCGTCGCGGTCAAGCTTATTTATAAAGGTAAAAATCGGAATGTGCCGCATCACACAGACCTTAAACAGCTTGCGTGTCTGCGCCTCGACGCCCTTCGACGCGTCGATCACCATCACCGCTGAATCCGCCGCCATCAGCGTGCGGTAGGTATCCTCCGAAAAGTCCTGGTGCCCCGGCGTATCCAGAATATTGATACAATAACCGCCGTAGTTAAACTGCAGCACCGAAGAGGTCACCGAAATACCTCTCTCCTTCTCAATCTCCATCCAGTCTGAAACCGCGTGGCGCGCAGTCGCCTTTCCTTTCACTGAACCCGCGAGATTGATCGCGCCTCCATAGAGAAGAAACTTCTCCGTCAGGGTCGTCTTTCCCGCATCCGGGTGGGAAATAATGGCGAATGTGCGCCGTTTTCTTATCTCTTCTATAATATCACTCAAAACGAGTCCTCCATCTTTCTCTCATTCCTTAAACAACGATCGTAACCATATCCTTCACGCTTGCAGGTCACACCCTGACCAGATCTGCGCTATCTCAGTCTCTGCAGATGCAGCCTGCAGCTGTCATTCATCAACCCGGAATCTCCGTCATAATCTCCAGCTGAAATCCTTCCCACATATCCGCCGAGACATTCCAGTCGCGCAGATCGGTTACAATCTTATGGTAAAACGCCTGTCCGCCGCGAACAATATCATAGGTACGGGCGTCGCTGCGCGCCTCCAGGTGGCGGCCAAAGCTGCAATTTTCTACATCCTCCGGGCCAAAATCGTCGACCTCCCCGCCCGGCCAGAAAATATACAGCCGCGGGATATCTCTGTCAAACGCCGCAAAATCCTCTGACGCATAAGCCGGAGTCTGGCGCAGATGAGCAAGCAGCTGCCTCCCGACCTCCTCATAGCAGGTCAGCACATGCGCGTAACGCCATACGGTTCTCGTAAAATCCGAAACGCGGAACGCACCCAGCCAGTCTTCGTCCATCATTCCATCGCTGTCTTCTTTCGACATAATCATGACGATCGGGAAATTCCGGTTCGGATCCTGTATCGCCTCTTCCAGCACGGACAGGCCATCCTCCCGGATGATCCGCCTGCGGTTCGAACAGGGGATGCTGTTAAAAATCCCAATGCCATCCACAATCAGCTTGTAGTAGCCCGGATAGCTGAAAAAGATACCCGCGCCCTCGCGCTCCGGCCGGTCGTCGCGCTTTGCCTCAGCATAGCCATTTGACACACTCAGATAAACCTTCCGCGCATCCTTCATCACAAGGCTCGCTTCCGAATACCAGATCCGGCCGCCCACATCCGGATCCATATGCCGGACATGCATATTCATCCGTTTTCTCTGTGTATCCAGATTCACCGCCACATGATACGCAAGGATATCCGCATGGTAAGTCGTCGGCTGCGGCGGCATATCCTTAAACAGGGGGCCATATTTTTTCACAATCCAGCCATAAATCTGCTCCACACAGGCAGAAAAAATATCTTCCGCGTCCACAGCGGCCATATCGGGGTCCGTCAGAGGCGGATTCTCCGAAGCCCCCGTGCGCGCAGAAGCTTCTGCCGGCAGGATTTTCTCCATGCCTCTCATACGGCTGCCATCCACCTCGGTACACATCTGAAAGACGGTCTGCCGGGTCAGAGGCCGCAGCTCATAGTGCCGGGACTCCGCCAGACTCTCCTCACGGCCATCGTTATACACGTCATGTTTGCGGAAAATCGTCGTCAGCCGGCTGTCATGAAGTACCTCGTCATTGAGCAGCGCAATGATCGTATTGACATTAATCGGCACCCGGCGGCTGCGTTTCAGAAGCTGATCAATCAGCACAATACGCTTCGTCTTATACAGCTTCTTCGCCAGCTTATTCCCATTCTCAGAATCAGAATCCAGCAGCTCCTGCACCTCCGGGTAAAGCGACGTATCGCTCATTTTCAGGTGGAAATGGCTTTTGATCATATCGCTCCAGCGGCCGTCCTTGTACAGGGTATGCCCCAGATCCTCAAAAAGAGTCACCATCGACTTATCGCAGAGCTCCAGCGTCGCCAGAATACTGTTCAGATAACGGGAAAATCCAGAGTAATTGACCCACAGCTCCTCGCCTTTGTAGCGCATGTCATGCTCTATCTCATGCCATCCCTCAAAAAACATGGTCTTGATCTGTACTTCAAACGTATCGTCGATACCCATCTCCCAGGTATCCGCGGAAATCTCATCTTTTAAATATTCCGGCAGGCGGAACACGCCATTTAGCTTGATCGGCTTAAACTCGTCTTCATTGCGCTCCGAAGTCGACCAGTCCACCACCTCGAACGTCTGCTCCATGATATGGCGGCAGATCTCCACATCATCGTCAAAGTACAGATTGATCCGTACTCCGACCAGATCCTGAATCCTGCGCTCTCCGCCGTATTCCTTCTGCTCAAACTTGCGCGCCATCGAGGTCGCCGTCTTGACCCTCGAAAACACACGAAAATACAGGCCGCACTGTTCCATCCGATCCGTAATAATCTGCTTCAGATCTGCCTCCACAACAGGCGATACCTGTATCCGCTCCGCGAGCTCTTCTTTCGTAAATAGAAACCGTTCACTTTCTTCCATAATATAGCAACACCACCAAAACGGCAATCCAACCGACTGCCAATCTGTTTTCAGTCATTCGACCGTAGTATCATCATATCGAAAAACCCCCCGGAAGTCAATCCGTAACCCATTATTTTTCCTCTTGAATTTCCGTCCGATATAGAGTATGATAGGGAAAGTTGTGAGGAATTATTTCTAAAAGGAGGATCCCATGAGACATTTGATGAGCCCGCTGGATTTTTCAGTTGAAGAGCTGGACCGGCTTCTCGATCTGGCCAACGACATAGAGGCGAACCCTTCCCGATACGCCCATTCCTGTGAAGGCAAAAAATTAGCAACCTTATTTTATGAACCAAGTACCCGTACCCGTCTCAGTTTTGAAGCAGCGATGTTGAATTTAGGCGGCAGCGTACTTGGTTTTTCTTCGGCTGATTCCAGCTCCGCCGCCAAAGGCGAAAGCGTCTCCGACACCATCCGCATTATTTCCTGCTACGCAGATATCTGCGCGATGCGCCACCCGAAGGAGGGCGCGCCGCTGGTCGCATCCATGAAGTCATCCATCCCGGTCATCAACGCCGGCGACGGCGGCCATCAGCATCCGACCCAGACCCTGACCGACCTTCTGACCATCCGCTCCCTGAAAGGACGCCTGGACAATTTCACGATCGGTCTGTGCGGCGACCTGAAATTCGGCCGCACCGTTCACTCTCTGATTCAGGCGCTGATCCGCTATCCGAATGTCCGTTTCATCCTGATTTCTCCCGAAGAACTCCGTCTCCCGGACAACATCCGTGACGGTGTGCTCCGCAAAAACAACCAGGATTTCCGCGAGGAGGTGCGTCTGGAGGACGCCATCCCGGAGCTTGACCTGCTCTACATGACCCGCGTGCAGAGAGAGCGCTTCTTCAATGAAGAGGACTACATCCGCATGAAGGATTTCTACATTCTGGACCGTGAAAAAATGAAGCTTGCAAAAGAGGATATGCTGGTGCTGCACCCACTGCCGCGCGTCAACGAGATCTCCACTGAGGTCGACGACGACCCGCGCGCCGTCTACTTCAAGCAGGCACAATACGGCGTCTATGTCCGCATGGCATTGATTCTCACATTATTGGAGGTGGAAGTATGTTAAACGTAGGAGCGCTCAACGAGGGCGTCGTGCTCGACCACATTGAAGCCGGCAAAAGCATGGATCTCTACCGCTATCTGAAGCTCGACCGCATGGACTGCTGCGTTGCGATCATCAAAAACGCGCACAGCAATAAGATGGGCAAAAAAGATATCATCAAGGTCGAATGCCCGATCGACCGGCTCGACCTGAATGTCCTTGGCTACATAGACCACCGGATCACCGTCAACATCATCAAGGACGGCCAGATTGTCGAAAAAAGGCGCGTGGAGCTCCCGGAGCGCCTGGTTAACATCATCAAATGCCGGAACCCGCGCTGCATCACTTCCATCGAGCAGGAATTAGATCACATCTTCTTCCTCGCCGATCCGGAGGAAGAAATCTACCGCTGCCTGTACTGCGAGGAAAAATACCGGACATCGCGGAAGAAAAAGAAAGGCGAATAAGTAAGTAAAGGAATTAAAAAAACGGATAGGAGGAGCGCCTTTCTCCCCTATCCGCTGTGCCAGGTGTGAGCAGCGAAGCTACTAAATTCCGCTTACACCTGTGTACATTAAAGTGTTCTTTCCAATGGAAACCTGTCGAAGTTTTTTAATTAAATCCAACCAGCTTCTGCGCCAGCTTGTACCCTTCTACTGAGATTTTCCGGCCGATTTTGCCCGGCAGGTTCATCCCAATCCCCAGCATATTGTACCGGAGGGAACGATAATCCTCCGCATCTTTCTCTTTCAGATACTTCCAGATGTCCTCTTTCTTTGCCAGCGCTTCCTCCGTACCCGAAAGAATCAGCATAATCGAAGTCACTGTCATAATCTTAGACAGATAATTGAGCATATATTTTTTCAGCTTCGGGCTCTTATCCGAAAAGTCCACCGCCGCCATGACATCAATCATGATCTTATTCACCAGAATCTGCTGGTCGATGCGTCCGATCATCACTTTTTCATTGACCGACTGATCCTCGCGCCCGATAAAATAGTGATACAGGTTCACGTCCATATAACAAATGCGCTTCACATACGGCAGCGGCTGAAACGCAAAAATATTGTCCACATAGAACGTATGCTTCGGCAGCTCCATCCCACAGTCCCGCAACATCTGTGTGCGGTAGAAAATATTGTGCATCAGGATATACTGTGTCTGCGGCATCTTATGCATCTCATCCCAGCCAAAGCTCACATCCTGCGGGAACACCCTCGGAAAACGCATCAGCCTCTTGTGGCTGGCTCCCACCTTGTCATAGACAAAGTTCGCGAGCAGCATATCCACGCCGCCTTCCTCCTCCAGCTCCCTCATCTTCTCCACAATGTGGATCAGCCCTTTGGTATTCACCCAGTCGTCGCTATCCACTACCTTGTAATAGACACCGGTGGCATGGCGAATGCCATTGTTGACGCCTTCTCCGTGGCCTCCGTTCTCCTGGTGGATCGCGCGGACAATCTGCGGGTACTTTGCCGCATACCGGTCCGCGATCTGGGGCGTCTCATCCTTCGTCGACCCGTCGTCTATAATCAGAATCTCCACCTCATCCCCCGCCGGGAGGATCGAGCGGATGCATTTTTCCATATACTCTGCAGAATTGTAGCACGGAATGGCTACGGTTAATATTTTCATCACACAGTCTCCTCTGTTGTAAAAATCCTTACTTTGTTCAGTTTATATCAAAACAGCTTTTCTGACAAGCCATTTTTATATTTTCCCGGCATATGCATCCGAAAAATACCTTTGATAGGCCGCAAATGCGCTCGGAATGGAGTAATTCTCGCGGATTGTCTTCGGCTCAACAAATATCAGCTGCTCCTTCCCCTGATTCTCCTGCGGTTTTTCCATATCCTCCACCAGCACAAAATACCCGCACATATGCCACTCCACATGGCTGAAAATATGCTTTGCTTCCGGGAGCGTCCGGATCTGGAGCGGGAAAAATCCATTCTCAGCCACACGCTCTGCCACCTCCTCCTGTGACAGATGTCCCAGATAATTCGGCAGCTCATAAAGTCCGGCCAGCAGCCCGTGCGCCGGCCTGCGGCCAATAGCGGCATGTGTGCTGTCACGAATCACAAGTACCGTGCGCACTTCTATGCGGCGCGGCTTCTTCGCCGCTTTCACCGGATACTCCGTCTGGCGGCCATCCAGATTGGCCCGGCACAGATGGCGCACCGGACAGTCCTCACACAGCGGGGCGCCGTTGGGGACACAGATCAGCGCGCCCAGCTCCATCAGCGCCTGGTTAAAGGTACCGGGACAGGCCTGCGGCATCACTGCCCTCAACGCGTCCTCCACACTTTTTTTCACAGCCTGTTTTGAGATATCCTCCGCATTCTCCGTTATACGGGTCATCACACGCAGCACATTGCCATCCACCGCAGGCACCGCCTGTCCATAGGCAATCGAAGCAATCGCCCCTGCCGTGTAGCTTCCGATTCCCGGCAAGGTCAGCAGCTCTTCATATTTCACTGGCAGTCTGCCATTGTGTTTTTCCATCACCACAATCGCCGCTTTCTGCATATTCCGGACACGGCTGTAATACCCCAGTCCCTCCCAGAGCTTCAAAAGGGCGTCCTCCGGACATTCGGCAAGCGCCCGGATATCCGGCAGCGCATCCATAAAGCGCAGATAATATGGCTTGACCGCCTCCACCCGCGTCTGCTGCAGCATAATCTCCGATACCCAGACTGCGTACGCACGGTCGGCTTTCGCGGATGAAGGTGCCTGCTCGGACTGCATCGTCCCTACAGTATTTCCAGACGGTGCTGTTATACAAGCAAAATTGAGCGGTGTTACCATGGCATCATATTCCCGCAGCATCGCCGTAGCATCATGTCCGGAGACAGGAAAAGGATGCTCCCGCCAGGGAAGCACCCGCGCATTTTCTTCGAACCATTTTAGCAGTGGTTCCTGTATCTGTATCAAAAGCTCTCTGTCAGTCATCGTTATTTATGCGTCCGTCTCCAATTATTTTTCCTGGATTTTACTCCAGGTGCATTTTTCGCAACAATCCATTTCTATTCTTTACTGCGCAGTAATAAACGTCGAATACCCCGCCTTCCGCAGAGCCGCCTCCATCCGAATCGCGTTTTCCAGCTGCGCAAATGCACCCACCTGCACCTTGTACAGACCGTCCGAATAAAGCAAAAAGGCCGGATAATTCTGCTGCTGCAGCCGGAATAACAGGTCTTCCGCGTAAGCGCGGTTCGAGAAAGCGCCGGTCTGCACACGGTACAACGTCGCTTGCTGCTCTGCGCTTCCCGCATTCGCATTTCCGCCTCCGGCTGCATTCCCGGCGGATCCTCCATCGCCCGGCGCAGCTCCATTCGCTGCTCCAATCGCTCCAGGCGAGTACAGCCCCATCTCTTCGAGCGTACTCAAAATCCCGCCCGCGATCGCCTCCGCAACCGCCTCAAACTGCGCATCAAACAGCTGGTTATCCGCGTCCGTGTTTAAAAAACCGACCTCCACCAGCACTGCCGGCATCTGCGTCCGCTTCAGCACGACCAGATCCGTGCGTTCATTCACGCCCAGGTCACGAAAACCGACTTCGGCGAGCTCCGCATTGATCGCCTCCGCCAGAGCCGCCTTATCCCCTGACGCATCATACACCAGCGTCTCCACGCCAGAATACTGATTTTCCTCCGGGCTGGAATTCCGATGAAACGAGATGAAAAAATCCCCGCCTTCCTCGTTCGCGATCTGCGCTTTCTGCAGCGGCGTATCATAGACATCCTCCGTCCGGGTATACGCCACCTCTATTCCCTGATTTTCCAGAATCTCCCCAACTGCCAGCGTCAGGCGCAGATTATCGTCCTTCTCCTGTCTTCCCTCATGCACCGCGCCCGGCTCCACACCGCCGTGCCCGGCATCCAGTATCACCTTTGCCATACCATTCTCCCATACAGAAACAGATTCCAATGTACTGTATGAAATATGAAAGAGAAAAGTTCCCTTTTATTTTCGGATGCGCTCGATTTTACAGCTGTGTTCCTTGCTTTCCTTATCATAATTCACACCCACCAGCAAAATCTCACCCGTGTATCGTTCCAGACAGGCTGCATAATCCTGTCTGCGAATCTGGTCAAGAGCCGTCTCCACGGATTTATTCCATTTCAGCTCGACGATCATCGCAGGAGCGTCACAATTGCGGTCAGGCACAAACACCAGATCTGCAAACCCTTTACCGGCAGGCATTTCACGAACGATCGTATACCTCTTCTTCGCCGCATAATAGGCCAGTGAAATCACACAGGAAAGCGATATTTCATTGTTGTATTGCAGGGCAGAAGCATTCTCCATATGGACCACAGCAATCCGCTGCGCCACTGCATCTTCATCCCCGGCAAACGTGCAGCGAAGCAGTTCTTCCGAATTGCGAATCGCATCCATCACATTTTCCCAGCCGCCATCTTCTATGCAGTTGATAAATTCCTGCTGGACTTCTCTATTAGGAATTGTACAGTCTACCGAATATAACTCATTCCTGGCGTACATATAAGGCTCCGGTGAAGCCTCCGCATTCTGGAGCGCAATCTCCTCTGAATTTACTGCTGTCAGATATCCAAGGTGTACCAAAAGTGTCAGAACATCATCCGCGCTCTCCAGAGCCGTCATATCATTCTGATATTTCAATGGATTCACAGAAACGCTCTCTCCAGCTATCAGCCGTTCCACTTTCATACGCAGTCCATCAAAATCCATCTGAATATAAGGCTTTAAGGCCTCATACGTCTCTGTCTTTGTCCAATAGCTGTCGAAGGCTCCCCGTATAATCGACTCCACCACCGATTTGGGATTATAAATGGAAAGACCATTGACCGTGTAGCCGTCATACATTTTTTTCATCTTATCATAAGATACCTGATACTGTTCACAGAGTGCCTTTACCTCTGTTTCCGTAAAACCGGTAAACTCTTCAATTGGCTTCGCATTCATAACTGAATATTCATAAAACATATTTAAAGCCGAATGTTTTCCGTACTTTTTAATCGGAAGAATCCCTGTCATATAGGCAAGTGCCACATAGCTCTGATCTTTTAACAAATTCCGCAGAAAATCCAGATATTTTTTCTGTGCATCCTGATCATCCTTATGCTCGCGGAAAATGCAATCCCACTCATCAATGATAAAAACAAACGGCACCTTATGTCTGGCAAAAACATCCTTAAGCGACCGAACCAGTTTCGTATCATCAAAATATCTGACATCCGGGAACTCCTCAGTCAGATCAAATAAAATGGATTTCTGAATCATCCGGATCATATCGTCCATATCATCAGCTTCCGTCAAAAAGCTCTGCATCTCAATATGAATCACATTATACTGATTCAAATGCTTTTTAAAATCCACACTTTCCGCAATGTTCAGACCACTGAACAGTTTCTCCGAATCACAGCCACGGCTGTAATATGCGGTCAGCATATTCGCCGCCATCGACTTTCCAAAACGCCTTGGACGACTCACGCAGATAAACCGCTGTTCCGTATTCAGTACACTATTTGTAAACGCCATCAACCCGGTTTTATCCACATAAACTTTCGAGTTTACCGCCATCTGAAAATCCATATTGTCCGGATTCAAATAAATCCCCATGCCTTTTCCTCCCTGCCTAACACGTCCTCTGCCATCTGTTTCACAGTATTGATTGCGATATCTCTATTGTGCATAATCTCATGGAAAATGTCAAGTAAAACATTGTAAACACAGATAAATTCCCCGTTCGGCCATCCGGTCAAAACGGGGAATTTCCCATGATTCGCCTGTTCTATTTTGTGCTCGCAACTGTTCAGTACTTTCACAGTTACCTGTATTCTCTTCTGCTCCGTCTGCGGTACGCTCCGCCTCCGATCAGGAGAATCATTGCCGCAAGCAACAGGATCCAATAAAGGTTCAGCGGCGTGTCGTCGCCCGTCTTTACAGAAGTTGACTCGGTCTCTGTAGCATTCGTTGTCTCCGTCGTGCTGCCGGATGGTGTACTGCCATCAGCTTTTTCGCGGTTCGTGAGCGTCACATTTGCCGACAAAACGGTCTCCGATACGGTTACAGAGGATTGGTCGGCCGACATCGTATACTGGAAATCGGAATCAGCCGCGATCGGATTGCCGTCCTCATCGACCTCCGTGATGTACAGGGTCACCGGCTCGCCCTCGTCCAGCGCCACATAAACGGCCACACTTACTTCTGAATGACCGGCCATATCCAGCTCGATGATGTTATATTCCACCTTATCCGACAGGGTCTTATAATCCGGATCCGCAAAAATACCCGCATAGAACACCTCGCTGCCGGAAATTGCCTGTCCGTCCGCATCCTGAAGCTTCTTCGTAATCGTCAGCTCCGCTTCGCGGTAAAAGCCGCTCGGCATCGTGTAGAATTCATTCACAAAGTCCACTACCGCGCTTCCGCCGCCCTCAGCCACGGCCGCCGCATTGCCATTTTCATACTCTGCGTAAAAGACCGTATCATCGGAAACCGTACCTGTCACAATCGCGTTTCCGTTCGCATCACACTCCGATACATAATAGGTCTCCCCGGCATCCAGTCCGGTAAACTGCACCGTCGAAGAATCCGAATGCGTGTAGTTCAGCGCCATAATTCCCGACACGCGCTGCGTATAGCTCTCGTCACTGTACAGCGCTACATAAAATGTCTCATTTACCGCTCCGAGCCGTCTCTGCACCGCCTGCCCATCCTGATAAATCAGCGTCTTGGTCACTGATACGGTGACCGCTTTATCCGCGTCGACCTCATGCTCCGGATCCGCCATCGTCAGCTTCGCCGTGCCGCCATCCTCCGCAATAAAGGACTGACTGTCCGCAATCGCATAGCCCTCCGGCGCGGACACCTCGATCAGCTGACAGGTCTCGCCTTCCCGCAGCGACGCCGTAAAGGTATGCGCCGATCCATCTGATGTCCACTCATCCAGAATCGTTCCATCGGAGTCCACAACGCGCAGCAGCGCCCCGGCCAGCGGTTCTCCCGTGTCCGCATCCACCTTGCTGACAGAAATCGTCATCTGCACGCTTTTTTCCGTATCCGTTTCCGCCTCAGAGTCGGTTTCCGTATCCGGCTCCGTCACCGGTTCTGATTCCGATTCCATTTCGCTTTCCGATTCCGACTCCTTTTCACTCTCGGATTCGCTCTCCGACTCGGACTCCGTCGGCTGCTCTGTCTGCGCTTCCGTTACGTCTTCGCTCTGGCCTTCCGTTAAATCTTCGCTCTGACCTTCCGTTAGATCCTCGCTCTGGCTTTCTGTTACGTCTTCGCTCTGGCCTTCCGTTAAATCCTCGCTCTGGCCTTCCGTTAGGTCTTCGCTCTGTCCTTCTGTCTCCGTCTCTTTCGGATCTTTCATCGACACGCTGTTTACCACACCTGCCGTGTCGTCCACGATAAACTTCACATCCTCCGCCATCGCATAGCCTTCCGGCGCGGATACCTCGCTCAAATAATAGGTTCCTGATGGAATCTGATAAAGAACCGTCGGACCGTCCGCAGTGGTAAACTGATACTTCGGCTCTCCGTTTTCATCCAGTATCACCTTGCCGTCCGCATCCTTGAGTACCAGCACCGCTCCCTCGACCAGATTGTTCTCTTCATCAACCTTATAGATCGTCAGCGCCGTGCGCACATTCTCTACCGTCAGCGTCTGCACAGCCGCCGAATCGGCCGAATAAACGCCATTCGTCTCTGTCACTGTGCCGGACAAACTGATGGTAAAGGCCGCCACCGCATATTCCGCGACAAACCCCTCCGGATTGCCTGTCTCTACCAGCCGGTAATCGCCCGTCGGCAGCCCGGTCACCACGACCTGCCCGAACTCGCTCGTGCGAAAGACCTTGTCAAACTCCTTCCAGTAATAAAATCCGCTCTCGTCCGTCCCGGTCTCCACGCTCCCGGCGTCCCCCGGTATCTCCGCTTCGCTGCTCACATAAACCTTCTGCTGCAGAACAAACGAAGCGCCTTCCACCACGTTCCCCGCATCATCCGTCTTCGTCAGAATCACCGCGCCGCCCGAAAAAGACGTCTTCAGGGCAACCGTCACCTCATAAATCCAGCCCTGGCCGCTTTCCACGCCGCTGTACGGCAAAGGAAGCAGCGCCGACTGCACCTCCAGAATCTCTGTTCCATCCGTCTGCGCGACCAGATAAAGCCCAAGCTCCAGATCCGAAAACTTCACCGAACCGCTGCCGTCCGCAGTCGCCACAGCCGCCACATTGGCGGAGCCGCCCAGATTCGAAGCGCTCTGCCCATCTCCGCCGTCCGCCGCTGTTTCCCCGGCCAATCCGTTTTTGGAGCCGCTTCCCGCTCCCGATGCTTTCTCATCTTCCGCGTTTTTGGCATCCTCCGCCGCAAGCGCCGCCGCGTAAGCTTCAAGCTCCAGAGCCGCCGCCTGCGCCTGGGAAGAATCATTCAGGTTCTCAATCGTAATTCCGCTGGCCGCATACGCCTCCAAAAAGGTAAAGCTTCCATTCTCATACTCCGCCACCCGGTACAGCGTCAGTTCAATCCCATCGGCAGCCTCGGGAAGCTGGATCGCAATCGTCCCCGTCGTCTGCTCTTCCGAGGCAAACGCAGCGCCTGTCCCCGCCAGGCAAAAAAGCAGGAGCGCCCACAACACTCGCACCGCAATTTTCTGCCATTTTTGCAAAAATCCCGTCTTCCCCATCTCGGCATCCCTCATCTTTCTTTCATACTGTCTCATACCTTTTATTTCTTCTTCCGCTTCCCAGGAGCGAAGAGAATCAGCAATATAATCACCAGCAGCACCGCGCCGCCCGCCAGCGCTCCGTACCAAAGAATCTTCGACACCGGAATCTTCTGCTTGGTCGTCGTATCCGCCGGAGCCTGCACCGAGACTACCTCGGAGGTATACTCCACACGCGTGCCGCGCACCAGCAACCTCGGCGAGTTCACACCATAAGGGGTACAGGTCAGCAGCGTCACATAATCCTCACCCTCCACGATTCGGATGTCATCCGTCTCATCCGGGAGCACGATCTTGATCTGATCCACCTGATACGCCAGAATCCGGTTCAGCACGTGGATATAAAACATATCCCCCTCTTCCATCTGATCCAGATCCGTAAACAGCTTCGCCGCCGGAAGTCCCGTATGCCCGGAAAGCACTGCGTGCGTCGACTCCCCGCCCACCGGCAGAGACGTCTCCGGCATATGCCCGATGCCCTTTTGCAGCACATCATCCTCCACCCCGTGATAAATCGGCAGATAAACACCAAGCTTCGGAATCTCAATATATCCGATGACATCCGTCACCGTCAGCAGATCCTCATAATCCGCCACCGAATCCGAGCTGCTGCTCCCACTGAGCACCGCGTTGTATTCCACCGCTGCCTCCAGCATCGCATCCAGCTCCGAAGTATCCTGCTCCTCCACCACCGCATTATAGCTGGCAATGTCCACACTCGCCGTATACTCGCAGATCCAGTTACTCAAAACCGGATATCCCATCGTCGCCACTCCCGCAGCCAGCACCAGAAAAATAAACAGGAGCGGAAGCCTTTCTTTCAATCGTTTCTTCATTTTCACAACTTCACTTTTCTCAGTATTTCTTCATTCCCCGTCTGCACAGCCAAAAACACGCGTTCAGGAATTCTCCGGCGGATGCGTCTGATTCCGCCCGTCCTCCGCAACCGCCTGTGCGGTCTGATCCTGCGCGGTCTTTTCAGACTCCGCAGCCGCCTGCGCAATCTGCTTCTTCAGACTTCTATGATAAAGGAACGCGCACAGCACCGTCAGCACTGCGGCTCCCGCAATCGCCACAATCACCAGCAGCTGCCGCTTCATCGCCGCGGACAGCCCCTTCGTCACCGTCTGCGGAGAAACAGCCGTCTCCTCCGCTTCCTCCTCGACATACTCCGTCCGCTCCCCGCGCACCAGCAGCCGATGGCTGTTAATCCCGTAAGGCGTACAGGTCACCAGCGTCACAATATCCCTGCCCGGCTCAATCTCCAGAAGCGACACATCCGTCGGCTCCACCACCGTGATATCAATCACCTCATACGCCAGAATCTCCCCGAGGACATGGATGTAAAACATATCTCCCACTTCCATCTGATCCAGGTTCGAGAGCAGCTCCGCACCCGGCAGCCCCGTATGCCCGGAAAGCGCACTGTTCGTATCCTCGCCGCCCACCGGCAGAGACGTATTCTCAATGTATCCGCAGCCCTTCTGCAGCACCTCATCCGAAGTCCCATAATAAACCGGCAAATACACACTGATCGACGGGATATCCAGATAACAGATGACATCGTCATTTACATTCAGGCATTTATCCTCATCCTCCGCATTCGTCCCATAGTACAGGTGCTGATTAAACAGCCGCGCCTGCTCCAGACGCTCCGTCGGATCCGGCTCAATATCCTCCGCCTCCAGCTGCGCCTCATAGTCCGCAATCGTCACCGACGCCGTATTCAGCGTCACATAATTTCCAATCGAAGGATACAGAATAAACCCGATCCCAATCACAAAGATGAGGAAAATCACCCCCCATCGGATATAATCTCTTCATGTTTTCATCCTGCAGGAAATATACACCCTTCCAGTCAGAGCAATCCCAATTTAGTGAACGCAAAAGATGCTCTTTTAGAAATTCCCCGGCCCGACCAGGCCGAGCCGAGGAATGATTTCATTGCAATTGCATTTTTTTTGCAGTTGCGATATCTCAGGCAACTACACGCTTTCATTTTCAAACCAGCCCTTCACTATCTCTACATCGACATTAAGCGCCTGGGCAATCTCACTGTCATCCATCCCCATAGCGCGAAGATTAAACGCTACTTCTGCTTTTCCTTCCGTTCTCCCTTGCTCATAAATTCCTTCACTCAAATTGCACATAACATCCATCTCCTCTCTGAATTCCATCTCTGCGGCGATGTGATATTCATTCTCCAAAATATCAATACGTTCATTCGATGTCAGCTGATTTGAAAACAAAGCCCCCAAAAGCCGATGCAACTCATATTGTTCTCCCCGCTTCGGAAGCTTATTCGGAATACCAAGAAGCACAATGTTCAAAAGATCAAGCTTCCCTTTCCATTTGTGGTCGCCCAGAATGGAGTCGTCCGTAAGGTGGACGTAATCCCAAATACACTCATCCATATTCATACAAATCCAGATAGAATACACGCGCTTTAAGTCGTTGAAGTTCTTTCCTGTAAATTCGCGCTCCTTCTGAGACGACACCAGCCGACTTACGTAAAAAACAGCGCGGTTTAAAATATCATATCCAGACGGTTCATCCTTCTGAGCCTCAACGTTGATAATAATCTGTGACAGGCCATCCCGCATTCTTACATAAAACACGATGTCAAAAATAACCAGCCCTTCCTGCATTTCTGACTGAACGGTGTTGAAGCCTTTTACATGATCACCACTCGCATTGATGTGTTCCGCATTTGTCAGTCCCGGTTCTGCCGGAACTACTCCTACATAAACATCCCCCCTCAATGCAATCCTCCACCTCTTTCGGCGGCATACCCTCAAATTCATCCACAGTCGATGTCAGTATATGCGCCAGAATGCTTTTTCTGGCAAGTAAATCTCTGGCATAACTATCGTACTGTGTCATAGAGTCTGCTGCAATCAATGTGTTCTTTAA
>Ga0192280_1093_pt1 | contig 17086 bp, 11 predicted proteins | sample Koala_Koa24_M3_FD_131249 | JGI IMG/M metagenome (GOLD analysis project Ga0192280, IMG submission 131249) | Enriched cells from koala feces incubated with labeled cellulose particles, San Francisco Zoo, California, United States - Koala_Koa2-4_M3 ... | reverse complement strand
CAACGGTTATGGTACCGATTTTAATTGTTCTTTGTCCCTCATTCAGCGGGGAACATGGAGCTTATCAGGCGACAGCCATTGCATTGGCATCCGATATTCTCGGTTCTGCCGCAACTACGTCAATCTATGCAAAAAATAAAAAGATTGATTTAAAGCATGGCTGGATACTCATGTCCTGTATTATTGCTTTAAGCGCTGTGGGCAGCTACGTGGCATATCTTGCGGGAAATGTTGTTTTGGGGGGATTTACACTGTTTCTCACGTTCTGTATCGGCATACGCTTTCTGGTCAAACCCGATACGTCAAAATCGGGAGCGGACAGAGCAATTGTCAGAATGAATCTAAAGGAGATAATTATATCCGTCTTTTTCGGACTTACCATCGGGTTCGGTACCGGCTTTGTGGGAACAGGCGGCGGTATGATGATGCTGGTCGTTTTTACTGCCTTTCTCGGATATGACCTTAAAACAGCCGTGGGTACAAGCACGTTTATCATGACCTTTACCGCGCTTATCGGCTTTATCAGTCACGCCGTTATTCATCCCGCAATAGTGTTTGAACGCACCGATGCACTTATAATTTGCATAGTTACGGCAACAGTATCGTCATTGATTTCCGCGCGCTTTGCCAACCGTGTGAATAACAAAACAGTCGGACGTGTTACGGGTGTTATTTTGGTTGTTTTAGGTGCTTCTATGATTTACCTTAATTATTTTCACGATGCGGAAATTCCCGAACCTGTTTCGGAAATGCTGCATACCTTGGGAATATTGGTCGTCTTTTTGGCTGCGGCAGTATGCTTGGCACTGCTTGGATTTAAGCTGCTGCACATTGACGGTGAGGTGCGCCGCAAGATTCCCCATACGATAGCCTTTCTTATAATACTGGTTATCGTCATTGCTTCTGAGCATTGGTACATACCCTCCCTGCTTTCTGTAATATTTGCTGCGGTTGTATATCCTATTTTACGGGCTTTTGAAAATAAAACATTCTATTCCGCCTTATTTCGGGATCGTTCTCACGGAGAGGTCAGAAAAAGCCTTATTTTGTTGTTTGGAACGGCGGCAATTCTTATTACACTGTTTTGGGGCATATTAGGCTCAGAGCTTACGGTTATTGCGGCAATTCTCACTTGGGGAATAGGCGATGAGGCTGCAGCGTTGGTGGGAAAGCGCTTTGGAAAGCATAAAATCGGTTGGCGCTTTGTGGATAACCGGAAAACATACGAGGGAAGCATAGCCATGCTTTGTATATCTTATTGTGCGGTTTTAATTTCTCTGGCGATAGGGGGGATTGAAATACCGGCGGCGTTAATAACGGGATTTCTCGCTGCAATTGTCGCAACAATTACGGAAGCAGTTACTAAAGGCGGATATGATACCGTGTCTGTCCTAAGCGTGACATCGGCTGTAATTTACATTTCCCTAATGATTTTACAATAGTGGCAAAATACATAATTTACGCTGTTAAAATGCAGTTTCATTTGTATATATTGCACATTGTAGAAATTGCAGTAATTTGATATAATATTAGATAAGGACAGCAGCTACGACTACAAGGAATAATATAAAATCTCATAAAAAATGAAGCTGCTTAAACCGAGTTTAAGCAGCTTTGTTTGGTGGAGATGACGGGAGTCGAACCCGTGTCCGAAAACCTATCCACACGACTTTCTACGAGCGTAGTCTGTTATTTACATTCCCTCGCATAATTCCGAACAGACACGGCATTATGCTTGGTAGCCTGAAGTACATCATCGCGGCACAGGCAGTCCGAAATGACGTTCACCGTTAGTCGACGCCCGATGTCGGAGTCACGGTACTCTCCGAGCGGGCGAGCAGTGCGCTTAGGCAGCTGCTAATTCAAAATTATTGTTGTCGTCTAATTTTAAAACGAGTGCCGTTTAAAGAGAATGACACAATCCTCTGCCCGCTTATCCTGCTTCAAAATCCCCGTCGAAACCATTACATCCCCATAATTAGGAGAGGTCAAACGGAAAAGAAGTGGGTTTTGCAAATTAACTTTAATGATTATGCTCCTTGAATGTACGTTCAATGTCGCGCTGTGCGGCTTTTGCCGCCATGTCATCGCGCTTGTCATGAAGCTGCTTACCCTTGCAAAGACCAAGCTGCATTTTTACTCTTGAGTCTTTGAAGTAAAGCGAAATCGGTATCAAGGTAAGTCCCGTTTGCTTGACAGTACCGTAAAGCTTGTTGATCTCACGCTTATGCAGCAGCAGTCTGCGGACGCGCATCGGGTCACGGTTAAAGATGTTTCCATGGTCATAAGGGGATATATGCATACCCTTTACCCACAGCTCTCCATCCTCAACGGTACACCAGCTGTCCTTTAGGTTTACACCGCCTTGTCTGATTGCTTTTACCTCTGTACCTACAAGCTCAATTCCTGCCTCATAGGTTTCAAGTATAAAGTAATCGTGACGTGCCTTGCGATTTTCGGCGATAGTCTTAAAATTGCTTTTCTTTCCCTCCGACATTGCAGACACTCCTCTCATTTTTGGCGGGTATACTACATTATATCACCGCAATTTACGATTGTCAAGAGAAATTTGTAATATTTTTTCGTTTATTTTCGATAATAAATACAGAAAGGAAGATGTTTATGAATATGCAGAAATTAACCAAAAAGAGCGTTGAAGCTATACAGGCTGCACAGGATATTGCTGTAAATTATCAAAACAACAATGTGGATCAGCCTCATTTGTTTTATGCTCTGCTTACTCAGGATCAAGGACTTATCCCGCAGCTTATTTCAAAGCTTGGAAAGGATCCTGCTGCTCTTGCCGGTTCAGCCGAGAGGATTATCGCACGTCTGCCAAAGGTTTCGGGCAGCGGCAGAGAAGCGGGCACGGTGTATATTTCAAGCGCTCTTGACCGACTGCTGAACGGTGCCGAAGCCATTGCGAAAAGCATGAGTGACGAATATGTATCCGTGGAGCATATTATGCTGTCCTTCTTTGACAACGGCTCCGATGAAATGAAAAAGCTGCTTAACAGCTATTTCATTGAGAAAAATGATTTTCTAAAGGATTTGCAGGAAGTCAGAGGTAATCAGCGTGTAACCGGCGATTCCCCGGAGGAAACCTACGATGTTTTGAAAAAGTACGGTCAGGATCTTGTGGAGCTTGCCAAGGCAAATAAGCTTGATCCGGTAATCGGGCGTGACAGTGAAATAAGGAACGCCATTCGTATACTTTCCAGAAAGACTAAGAATAACCCTGTACTTATCGGCGAGCCGGGTGTAGGTAAAACCGCCATTTGTGAGGGATTGGCACAGCGTATAGTCAGGGGTGATGTTCCCGATAATCTGAAAGACAAGAAGCTGTTTTCCCTGGATATGGGTGCGCTTATTGCAGGAGCTAAGTTCAGAGGCGAGTTTGAGGAAAGGCTTAAGGCTGTTCTGAACGAGGTCAAAAAATCGGATGGAAATATTATACTCTTTATAGATGAGCTGCACACCATAGTCGGTGCAGGTAAATCCGACGGCGCTATGGATGCGGGAAATCTTCTCAAGCCAATGCTTGCAAGGGGAGAGCTGCATTGTATCGGTGCGACCACACTTAACGAGTACCGTCAGTATATAGAAAAAGATGCGGCTCTTGCAAGACGTTTTCAGCCTGTAATGGTTCCCGAGCCTACCGTTGAGGATGCTATTTCCATTTTGAGAGGACTTAAAGATCACTATGAGGTTTATCACGGAGTAAAAATCCAAGACAGCGCGCTAATAACCGCCGCAACTCTTTCCGATAGGTATATAACCGACAGATTTTTGCCCGATAAGGCGATAGATTTGGTTGATGAGGCTTGTGCGCTTATCAAGACAGAAATGAATTCAATGCCCACGGAGCTTGATGATATTGCCCGAAAGATAATGCAAAAGGAAATTGCGGAAACCGCACTTAAAAAGGAAGAGGATAAAATTTCCCGCGAACAGCTGTCCGAGGTGCAGAGTGAGCTTGCGGATCTCAGAGAACAGTTCAACGAAATGAAGGCACGTTGGGAAAATGAAAAAACAAGCGTTTCAAGGCTTCAAAAGCTGAGAGAGGACATTGATGCCGCAAATGCTCAAATTGCCGAGGCGGAGAGAGGCTATAATCTTGACAAGGCTGCCGAGCTTAAATACGGTAAACTGCCGCAGTTAAAGAAAGAGCTTGAGGAAGCGGAAAACGAAGCTGACGATTACGAAAAGCATACCCTTATCAGAGATAAGGTAACTGATGAAGAGATAGCGGAAATTGTAGGGCGCTGGACAGGAATACCCGTATCAAAGCTGATGGAGGGGGAACGTGAAAAGCTGCTTAATATGGAGGCTACCCTCCACAAGAGAGTTATCGGACAGGACGAGGCTGTGCAGAAGGTCAGCGAGGCAATTCTCCGTTCAAGAGCGGGAATACAAGACCCCAACAGACCTCTCGGTTCATTTATGTTCATGGGACCTACGGGTGTGGGAAAAACGGAGCTTGCAAAGGCACTTGCACAGGCATTGTTCGACGATGAAAAGAACATAGTCCGTATCGATATGACTGAATACATGGAAAAGCACAGTGTCTGCAGGCTTATTGGAGCGCCTCCGGGATATGTCGGCTATGATGAGGGCGGTCAGCTTACTGAGGCAGTGCGTCGCAAGCCCTATTCGGTTGTGCTGTTTGATGAAGTGGAAAAGGCTCACCCCGATGTTTTCAATATTCTTCTTCAAGTGCTTGATGACGGCAGAATAACCGATTCCCAAGGCAGGACTGTTGATTTCAAGAATACCATTATAATTCTGACTTCAAATCTTGGCTCCGAATATATACTTGACGGTATAGATGAAAACGGTGAAATATCCGCAGAGGCAAGAGACAGTGTTGATAAGCTGCTGAAATCCCACTTCCGTCCCGAATTTCTCAACCGTTTGGACGAAATAGTATTCTATAAGCCTCTTACCAAAAAGGAAATTTATCCGATTATCGACCTTATGCTGGCAAGCTTGAGAAACAGGCTGAAGGAAAAGCAGCTTGATATAGAAATTACCGAAGCTGCAAAAGAACTGGTGGTAAAGGAGGGCTACGACCCTGTGTACGGTGCAAGACCACTTAAACGTTATATCCAGCGGACGATTGAAACTCTTATTGCACGAATGATTATTTCCGATGACCCGCAGCCCTATTCAACTATTATTGTAGACAGTAATGGCAGCGGCTTTGAGCTTAGTTTGAGGGAAAATCATGAGTAACCGCGTTTTATACCTCTAACCTATCTTACAGGATAATATCCGCTCCAAATCAATAATGGTTTGGAGCGGATATTTATGTATTCATATAGCGAAAAAACTCATCATATTCTGTTTTTCAACACTTTTTCTACAAGAATATTGACAAATTATCCGCATGATGATATAATGTAACATGGTCTTGGATAGGCGGTAAGGTTATATTCGCTTCTGCCGAATAAACCCCTCTTACATTTATTGATATTGGAAGGATTTTTATGGGAAATGTTTCTGCGATAATAGCCGCAGGCGGAAATGCCGTAAGAATGAACGGCATAAACAAAATTACCGCACTCCTTTGCGAAAAACCGGTAATTGCTTATTCTATGCTCGCTTTTCAGGCTATGGACGAGGTAAGTGAAATAATAGTCGGAGCAAGAGCCTGTGATATTTCCGTAATATATGAAATTGCGGAAAAGTATGCGATAACCAAGCTTTCCGGTGTCACCGATGCGGGGACTACTCGTCAAAAGTCAATTATTAACGCTTTAAAAACCGTGTCTAAGGACACCGAATTGATAGCTGTACACGATGGCGCGCGTCCGCTTGTCAATACCGAATATGTAAAACAGTGTATTCGGGATGCCGAGGTTTTCGGCGGAGCGGTACTTGGCGTACCCGTCAAGGATACAATAAAGGTAGTGGAGGGCGGATTGGTTACAGATACTCCCGACCGCAGAAAGCTGTACATCACTCAAACCCCCCAGATTTTCAAGAAAAAGCTGTATTTCGACGGCGTAAATTTTGCCCTTGAGCATGACTTGGATTTCACCGATGATTGTCAGCTTGCAGAGGCTATGGGAATAAAAATTCATATGACCATGTCCAATTATAAAAATATCAAGATAACAACTCCCGAGGATTTGGCTATTGCACAGGCTATTTTGAAAGGAGCAGCTCAATGATCAGAGTAGGTCACGGCTATGACGTACACAAGCTTGGAGAAAATCGCAGGCTTATTTTAGGCGGCGTTACCATTCCGTATAAAAGGGGACTTATCGGACATTCCGATGCGGATGTACTTGTTCATGCAATTATGGACAGTCTTCTCGGTGCGGCGGCGCTGGGGGATATAGGAAAGCTTTTTCCCGATACGGAGGAAAAATGGCGCGGTGCGGACAGTATAGTAATGCTTCATCGGGTATGTGCCATTCTTGCCGAAAAGGGGTGGCGTGTTTCCAATATTGACAGCACTGTAATATGCCAGTCGCCCAAGCTTATGCCTTATATAGAATTTATGAGAAATAACATTGCAGAGTCCTGCGGAATATCGGCTGATTGTGTCAGTGTAAAGGCAACAACAGAAGAGCATCTCGGATTTACGGGCGCAGGCGAGGGAATTGCCGCACACGCGGTTTCACTTATAGAAAATAACAGTTGAGGGATGATTTTTTGTCGGATAATAAGGAAAATAGAAAGGGATACAAATACAAGGGATTTATCATGAGCGGAATTTCCGTTGTTCTTGTTGCCTTTTTTGTTTTGTCGTATGCGTACGTCTGGAATAATTATTACAATATCAGGTTCAGCAGCGACCGTATAACGGCGGATTGGTTCGGTTGGAGGGGCAGTCTGCTTATGTATTGCATTTATGCCCTGCTTATATACTTTTTTTCGGGTATATACAACGGTTTTAAAATAGGTACCCTGCGTGTCACGGATATTATTTATTCACAGACGCTTTCAATTGTTTTTATTAATCTTATAACTTATTTACAGTTGTGTTTGATTTCCCGTTATATCGTATCACCTGTCCCCATGTTGGTTATAACGGTTGTGGATTTTGCATTTATTGTCTTATGGGCATTTGTGGGAAACCGAATTTATTCAAAGCTGTATGCTCCAAGAAGAATGGTAATAATCTACGGGAGCAAGCAGGCTGTCCCCCTTGTGGAAAAAATGAGTGCCCGTGCAGACAGATTTATGATATGCAGGGCCATAAAAAGCGATGAGGAAATGGGACTTATCAGAGAGATGATAGCTGAGTACGATGCAGTGATATTATGTGACGTACCCAGCCCCAAGAAGAACGATATAATAAAAATATGCTTTTCCATGTCAAAACGAATTTATATCACTCCAAAGCTCAGTGATATTATAATAAGGGGTGCGGATCAGGTACATCTGTTTGATACGCCCTTGTTGGTATGTAAAAATTCGGGATTATCGACAGGTCAGCTTGCCGCGAAGAGAGTATTTGACCTTGTAGTATCAATTCCCGCATTTGTGATAACTCTTCCTCTTATGATCATTATAGCTGCAGCCGTCAAGATATATGACGGAGGTCCCGTGTTTTACACGCAGGAGAGATATACCAAGGACAGGCGTATTTTCAAGCTGTATAAATTTCGCAGTATGCGTGTTGATGCAGAAAAGGACGGAATACCAAGACTTGCCGCTCAAAATGATGACAGAATAACTCCCATCGGAAAAATAATACGAATGGTGCGAATGGACGAGCTTCCCCAGTTTATAAATGTGATTAAAGGCGATATGTCAATAGTGGGTCCTCGTCCCGAACGTCCGGAGCTTGCGGAAATAAACGAGGTGAAAATGCCGGAGTTCGCATACAGACTTAAGGTTAAAGCGGGTCTTACGGGATATGCACAGGTTATGGGTAAATACAATACAACGCCATATGACAAGCTGTGCCTTGACCTTATGTATATTGAGCAATATTCATTTCTGCTTGACCTCAAGCTTATAATGATGACAATAAAAATCCTTTTTATACCTGAAAGTACGGAAGGCGTCCGTTCCGACATGGATCGATACAAGCAGCAATAAGGTACGGCGCTTAAATTCCGTTGATTTCCGCCTGCGGCATTCCTCGTATCTCGGAAATAAGCTTGTATGCAAGGCGGTTCAGCCCGTCAAAATCGGCATTCTCCGTGTATATGCTTTCCAGCCTTTTCTGCGTGTGCATTGCGGCTCGCAGCATTGATGCAGACTCGTCAATCAGCTCTGCTGTTGCTTTTTTGCCGAAACGCATACGCTTTTTCAGCTGAGGACTAACATCATAAACGGTATTATCATAAAAGCGCCGCAGATTAATGCTTTTCACAGCTTCCTCTACGCAAGCATCGTTTAGAAACCCGGTGGTAACAAATACAAGGGAAAGCTCCGGAACAATCATATGCTCAAGGATAGGGGAGTATGCCAATAAACATTCTCCGCATATAACGTCATATCCCTTGTTTACAAATATCCCCGCCGCCGTTCCGATGAAGATATCCGATGCAGTCATGCTGTCGTCATCAATCAATACGATTTTGCAGCTGCTTGGAATGAAGGATTGATAGCCTTTGGGAGTCATAGCTGAAATACATCTGTATTCGGTTTTTCCCATAGGTAAGCTTCTTTGTGTACCCTTTGGAATAAATCGCTTCGCGGTTCTTATGGAAAAGGCAGTCAGCTTTTCCTTGTCCAAAATGGAATACGCCGTGGTTCGTATATCCTCGGCAACAGGTGCGACAGCCGCAAGGCACAAACGACAGCGCCTGTACAGACTGATGCTTTTGTCCGTCAAAGCTATTATTTCATCCTTTTTCTCTTGCAGGGCGGAGGCATTTATGTACGAACCCAGATCAATAATAGACTGAACTCCCTTGGGATATGTGGGATCAATATCGTGAGGATATGTTCCATCCACAATCAGCAGGTGAATATCACGGAAATAAAGTGCGTCTATTCTGTCGGGATTTTCCGAACAGTAGAATATCTGCTTTGGCTTTTCCGGAAAGGAATCGCTGATTTTTTTCATAAGAGTTGATTTTCCGCTTCCCGGTACACCTTTAAGAATATAAGCGGTGTTAGACGTATCCGCAAGCATATCCTTGACTGCACAGGAGTATCCCCGTGAGGTGGAACAGCCGATAAAGTATTTTTCGTCAACCATATTATACCACGCTCCTTAATAAAACATGACAACTGATTATCTCCCTTATACTATGCAAAATTCGGGTTTTAGTGAATTTTGAAATACCGATAAACAGCGTTTCAATTTATTCTCGGTCAAGGATTTTCCGAAACGCTAATATGCTTTCTTTGTGCCTGCAGTATTTAATCAACTTCTTCTTAACAAGGCAGCGGGATTGGAAAATATACACTTTAATCCTCTTATATTAAGGTGTTATTTTTGTATAAATTGTACTATAATAATTGCACTTTTCACGAAAATTGTGCTGTTTACACAAAAAAACAGTTGCAAGTTCATGCACTTTTTTTGCTAATATTGGTTGCTGTTTTTTTAACAATATGTTATAATTGTAGTATATTAGGGCAAAGCTATAGGTTAGGACTATACTTCTGCCATACAGAGAATTTGGAGGTTGTAAATATGGCTGAAAGCGGATTCCTCAAAACCGTCAACTTTGGCGGATTTGATAAGAAAGACGTCCTTAACTACGTCGATCAGCTCAACACGAAGATTTATACACTTGAAAATGAGTTGGAAGAGAAGAAGACTCTTCTTGAAACCAGCGGCTCCAATATGGAGGATAAGGACAAATACGAGAAGCTTCTTAGCGCCGATAAAGCTAAGATTACCGAGCTTCAGACGGCAAACGAATCCTTGAATTTGCAGATTAAGACCGCGCAGGATGAGTCTGCTGCCAAGGATGCTGAAATTGCCGATCTCAAGAAGAAGCTTGCAGAGCTTGAAAATGAGCTTGTTGACGCTAAGAACAAGGTAGCGGCTGCGTCACCCACCGAGAACAGCGCAATGGATCTTTCCAACGTATTTATCGAGGCTCAGAGAACCGCGAATACTATCGTTACACAGGCTAAGGAAAATGCAAGAAAGATGGATGAGGATGCCAAGAAGCTGGCTAATCAGGTTGTCGATGATGCTAACAGCAAGGCTTCTACTATCGTTAAGTCCGCTGATGAAAAGGCATCGCAGATTCTCACCGATGCTAAAGATAAGTCATCCGATATGCGTACAGCAGCTGAAAACATGAAGGCTGTAGTTCTTGCGGAAATTACCGAGATTTCTGCTAATATCGATAAACTGAAAGAAGTTATGGGCGCTCTTACTACTGACAACAATGCTAAGATTGAAGAAACATCCAAGCTTCTTACAAGCACCGAGGACACCTTGAAGAAGGGCGGTATTCCCCAGTTTACCGCACCCGCAGGTGTAGCTGTTAAGCAAGCTCCTGTGAACAATGTTTCCAGACCTCAGGCAACACAACAGGTTCAGAAGCCTCAGCAGGTGCAAGCAGTTCAGCCTCAGGCTGCCGCGCAGGCTCCCAAGCCCCAGACCACACAGCAGGCTCCTCAGCAGCCCAAGCCCGTACAGAACAACAATGCACTGAAGCCTCAACACAAGGCTACTCCCAAGCTTGCAGGCTTTGATATGAGCGAAATTGAGAAGCTGGCAAGTGCTATTGAAAAGAACGGCAATTAATCTTATAAATACATATTAGCGGTCAGATAGTTGTCTGACCGTTTTTTTAATCATAGCAGTGGAGTTTATTTCTTTTACCTGTTGAGCCTGTATTTATTTTACGTTGCAGGCAGTCTTTTTGCGGGGTAGATGATCACATAAAATGATAATGGCTTGGCTTGTGATATATTAACATATATTAGTACTTAATTCTATTAAATGTAATTAACTGCTTCCAAATTATGCTTTTACAAAGTAAATTTATAATTTCTGAGAAAAAATCCGAAAAAGCACTTGCAATATTTCTGAAAATAGTATATTATTATATTGTAGGGTGTTATACCGCGGGTATGACATCTCCGTGAGTGCGCAATTTTCCAAATTTACACACTTAACGGTTTCGGACGATATTGACAGTCGTCCGAGGAAAGATTAAATTATTCTTTATACAGGAGGAATTTTATCATGTCAGTAAAAGTTGCAATCAACGGTTTCGGTCGTATCGGTCGTCTCGCATTCAGACAGATGTTCGGTGCAGAGGGTTATGAGGTAGTTGCAATCAACGATCTTACCAAGCCCTCTATGCTTGCTCACCTGCTCAAGTATGATACCGCTCAGGGCGGTTACTGTGGCAAAGTCGGCGAACAGCTCCACACTGTAACTGCTGATGATGAGGCAGGTACTATCACAGTTGACGGCAAGACTCTTAAGATTTATGCTATGGCTAAGGCTGCCGAGCTTCCTTGGGGTGAGATCGGCGTTGACGTTGTTCTTGAGTGCACAGGCTTCTATTGCTCTAAGGAGAAGTCACAGGCACATATCGATGCAGGCGCTAAGAAGGTTGTTATTTCCGCTCCTGCTGGCAGCGACCTCAAGACTATCGTTTACTCTGTAAATGAAAAGACCCTTACCGCTGATGATACCATCATTTCTGCTGCATCCTGCACCACTAACTGCCTTGCTCCTATGGCTAAGGCTCTCAATGATTATGCTCCTATTCAGAGCGGTATTATGAGCACAATTCACGCTTACACCGGCGACCAGATGATTCTTGACGGTCCTCACAGAAAGGGTGACCTTAGAAGAGCAAGAGCAGGTGCTGCTAACATAGTTCCTAACTCTACAGGCGCTGCAAAGGCTATCGGTCTTGTTATTCCCGAACTTAACGGCAAGCTTATCGGTTCTGCACAGAGAGTTCCTGTTCCCACAGGTTCTACCACTATCCTTACCGCTGTTGTAAAGGGTGCTGACGTAACCAAGGAAGGTATCAACGCTGCTATGAAGGCTGCTGCTTCCGAGTCCTTTGGATACAACGAGGATCCTATCGTTTCTTCCGATGTTATCGGTATGAGATTCGGTTCTCTCTTCGATGCTACTCAGACAATGGTTGCTAAGATTGCCGATGACCTCTATGAGGTTCAGGTTGTTTCCTGGTACGATAACGAGAACTCTTACACATCTCAGATGGTAAGAACTATCAAGTATTTCGCTGAAATCAAGTAAGTTATTGCGAATGTAAACCTTTGCCGCAGTTGTGTTACGCAGCTGCGGCTTTTTACCTATATTTAACTTGACAAATCTCAGCACATTATATATAATTATAGGTAAGAGGACATAACACGACAAAATTCGCCTTTGCGCCGTGGTATAATATTGTCTGGTAATTTCAGCGCAAGCTTCTGTAAGGAATGATTTATAATGAAAAGTTGCTATGACAACCGTGAACTTAGCTGGCTTAAATTTAATGTGAGAGTATTGGAGGAAGCGACCGATCCCGGTGTGCCAACCTGCGAGAGATTACTATTTTCTTCTATATATCAATCTAATCTCGATGAATTTTTCATGATAAGAGTTGGTTCGCTCTATGACAGGACGCTTGTCGATGACAATACACCGGAAAACAAAACCGGTATGACACCGGCAGAGCAGCTTGTTGCTATCTATGATAAGGTCAAGGAGCTTACTCCGCTGAAGGATAATGCCTATTTTGATACAATGAAGGCACTGGCGGCATCGGGAGTTGAACACGTAAGCTTTGATACCTTAGATGCGGAAAATCAAAACTACCTTAAGGTGTATTTCAATACGGAAATACGTCCGTTTATTTCCGCCCAGATTATCGATAAAAGACATCCTTTCCCATTTTTAAGGAATAAGGATATTTACGCTGTTGTCCATCTCGAATCTAAAAATTCCGTAAAGCTGGGAATAATACCTGCAAATGGCTATTTCAAAGGCTGATAGTGCTTCCCGATAAGGAGAAGCTGCGGTTTATTCTTGCTGAGGACGTTATCCTGCACTATTGCAGCGATGTTTTCACCAATTACAGAATACTTGATAAAGCGTTGATACGCATAACCCGTAATGCCGATATAAATATGGAGGAAGCGCTGTACGACCATGACGTTGATTTAAGAGATGTTATGGGGGAGCTTCTGAAAAAAAGAAAGAAGCTGTCGCCCGTCAGAATGGAGCTGTCAGGAAAGCTTGATGACAGTGCAATAAAATATCTTTGTGCCAACCTTGACCTTACAACAAATCAAATTATAGCTACAGAGGGTCCCCTCGATATGGGATTTATATTCCCGCTTAGAAATCGTCTTGAGGAGAACCACCCGGAGCTGTTTAATAAGCCTGTTTCACCACAGCGCCCCTCATCGGTTATTCACGGTGTACCCATGATAAGACAGATTTTGTCCCATGATATATTACTTTCGTACCCTTACGAAAGCATACGCCCGTTTATTACTCTGCTAAATGAGGCGGCTAATGACCCAGATGTAGTTTCAATGAAAATAACCCTCTATAGGCTCGCATCAAACTCCAAGGTTGTGGAGGCGCTGATAAATGCTGCCGAAAATGGCAAGGATGTATTTGTACTGGTTGAGCTGAGGGCACGGTTTGACGAGGAAAACAACATTGAATGGTCAAAGCGACTTGAACGGGCGGGATGTAAGGTTATGTACGGTCCCGAAAGCCTCAAGGTTCACTCAAAGCTGTTGCTTATAACACGGAAAAACGGCGAAAAGCTTGAATATATAACACAAATCGGAACGGGAAACTATAACGAAAAGACCTCGGAGCTGTACACGGATCTTTCCCTTATGACAGCAGATATGAACATAGGAGCAGAGGCAGGCACTGTCTTTAACGCTCTTTCAATCGGCAATCTTGTGGAAAATACCACCTACCTTATGGTAGCGCCGCTGTCGCTGCAGAATAAAATTATCAACCTTATTGATATGCAGATAGCGGAAGCTGCCTGCGGAAAGCCCGCATATATCGGACTAAAGCTAAATTCACTTACCGATAAGGTACTAATCGATAAGCTTATCGAGGCTTCATGTGCCGGTGTCAGAATTGATATGGTAATCAGAGGAATATGCTGCCTTGTGGCAGGTGTTGAGGGTCAAACAGAAAACATTACCGTAAGGAGTATTGTGGGACGATATCTCGAACACTCAAGAATATATATATTCGGGGCAGGCGAGGACAGAAAGGTTTATATATCCTCTGCGGACTTCATGACGAGAAATACTCTGCGGAGAGTAGAGGTGGCAGCACCTATCAATTCACCCAAAATAAAAAAACGTGTGCTTGATATTTTCAGAATACTTATGAGTGACAATACAAAGGCGAGAATCCAGCAGTCTGACGGTACATACCGCCGTGCAAGACCGCAGTCGGAGCATGATGAACCTATCTGCGCGCAGGAGTATTTCATAGAAGAAGCACAAAAGAACGCGGAGAAATCGGCGCAAAAAAAAGCCACCGCAGTAAAGGTCAGGATAAGACGGGTAAAGTAAGTATATGGAAAAGAATTTTTGACTTTTTTCATAGGTCGGATAAGTAAACCGCATTTTAATGGTTACAGCCGTTAAAATGCGGTTTTTTCTGTGGAAAAACTATATTTTTTCTGTTTTGGTTGACAAGGGAAGTTTTTTGTGTTACACTTTAATAGTTATATATGTTCTTATCCTTATATAGATTGAATATACATATTAACAAAAAAACTGAAAAAGGGACAATTGAAATGGATAAAACTGAAATATTAACGGAAGAACAGTCTGAAAATCAATCCGAGGCGGAAGCTAATGCCGAGGATGTAACCGATACAGAAATATCCGAGAAAACGGCTGAAAAAGAGGATATTGCCGAGAATGATACCAAGGCACAGGATAATGAGGTGTCGGAGGATGACTATTCCTTTGACAGCGAAACCATGAGCCTTATTTCCTCCGCAATTGCACAGAAAAAGGAAAAAGCGGAGGAGGAACGCAAGGAGCAGCGCAGGAAAAAACTAAGGATAATTGCCATATCCTCCGGGGCTGTCATTATTGTGCTTCTCGCAATTTATATCGGCGGATGGGCAGCCACTATGGGAGGATTTCTTCCAAATACATATATTAACGGTATTTATGTGGGCAAAATGTCAATAGACGAGGCTTGTACGGCACTGGAGGATGAGTGCAGCTCGGTTAATATTACTGTTACGGGGCGAAACGGCTTTGAGCAGGTTATTACCGCACAGGAGTTCGATTATTCCTATGATGTGCGGAGAGAGGTTCAGGAGCTTTTCAGAAACGTCAATCATGCCGCGTGGATAGCGTCATATTTTTCCGATACCTTCTATGAAACCGAAGCTGTACCCACATACAGCGAGGACAAGCTAAAGTCACTGCTGAAAACTGTTTCATGGGGCTCGGTTGAAACGGAGGACGCACAGCTTATCCACGGAGACAGCGGTTATTATATAAGCGATGAGGTTTACGGAGATAAAGCCGATTCCGATAAAGCGGTGGAATATGTACTTTCCCAGGTAAAGCAAGGAAATTTCGATATAGATTTGGAGGCAGGGGAGTGCTACAGTGAGCCGCAGGTTGTTGCGGCGGACTTGACCGAAAGGCTTGAACTCCTTAATACACAGTTTAATTACGTTATCACCATAGATTTTGATTATACCAAGGAGGTTCTTTCCGGTTCGAGGGTTTACGAGTGGATGACCGATGGGGGAGAGCTTGACAAATCACAGGTGGAGGATTATGTAAGCTATTTGGCGGATAAGTATGATACCTTTATGACCGTGCGTAAATTCAATACCACAAACAGAGGCACTATTACCATTAACCAAGGAAGATATTCCACAGGTCAATACGGCTGGTGGATGGATCAGGAAAAGACAGTGAATAAGCTGCTGGAATGTATAGAAGAAGGGAAGTCTACGGATATTGAACCTGAGTATGTGGTTCTGGACACAGGCTATACATACAAGGGCTTTGAATCAGCACGTTTCGCTGATGGAGATATAGGAAATACCTATATAGAGGTTGACCTGTCCGCACAGCATATGTGGTATTATGAGGATGGGGAAATAAAGTTTGAAACGGATCAAATTGTTTCGGGAAAAGCAAGCGATCCAAAGAGGAAGACTCCTGAGGGCATTTACAGCGTTTACACAAAGGAAACAGGCTATACAATGGTTGCCGCTGACGGTTCATATACATCATACTGCAGCTATTTTATGCGAATTAGCTTTGAGGGAATAGGCTTTCACGATTTAAGCCGTTCCGCATACGGCGGAAATATCTATCTCACCAACGGTTCACACGGCTGCATAAATATGAAATACGATGAGGTAAAGCAGCTTTATGAAATGGTTGAAAGAGGTACGCCTGTTATACTATATTATTGAACATCATAATATTTAATTTGCAATTATTCAAACCAAAACACAAATAAATCAAACAAAAACACGGTTTTTCGCCTATTCAAAAGTAAATTTAGTTTGAATTGTGGGTTTAAATTTGAATAATTAGCGGACAAATAAAGGACAGAAAAACGAAAAATAAAGGACAAAAAAACACACGCTACACACAGTAAATAAACGGTTTGAAAAGTTTGACCGTCATAAAAAAGGACAAACACAGCCGATTGAAAACACAACAGCCAGTAATTGACTGTTATAACCAAATTAAGAAAGGAAATTATTAACATGAAATATATTAACCAAAACAACGATTTTTCGCACGAAATATTATTTTACAAGAACGTCAAAGACATGAACGAAGATATATTGACCCTATGTATGAAGTTTATGGATTTTGACAGCGGAGAATTAAAACCGACAAAAGACAGCTATGTTGAATTTTGCAATAAATGGCTCGTAATATCACAGGTTATTGATAGACTTGAATATATACAAGAACACCCTAATTACTATGTGTTTTTGATATATGACACAGGTATTAGATGTGTAACCGCTGACCTATACAGGGCAGATAAAACAATATCACAAGATATTGAATTTTTACGCAATGAACAAGACTTTATTATGGAATTTAGAATTGACGCATTACACAGCAGTTTGCAACCGATATTAGATAACACATTCTTTGATGTTTTTGCAGAAACTACAGGTATAGAGGG
>Ga0192280_1092_pt1 | contig 17098 bp, 16 predicted proteins | sample Koala_Koa24_M3_FD_131249 | JGI IMG/M metagenome (GOLD analysis project Ga0192280, IMG submission 131249) | Enriched cells from koala feces incubated with labeled cellulose particles, San Francisco Zoo, California, United States - Koala_Koa2-4_M3 ... | reverse complement strand
AGAATTATCAGAAGAAAGCAAATTTAAAACGAGAAACACAGCAGGAGAAGCGTGCGCATATGATGGAGGAAGCCCGACAGAAGGTAGAACAGGAGCGGAACGAGCGTCTGCAGGAAGAATATACCTTTCTTGGGGATGCTTCGAAAGAAGACCTGGATGGTGTTTCGGGAAGCGGGAGTTTTTCCGAGCTGGAGCATTACAGTTATTTTGACGGAGATCAGATGATTCGTTCCCTGAATCTGCCGGCGGATTCCCGCCGAATGGGCGAGAAGCTGTACAGGCAGGGGCTGGTCGAAAATATGGAGGTTACCACGGGCTATGAGCGCTATGGGGAGGCCGGTGAGATGATCGGCCAGGCTGTGTGGGACGCACAGATTGGCCGCAATCAGTTTCAGACCACGGTTACCTTTACGCGCGCATCGGTGAGCAAAGCGCAGTGCAGCTGCCCCAAATGCCGGAGAAAATACGGAGGGTATGGCTGGTACTATGGAGAAAATGCGAACTGTGAGTATGTCGCCGCGGTTCTTTTTGGGTTGCGCGATTATCTGAAAACACATAATGTGGGAGACGCGACGGATCGGGACGCCTGCGTACTTATGAATGCGTATCGGCAGAAACGGGCGAATCTTCTGGTTGCGGATAAAACAGCGAAGGAACAGAGCCTGACGCTGAAGCCGCGTCTGGTGAAGAAAAATTCGCAGCTGACGGTTTCCTTTAAAATAGGCGCGGGGAAGCTGTTTGTGATCAAGCAGCTGGATGAGTTTTGTATGCATGTACGCAACGCTGCTACGGCGACCTATGGTTCGAGTACAGAGATTAATCATCGAAGAAGCAACTTCACCGGCGAGAGCCTGAAATGGCTGCGTTTTATTGAACGGATTGTTCAGGAAGAGGAAGAGTTCGGACAGCGGCTGGAGCATGCGACGCGGAACCGTTATTATTATCATATTACGGCAAGCGTAGGCGGTTCACTGAATCTGTTTGGCTGGCGTCTGGATGAGTTATACAACGAGCTTGGCGATGGTACGGTGGAGTACGAGGATCGTGACGCGGAGCGGACGAAAAAGCAGATGCTGCGCCGCGGGGAGGGGAATCCGCTTGTCACGATGGAGATCGCAGAGGCCGTGCTGCCGGTAAAAAAGGAGCGAAAGGGCTGGATTGACCAGATTTTTTCTCCGGAATCCGTACAGGAGGAATTTCATGGGATTCAGGTGAATGGAAATCTGCCGGAGCTGTTTTTTGGCATGAACTGCGCATATTATGTGGATGGAGATACCTTTCGCCGCTCTGAACCGGAATTTCAGGAGAAGATTGAGGATCTGATCCGGCTTGCGGGGGGAAATGAATCCTTTTCTTTTCGCGTCGGGCGGAACAGTATGTCGGAGTTCTATTATCAGGTATTGCCTACCCTGCGGGACGTGGCGGAAATCGTGGAAAAGGAGCCAGAACGGATTCACTCGTTTCTGCCGCCGCAGGTAAATTTTGTATTTTATCTGGATGCGCGGGAAGGCGATGTGACTTGTGCGCCGTTTGCCAGATACGAGGGAAAAGAATTGTCTCTGCTGGATTTTATTCAGCAGGAGCAGGCGGATGACGAGGCGGCTTACCGCGACAGTACAGCGGAGCAGGAGACGCTTTATAAGGTCATGACCTGGCTGCCTCAGATTGATATGATGCGGAAAGAACTGAACTGCGGTGGGGATGAGGATCAGATTTACCGGGTGATGTCGGAGGGAATCGATGAACTGATTACGCTCGGGGAGGTGCAGTGTACAAACCGTTTCCGTGCCCGCAGAACCATCCGCCAGGTGAAGGTATCGGTCGGTGTTTCCGTGTCAAGCGGGCTGCTGGATCTGGACATTACGACAGAGGATGTGCCGCAGGATGAGCTGCTGGACATCCTGAACAGCTACCGGGAGAAAAAGAATTATTACCGCCTGAAGGATGGCTCTTATGTAAACCTGGATGACCAGTCGCTGGAAATGCTTGCGGAGATGATGGACTCCATGCATCTGAAGCCGAAAGAATTTGTCCAGGGGAAGATGCATCTGCCGCTTTACCGTACCCTGTATCTGAATAAGATGCTGGAGGAAAATGACAGCGTCTACAGTGAACGTGACAGCCGCTTCCGTGAGATGGTCAAGGAATTTAAGACGGTGAACGATGCGGATTTTGAAGTGCCTCAAAGTCTGTCGAAGACGATGCGTCAATATCAGAAGGATGGCTATAAATGGCTGCGGACGCTGGAGGCGTGGCAGTTTGGCGGTATTCTGGCGGATGACATGGGACTTGGGAAGACACTGCAGGCGATTGCATTGCTGCTATCTGCGAAAGAAAGATATGAAAAGGCGGCGGAGACGGCTGTGCCCTTAGTGGATGCCGAGCGCAGTGAAAAACAGAAAACAGGCGGGGAAACGGCTCATGCGCCGCTCTCTCTCATAGTTGCCCCGGCTTCGCTGGTGTTCAACTGGGGAGAAGAGTTTGCACGTTTTGCCCCGGCTCTCCGGGTGGAACTGATCACAGGGACGCAGGAAGAGCGTCAGGGAAAGATTGCCGCATACCGGGATTTTGACGTGCTGGTGACCTCTTATGATTTGCTGAAACGGGATATTCCTCATTATGAGGGGATTGCGTTTACGTATGAGATCATAGACGAGGCACAGTATATAAAGAACCATACGACGGCTGCGGCCAAGGCGGTGAAGGTGATCAATAGCCGCTACCGCTACGCTCTGACCGGCACGCCGATTGAAAATCGCCTGAGCGAGCTCTGGAGTATTTTTGACTATCTGATGCCGGGATTTTTGTACGGTTATGACGTATTTAAGCGCGAGATTGAGACGCCGGCTGTGAAATACCAGGATGAACAGGCAATGAAGCGGCTGCAGAAAATGACCGGGCCGTTTATCCTGCGCAGACTGAAAGAGGAAGTATTGAAGGATCTGCCGGATAAGCTGGAAGAGGTGCGCTATGTGCGTCTTGCGAAAGAACAGCAGCAGCTGTACGATGGACAGGTGATTCATATGCGTGAGACGATTGCCGGGCAGGACGCAGACACTTTTAATAAGAACAAACTGGTGATCCTGGCTGAGCTTATGCGGCTGCGCCAGATCTGCTGTGATCCCAGCCTTTGTCTGGAGGGCTACCGCGGCGAGTCGTCCAAGGCGGATGCCTGCCTGGAGCTGATCCACAGTGCGATTGACGGCGGCCACCGGATGCTTTTGTTCTCACAGTTTACTTCTATGCTGGAGATTCTGCAGGGGAGGCTGGATGCGGACAAGATTCCGTACTATACGATTACGGGAGCCACCTCCAAGCAAAAGCGTCTGGAGCTGGTGAAGCAGTTCAATGCCGGAGATACGCCGGTTTTCCTGATTTCCCTGAAAGCCGGCGGCGTTGGCCTGAACCTGACGGGGGCGGATGTGGTCATCCATTATGATCCATGGTGGAATGTCGCCGCGCAGAATCAGGCGACGGATCGCGCGCATCGGATCGGACAGACGAAAAAGGTGACCGTATACAAGCTGATCGCCAAGAACTCGATTGAGGAAAAAATCCTGAAGCTGCAGGAGGATAAACGGGAGCTCGCCGATCAGGTCATCAGCGGAGAGACCGGACAGCTTAGCGGCATGACCAGGGATGATCTCCTGGAACTGCTGGATGGAAAGTAAAAGAAGTTAGCCATTGACTGCCAGAATCTGATAACGTATAATAGCCACCAGAAGAATAAACGGCGTTACGGTCACAACCCGACTACGCACCTGCTGCGTGGTCTGGGTTGAAAGCGTAGTGGCAGCAAGCATCCGGCCCATCGCATAGCGATTTTAATTGGCCGGATGCCGTTATAGGTCACACCTGTGGAGGTAAAAATAAGGTAAATTTAGCCAGGTGTGACCTGTAACTGAACGGCGTTACTGGCTGCCGGGAAGGAAAAGCAATGATTAAGAGTATGACCGGCTTTGGCAGATGTGAACATCTCCAGAGCAATAAAAAGTTTACAGTAGAAATCAAAGCAGTGAATCATCGCTATTTTGATGTGAATATTAAAATGCCAAAGAAGTTCAGCCCTTTCGAATCAGCAGTTCGGAATGAGTTGAAATCGTACGTGCAGCGAGGTAAGATTGATCTGTACGTGACCTATGAGAACTATGCGGAGCAGTCGGTGGCGCTTCATTACAATGAAGAGCTGGCAGCGGAGTATCTGAAATATTTCCGCCAGATGTCGGACCACCTTGCAGTCCGGGAGGATATTTCGGCCTCAGTTCTGGGGCGCTGCCCGGAGGTGTTCTCCATGGAAGAGCAGGAGGTTGATGAGGAAGAACTCTGGTCGATGCTTCTGCCGGTTCTGCGCGGGGCTTGTGAGCAGCTTTCATCCTCCAGAGAAAAAGAGGGCGAATCTTTAAAGACAGATATTCTTGACAAATTGGCGAGAATGGACGAAAATGTAAGTCTCATAGAAGCGCGCTATCCGCAGATTGTGGCAGAATACCGCGCAAAACTGGAAGACAAAGTAAAAGAGCTTCTGGCGGATACCCAGATTGAGGAGTCGCGCCTCGCCTCAGAGGTTGTGATTTACGCGGACAAGATCTGCACGGATGAGGAGACGGTTCGTCTGCGCAGTCACATTCACACGATGCAGGGCGAGCTGATCAAAGGAGGTGCTGTCGGGCGAAAGCTGGACTTTATCGCGCAGGAGATGAACCGTGAGGCGAATACGATCCTTTCTAAGGCGAATGACCTTGCGACATCCAATATTGCGATTGACCTGAAGACTGACATCGAAAAAGTGCGCGAGCAGATACAGAATATAGAATAAGAATAGCAGAGGAGCGCTATGGCAGATTTCATTAACATTGGTTTTGGAAATCTCGTGAATACAGAGAAAGTGATTGCAGTGGTGAATCCGGACGCAGCGCCAATCAAGCGCATGGTGCAGAATGCGAAGGAACAGCAGCATATCATTGACGCGACGCAGGGCAGGCGAACGAAGGCAGTGATTGTCATGGAGACAGAGCAAATCGTGCTTTCGGCGGTACAGCCCGATACGATCGCGCGGCGAATGGCAGAAGGAACGACACTTTTAAAGCGCGCACCGAAGGGAGAATGATATGGACAGGAAAGGAATCCTGGTTGTTGTTTCCGGATATTCCGGAGTAGGCAAAGGTACACTGATGAAAGAACTGACTGCGCGGTACGGCCAATATGCGCTGTCGGTATCCGCGACGACGAGAGCGCCGCGGGAAGGGGAGGCGGATGGCCGGGAGTATTTTTTCAAGACAGAAGAAGAATTTGAAGAGATGATTGAGCAGGAGCGTCTGATCGAGTATGCAAGCTATTGTGATCATTATTATGGTACTCCGAAAGATTATGTAGAAGCACAGCTTGCCGCGGGACATGATGTGATCCTGGAGATTGAACAGCAGGGAGCGCTTAAAGTAAAGGCGCAGAATCCGGATGTTCTGATGCTTTTTGTGATGCCGCCCGACGCGCAGACACTCGTGGAGCGGCTGAGGGGCAGAGACACAGAAAGCGAAGAAGTGATTCGCCAGCGGCTGGTACAGGCGATCGAAGAATCGAAGTATGTGGATCGCTATGATTATATGGTAATAAATGCAGACCTGGATCAGGCGGTGGAAGAAGTACACCAGCTGATTGAGAGCCAGCATAATATGATAAGCAGAAACCTGGATTTTGCCAGGAAAATTCAAACAGAGCTAAAGACTTTGGTATAAGAAAGGGGAATGATATTATGCTTCATCCATCATATTCAGATTTAATGAATGTAGTAAACAGTGAGGTAGAGGAGGGCGAGACGCCGGTTGTAAACAGTCGGTATTCCATTGTTATGGCTACCTCCAAACGTGCGCGTCAGATTATTGCGCGTCAGTCTAAGGCAGGCGAGGACATGAAAGCGTTCTCCGTCTCCAAACCGCTTTCAAAGGCAGTGGAAGAGCTTTACACTGGTCAGCTTAAGATCCTGCCGGGAGAAGCCACGGCAGAACAGGAGAGTTAACACTTAAGACGGAGGAATACAGTTGAAGAAGATAAGGGAGTTCAGCAAGAGCTATATTTTCCTTTCGTTTCTCTATGTGGCTGTTGGGATTGTGCTTCTTTTGTGGCCGTCTATGTCTCTTGAGACGATTGGCAAAGGACTGGGGATTATCCTGATTGTCCTTGGAGCTACCTACGGCGTGATTTATTTTACCCGGGATAAGCGGCAGGAAGGCTTTTTACAGGTGGAGCTGGTAATTGCCGTAGTCTGTGTGGCGTTTGGCGTCTTTATTTTGCTGACCCCGGAGTTCCTGAGCATGGTGTTGCCGTTTGCCATGGCGACGGTGCTTTTGCTGGGGGCGATTGTCAAAATTCAAAGCACAATCAGTATGAAAAAGCTGCTGGTCAGACGCTGGTATATCGGCCTGATCGCGGCACTGGTGATTATCGCTTTGGGTATTGTGCTGCTGGTATATCCTTTCACAAGTGATGCGCAGATGCTGTTTTATATTGGAATCTGCCTGATTCTGGACGGGGTGACGAATCTGTTGGGGCTGCTCTGCATTCAGCTGCGGACGAAAAAACTGGATAAAATGCAGAAAAACAATCCGGATACAGATATCACAGCGCTTGTCAAGAGTGAGTGGGAGAAGTCTGACGCAGCCAAAGCAGAGAAAAAAGCCAAAAAACAGGAAAAGAAAGCACAGAAATACAAAGAAGTCGTTGTAGACAGTGAGGAAGTCGTGCAGGAAGCTGCCGATGCCGGAACCACGCAAAACGAAGCGGGCGGTACGGAGACGGAAGCGAATCCCGCAGACTGTACAGAGAATACGGAAGTGGTGCCGCAGAGCACAGATACTGTGATCGAGACAGTGCAGGCAGAATCGCCGGAGGAAAACAAAATGGAAATGGCGACCAGGGAGGCTCAGCCATGAAAATATTATTTCTTTCTCTTGGCTGTGATAAGAATCTGGTTGACTCGGAGGAAATGCTGGGTCTTCTGACCACGCATGGATATGAGATTACCGACGATGAGACAGAGGCAGATATTATTGTTATCAATACCTGTTGTTTTATCAATGACGCGAAGGATGAAAGCGTTCAGGCGATTCTGGAGATGGCGGAATACCGCAAATCCGGCCGCTGCAAGGCACTGCTGGTGACCGGATGCATGGCTCAGCGCTATCGTCAGGAGATTCTCGATGAGCTTCCGGAAGTGGATGCGGTGCTGGGTACGACCGCATATGAGGATATCATTCCTGCGATCGAAAAAGCGCTTGCCGGAGAGCGGAGTATGGAGATACAGCCGCTTGAACATCTTCCCCAGCCGCACAAAGAGCGGGTGGTGACGACCGGCGGGCATTACGCCTACCTGAAGATTGCAGAAGGCTGTGACAAGCATTGCACGTACTGTATCATACCAAAGCTGCGCGGCCCGTACCGCAGTGTGCCGATGGAGCGATTGATTGCCCAGGCGGAGACACTTGCCGGGCAGGGGGTGAAGGAGCTGATCCTTGTCGCACAGGAGACGACCCTGTATGGGATGGATCTGTATGGGCACAAATGCCTGCATCTTTTGCTGGAAGCGCTCTGCAAGATCAGTGGAATCCGCTGGATCCGGATTTTATACTGTTATCCGGAGGAGATTACCGATGAGCTGATCGATGTGATGCGCCGCGAGCCGAAGATTTGCCATTATCTGGATCTGCCGATCCAGCACGCCTCCGATGCGGTATTAAAACGTATGGGACGGCGCACAACACGCGCAGATCTGACGGAGATCATAGAAAATCTGCGGGAGAAAATTCCTGATATTGTGCTGCGTACGACGTTAATCGCCGGATTTCCGGGGGAGACGCAGGAACAGCACGAGGAACTGATGGACTTTATCGATGAGATTGAATTTGACCGTCTTGGAGTATTTCCCTACTCTCAGGAAGAAGATACCGCGGCGGCTGCCATGCCGGATCAGCATGATGAAGAGACAAAGCTTGCCTGGCAGGAGGAACTGATGGAGCTTCAGCAGGAGATTGCGTTTGACCGCGCCGAACGGATGGTCGGGCGTACGGTTACCGCGATGGTGGAAGGAGAGCTTCCGGATGATCATGTTTATGTGGCCCGTACATACGGAGACGCACCGAATGTGGATGGACTTTTGTTTATTAACACATCGGAGACTTTGATGTCCGGTGATTTCGCGCAGGTGGTTATCACCGGCGCACAGGAATATGATTTGATTGGAGAGATAGCGGATGAATTTACCGAATAAACTGACCATGCTTCGCGTATGCCTGGTACCGGTTTTCGTGGTCCTGATGCTGGTCGATGGGATCCCTTACGGGAATATATGGGCGGGAATTCTTTTCGTCCTCGCGAGCGCGACGGATGCGCTTGACGGTCATATCGCCAGAAAGAATAATCTGGTTACGGATTTTGGAAAATTCATGGATCCGATTGCGGACAAGCTGCTGGTCTGTTCGGCACTGATCTGCCTGGTGGCACAGCAGAAGCTGGCTGCGTGGATGGTAATTATTATCATTGGCCGTGAGTTTATTATCAGCGGCTTCCGGCTGGTCGCTTCTGATAAGGGAACTGTGATTGCTGCCAGCTACTGGGGCAAGTTCAAAACAGTCTTTCAGATGATTATGATAGTGATGCTGCTCTATGATTTTGGAACGGTATGGAATATTTTATCGCAGATAGTGGTCTGGATTGCGCTGCTTCTGACCGTGATTTCCCTGGTTGACTATCTTCGCAAAAACTGGGGTGTTATGGACGGCCAGATGTAATGGGAAATCAAAAAAAATAGTATATAAGGAAAACTCCATCGTGAACAGTGCGATGGAGTTTTTCGATTGAAAATGTGTGTTTCAAATGCAGAAAATTATTTCAAAGGCGGTGGGAAATCAAATCTCTCTCGTCGCGTCTTTCAGCCATGCGGCTTCTTCGGCGCTTAAATATGGCGCTATTTTTTCGTACACCTGAGCGTGATAGTTGTTCAGGAGCGCCCGCTCCCGCTCAGACATCTGCTCCGGGACGATCGCGTCAAGATCAAACGGAACCATGGTAAGATGTTCAAAACGCATAAACTGCCCGAATTCTGTCTTTTTGTCTTTTATGCAGACAATCAGATTCTCATGGCGGATACCATAGCCATCTTCTACGTAATAGCCAGGTTCATCTGAGGTGATCATTCCTTCCTCAAAGACCGTGTCTGCTTTGCGCGTGGAGGAGGTCTTCCAGTTGAAGCTGTTCGGTCCTTCGTGGACATTCAGAAAATAGCCAACCCCATGTCCGGTGCCATGGTTGAAATCTTTTCCAAGCTCCCAAAGCGGTCCGCGGGCCAGATAATCCAGATTCAGGCCAGTCGCGCCATATAAGAATTTCGCGTCGGCGAGACCAAGGGTACCGCGCAGTACTGCTGTGAAGTACAGCTTTTGCTCGTCTGTGACCGGTCCCATTGCAATGGTTCGGGTCGTGTCCGTTGTTCCCTCCAGATAATGACCGCCTGTATCTGCGAGAAGCAGGCCCTTTGCCTCGATCGGGATATCAGTTTCCGGGGTGGCAGAATAGTGATTCATCGCTGCGTGCGCGCCGTAGGAAATAATGGGATCGAAGCTGTTGCCCATGAAATGTTCCTGCTCTGAGCGAAGAGCAAACAATTTTTCTTCCGCGCTTAATTCTGTCATCGGAATCTTTCCAACATTTATTTTCAGCCAGTAGATAAATTTTGTCAGTGCTACGCCATCCTTGATATGGGCAATGCGTTCATTCTCTACTTCGGTTGGATTTTTGATCGCTTTCGGCAGCAGGGTCGGATTTTTCTGATCCAAAACCGTGACCCCATCCGGAATCGAAGCAGTCAGGCGGCTGTTTACTTTTTCACGGCAAAGAAGCACTTTTTTGCCGGCTGGAATCTTTGCGGCATAGTCATAAACGTCATTATAAGGGCAGATACGCACGCCATCCCCCTTTAACGCACATTGAAGCTCTTCCGGAAATGCTTTTTCATTTGCAAACAGAAGAATCTCATCCGCAGACAGAACCAGGTAAGACAGGACAACCGGGCAGCAGTGAATATCGCCTCCGCGGATGTTCAAAAGCCAGGCAATGTCATCAAGGGAGGTCAGAACAAAAAGATCCGCGCCCTGCTCCTGGATGGTCTTACGGATTCTGGAAATCTTAGAGGCACGGGATTCGCCGACCCATTTCTCATCCAGGTCCATAACCGGTTCACAGGAAAGTGCCGGCCGATCCTCCCAGATATCGCCAATCAGATCCAGATCGTAACGGATGGAGACCGCTTTCTTTTCCAGAGTCGAAGAGAGCTGTGCAGCTTCCGCTGCGCTGACCGTACGCCCGTCGCACCCGAGGCACATGCCTTCGCCCAGCTTTTGCTCCAGGAACTCATGTACCGTCGGGACCTGCGGCTCCCCCATTTTAAACAGGGTCACACAGCTTCCATCCAGCTGGGCAGCAGCCTGAATAAAATAACGGCCGTCCGTCCACAGCCCGGCTATATCCTGCATAATGACAGCTGTGCCAGCAGAGCCGGTAAAGCCTGTGATATACTTCCGGCATTTAAAATAATCTCCGACATATTCCGATGCGTGAAAATCATCCGTCGGCACCAGATATGCGTCTACTTTTTCCTCTGCCATGCGCCTGCGAAGCGCGGCAATTCGTTCGTTTACCATTACCTTTCCTTCTTTCATGAACTATAGTAATCTTTTTGTAACTATTCAGGACAGTACCTCGTAACTGCGAAGGTACGGAACAGTTACATCTTTTTATTCAAAGCGCGCCGACGATTTATCGTCAGGCTTCGCCACTGAATACTTTCAGGATATGTCCTGAAGGCGCTTTTTCGCGCGGGCGTACATACGCCCGGCCTGCCTGGCGCCCTTATCAAGAAGAGTCAGCTCTTTTTCTGCATTATGGTCGTCTGTAACCTCTTTTTGCGCATACAGAAGATCCATCATCTGTTCTTTGCTCATTTTATATCTCAGTCCGCAGCAGGGACACTGAAAATAGTAGCGGCTTTCTATGGGAAAAATCGACGTCCAGAAGACTGCGAACCATTTCTGCTCTAAAAAGGCCTGAAAATGAACATTTCCCTGACAACGCGGACAGACCTGCGCCTGCGGGAGAATACCGAGTTCTTCTTTCTTCAGTTGTGTTCCTATGATAACAAACATAGCAATGATCCTTTTGTCTTTCCTCTTATGATCTATGAGTATATCACAAACAAATACTCATAGACAAGTATCTGAACGATAAAACAATAAATTCAGGTAATCCTATATTTCCAGCAACAGTGTAAGAATTTTAAAGGCGCCGAAGTGCAGCTGTACTGTCTGGTCGGCAAGAAGCAGAACTTCCTGCTTTTCTTCCAGCATACTGTCATATTGAGACCGCAGATGACTGTATCGTGTTTAAAAATACAGCGCATGCCATGCAATATGGTCCCTGTGAAAATATTGCGGTTACAAACTGTACGATGATTTCCTCCAGTGCGGCGGTCAAGTTTGGAACAGAGAGTGAGGATCTGTTCCGCAATATTCTGGTGCAGAACTGTGTAATCCATGACTCGAACCGGGCGATCTCCCTGCAGCTGCGTGATCGGGGCTCCATTGAACATGTGATTTTTTCCAACATCAGTATTCAGACCCATTTTTTCCCTGAGCAATGGTGGGGAGCGGCGGAGCCGATTTCCGTCACGGCTGTCAGGCGGAAGAAAGACACCTGTGTGGGAGAAATCCGCGATGTTGTTTTTTCAAATATCCAGTGTGAATCGGAAAATGGTATCCTGATCTATGGCGAGCCGGAAGAAACAACGATCCGCGATCTGCGCTTTGAACATGTGTCTTTGCACCTGAAAAACCCGGCGCGCACGCAGAAAAACTGGCACGACCTGCGCCCCTGCACCTGGGACGGGAAGGTTGCAGCATCCACGGCGGCGATTTATGTGCGGAATGCGCAGGATATCCTATTTGACGACCTGAGAATCGAATTTCCGGATGGAATGGAGGATGGCTGTGAGCTTAAGGAAGACGTGGAAAACTGCAGGAATATTCAGTTCCTGCCTGCGCGGGAAAACGAATGAATTTACCGGAATGTGATGTGCTTTTTGCGGATTGCAGAGAAAGAAAGCAAAAAAATGCAAAGGCGGGTTCGTAAAAAAACAATTTTTACATGGTTTCCGGGTAGAAAACATGCTATATTAAACAGATACTTGTAATATTTACTGCTTTTCCGGAAAAATATTTCCCTGGAAATATATATAATTACTATAACTTAATGGAGAAGACCGGAACAAAGTGTTGAAGCAAAGACGAAAGTACGGAGGTTGCTGATGCTATATCTTGGTATTGATCTGGGCGGCACGACGATCAAGGCCGGTATTGTAGATGAAAAGGGGAAGATTCTGCATAAGGCCAGCTGCGTGACCGGGCTTGACCGGGGCTGTGAGGCTGTTTTTCAGGATGTTGCGGCTCTGGCTTTCCGAACGCTGCGGGATGGCGCCTGCACAATGGAAGAGATCGCTTCTGTTGGCGTCGGCTTCCCGGGTATCTGGGATGCAGAGCACAGCTGTGTTCCCTACTGCTCCAATCTGAAATGGCCGGATCGCTTTCCGCTGACGGAATATCTGGGAAAGCTGCTTGGCAAAACGGTGTATGCAGGCAATGACGCGAGCGCGACTGCTCTGATTCGGGAGGGACGCAGGCTTTGTGAGGATAAGCCAGACTGCGCACTGATGCGAAGCGTTGACGGAGATCTGGAACAGATCGAGGCGCGGTCTGTGATTGACCTGGCAAAAGTGGGTGATCCGGACTGCCTGGAGCTGTTTGAACAGTATACGGAGCGTATCAGCGAAGGGCTTGTGAGTCTGATCAATCTGTATGACCCGGAGGTGATCGTGATTGGCGGGGGGCGTATCGCATGCGGGGGCGTTTTTACTGGAGCCTCTCCGCCAAAAGACAGCGGATAAGGTCTACGTAAAGAATATGCCTTTTGCGAGAATTGAGCTGGCCATGCTTGGCAATGACGCTGGTATCATCGGAGCAGCCATGCTTGGCCGCGCACTGTGAGAAAACGGACAGACTGAAAAACAGAACGGATATCCGGTTCGGGAGGAAACTATGGAAGAAATCAGGGACAAAAGAAAATCGGGAGACTTTGCTCCCTTTACAAAAGAGGATCCGCTGTACGCAAAATCAAAGGAAAAGCTTCGGCTCGTGACAGACGCTTTTACAGAGATCCTCTATGCACGTGATGACCTGTTTATGGATAATATGAAAGAACATAACCTGGCCGGGGATGATATCAGCCGTTATCTGAACTGGGAATGGCCGCAGGGAGTCGGACTTTACGGGATCTGGAAGCTTTATCTGGAAAGAGGCGGTATTGATCTGCAGCTCCTTGGTATCGGAATTGACGGTCATATCGGCTTTAACGAACCAGATTCCGCCTTTGAACTTGGCACAACTGTATTGATCTGCTTGAGAGCACGATCGAGGCAAACGCCCGCTTCTTTGAGAACGAGGACGAAGTACCTCGTCAGGCCTATACCATGGGGATCAAAACCATCATGCAGGCGCATAAGGTCCTGATGATCGCGAATGGGAAGAGCAAGGCCGCGATTCTGAAGGAAGCCTTTTTTGGACCTGTGACACCGCGGGTACCAGCTTCGATTCTTCAGATGCATCCGGACTTTACGCTCATCGGAGATGAGGAAGCTATGTCGGAAATGAATCTTTGATTTTATATAATGAGAACCGGGCAGAAGTATCGGGAAGGCCTAAAGAATTAAGAAAACAGGTAACGGAAAATGTATGGGATATTAAGGCAGCAGGCTGGGTTGGCCACAATTGATCAGAAGGGATAGAGGCGTTATGGGATTCTCAATAAAAAACACTGAGGTGTTTGAAAAGGACGGAACTTTTGTAAAGAAAGATCTTTTTATCCAGGGCGAACGGATTGTTGATGTCTTGGATGCGGATTCTCAGAGAAATTCCGAGATGGAATGCCAGCTCGATGCCAGTGGACTGAAAGCAATTCCCATGCTTGTGGACATTCATTTTCATGGATGTGACGGGGTTGATTTTTGCGATGGGACAGAAACAGCCCTCTCGAGAATTGCCGCGTATGAGTTACGGCAGGGAATCGGAGCTATTTGTCCTGCTACGATGACCTATGGTGAGGAAAAGTTAACGCAGATAGCGAGAATGGCTGCGGAACATGAAAACCGGACAGGAGCGGATCTGGTCGGTATCAACATGGAAGGGCCATTTATCAGTCCCAAAAAGAAAGGGGCGCAAAACGGAGCCTATATCCACCGACCGGATGCAGAGATGTTCATGCGCCTGCAGAAGGAAGCGGATGGAATGATTAAGCTGTGTGATCTTGCACCGGAAGAACCGGACGCGATGGAGACCATTCAAAAGCTGAAAGGTCAGGTTGTAGTATCCCTTGCCCATACATGTGCCGACTATGAGACAGCGAAAGAAGCTTTCACAGCGGGAGCTTCACATATGACACATCTGTACAATGCGATGCCCGGGATTTCGCATCGGATGCCGGGACCAATTGTGGCTGCATGGGAAGCTGGCGCGGATGTAGAACTGATTGCGGATGGAACACATATTCATCCGGCTGTGGTTCGCATGACATTTCAGCTCTTCGGGGACGATCATGTTATTTTGATTAGTGACAGTATGATGGCTACCGGCCTGCCGGATGGACAGTATATGCTTGGCGGACAGGATGTGACAGTGATCGGAAATCGGGCTGTCCTGACGCAGGAACCGGAGACGATTGCGGGAAGTGTTACGAACCTGATGGATTGCCTCCGCAAGGCAGTGCTCTCTATGGGAATTCCTCTTGGCAGTGCAGTCAGGGCGGCAGCCGTCAATCCGGCGCAGTGCATAGGTATCGACAAAGACTATGGCAGTCTGCAGCCAGGGTGTTATGCGAATATCCTGCTTATCAATGACCGTCTGGAAATTCAGTATATGGTACACAAAGGAAAATTATGTTGCACTATGCAGTAAATAATATTTCAGATACCCTGCAAGATATTTTGCAGGGTATTTTGCGATTAGACCTTGTACCGCTATAGGTGTGACCTATAGCGGCATTGTGGTCAAGTAATAAGAAGCAGGTATTGAATCATCTGCATCGGGAGATGAAGGTAAGGGGCGCATGAAGATTTTCCACTGTTATACCTGCTGAATGCTGTTTTGGGATTGAATGGCGTGATTTATGGTCAGAGCATTACGGATTGTGTTACGGTTATCTTGTCTTTTGTTTTGTGGCATAAAGTAAAAACATCGATCTGTTAGAAGCTGGCCATTTCATATATAAAGAACATACAATAGGTTAGCTGATACAGATCCCCTTATAAATCGCAAAATATTGCGGTGAAAACCTATCTGGAATGAACGAAAAAGGAATAGTCCATAAGAATACCCGTTTTTATCATAAAATCGCTTAGAATGAATAAAAAACGGGTATTTTCATATGAGGCGGCTGCGCCGCCGATGGTCTGTACGGGAAACCGGGTCATACAAATCAAAATAAATGCTTGCAATCGCAAGTATTTGATGGTACGATATTAAGAAAAAAGGAGGCGGTATTATGGCAAATACTAGTGCTGTTTACGCAAGAATAGATTCTAATCTGAAAGAAAGTGCTGAGGGTATCCTCTCTAAGTTGGGAATTTCTCCATCCAGTGCCATTCAAATGTTGTATAGTCAGATTGTGCTAAAGAATGGCATGCCATTTGATTTGCGTTTACCAACGTCTAAACCATTATCTGTCGGCGCGATGAGCAGGGAACAGTTGGATGCGGAACTTCAAAAGGGTATGGATTCTATCAATGCGGGAAATGTATATTCTGCGGATGAAGTAGATGATATACTTGCGAAGGAGTTTGGCATATGACAGAAAACTGCAGGATTAATTATTCTGCAGATGCGTTGGGAGATTTGAGAGAGAGCTATAACTACATAGCAAATGAACTTTTGGCACCGGAAAATGCAGCTGCTCAGGTAAAACGTATTCGAAAAAAAGCACGTTCATTGGCAAGCATGCCGGAACGCTATGTTTTGGTTGAATGGGAACCTTGGCACTCAATGGAAGTTACTATTGGAGACATGATTATGGATAATGTAGGACGAAAAAAGCAAGGGCTTCCTTATTGTTACGACGATCCGGCTTTGTTAGGAGATCAGCATATTTATCAGAATAAAATGTGTGAGTATAATCTAACTTTGCCAACAGAAACAGAGAAACGACAGAATCTTTTAAAAGAAGTTTTTGCAGAAATAGGTGATGGCTGTACGGTTGAGACGCCATTGAATGCAAACTGGGGATGTAAACATGTTCATCTTGGAAGGGGTGTCTATCTTAATTCTAATGTGACGTTCGTTGACGATGAGCATATTTTTATTGGGGATAACTGTCTGATTGCTCCGAATGTTGTATTCAGCACATCAGGACACCCAATACTGCCCATTTTGAGGGAACATCACTATGTTTATAATCTGCCGATTCATGTGGGGAAGAATGTGTGGATTGGTTCCGGGGCTCAAATTATGCCAGGAATTACAATAGGTGATAATTCTGTAATCGGAGCCGGTAGTGTAGTTACGAACGATATACCTGCGAATGTGGTAGCTTATGGTGTCCCGTGTAAAGTGATTCGTGAGATTGGAGATAAAGACAGGGAATTTTACTATAAGAACAGAAAGCTGGATGTGTGGGAGTAGTTTAAATTCCGGTTTATCGAGCAACTTAAATTACATATAGCACATCGTCAACCTCACTCATATACCCCCTAATGATGAACACGGTACGTTCACGAGGGGTGGTGCATTTTGCACACGGGTTGGGAACACGTTTTGGAGTATAAAAATGGCTTTGATATGATGAGTAAGGAGTGTCACGATGAATAATCTGATGCCATATGGCGAACAGTTTCAGAAAATTATTGATATAATAGAGTCCGCAAGGGAGCGAGCGTACCGAAAGGTAAATGAAGAGTTGATTTTAATGTATCGTGATATAGGTGAATATATTAGCAAACAATCTGAACACGCTGAGT
>Ga0192280_1090_pt1 | contig 17536 bp, 15 predicted proteins | sample Koala_Koa24_M3_FD_131249 | JGI IMG/M metagenome (GOLD analysis project Ga0192280, IMG submission 131249) | Enriched cells from koala feces incubated with labeled cellulose particles, San Francisco Zoo, California, United States - Koala_Koa2-4_M3 ... | reverse complement strand
GGAGCAATAACCACCGCTGCGGGTACGGCTTTCAGTATGAGGCTTTTGGATATTTGGAGAGATATGAATACGGTTATCAACAGCTATAAGCCGGAAAGCCTTGCAATTGAAAAGCTGTATTTCAACACCAATACAACCACGGCAATTGACGTGGCACAGGCAAGAGGAGTTATTCTCCTTTCCGCTGCCAACGCCAATATTCCGATTTTTGAATATACACCGCTCCAGGTTAAGCAGGCAATTGTGGGCTACGGAAGAGCGGAAAAACACCAGGTTATGGAAATGACCCGCTCGATTTTGGGGCTTGCGGCCGTTCCAAAGCCCGATGATACGGCGGACGCGCTGGCAATAGCTATCTGTCACGGACATTCATATCCCGGAAGAATGGCAATATGCAATAATTGAGGGGGATTGTTATGATATACAGCCTAAGAGGTAAGCTTATTTCCAAGAAGATAGGACTTGCCGTTATAGAATGCGGCGGAGTGGGATACGCTTGCCGCACCACCGCCAAAACCTTATCCGAAATAGGTGCTGTGGGCGGTGAATGCTTCGTTTATACATACATGAATGTAAGGGAGGACGGAATTGACCTGTTCGGCTTTGCTGACAACAGAGAGCTGGGGTGCTTTAAGCTGCTGCTCTCCGTTTCGGGAGTGGGTCCCAAGGCGGCACTTGCGATTTTATCGGATATTGACCCGAATACATTTGCCCTTACGGTTGCAAAGGGAGATCACAAGCGGCTTTCCAAGGTAAAGGGTGTAGGTCCTAAAATTGCCCAAAGAATTGTCCTTGAACTGAAAGACAAGCTGGCAAAGGAATACTCGGGCGGAGGAATATCCGCAGGAGATGACTTCGTTGACAGTAGCGCTTTCGGCGGCTCGGCGGGAGAGGCTGTAGAGGCTCTTTGCGTTTTGGGCTACAGTGCCGATGAGGCGGAGCGAGCGGTGAGAAAGCTGGATTTGACGTTATCCACCGAGGAGCTTATACGTCTTGCACTGAAAAGCATGGCGAAATTTTAATTGCTCAATGAAATATACAAGGGTGATATATTATGCTTGAACAAAGTGATATGAACTTTGGGGACAGAATGGTTTCTCCCATGGCTCAGTCGGAGGATGGGGAGGAAATTGACTATTCTCTGCGCCCAAAGACGTTAAATGAATATATAGGACAGGAAAAGGTCAAGGAAAATCTCAGCGTTTACATCGAGGCTGCCAAAAAACGGGGCGAGGCACTGGATCATGTGCTGCTGTATGGCCCTCCGGGTTTGGGTAAAACCACCCTTTCCGTAATAATTGCCCATGAAATGGACGTGAATATCCGTGTAACCAGCGGCCCTGCCATAGAAAAGCCGGGAGATTTGGCAGCAATACTTACCAACTTGGGTGAAAACGATGTGCTGTTTATCGATGAAATACACCGTCTTTCCAGAGCCATTGAGGAGATACTTTATCCCGCAATGGAGGATTATGTCCTTGATATTATAATAGGCAAAGGGCCGTCGGCAAGGTCGCTGCGGGTGGATCTGAAAAAATTCACCCTTATCGGTGCAACTACAAGGGCGGGACAGCTTACATCTCCCCTAAGGGACAGGTTCGGTATTATACAGCGGCTGGAGCTTTACAGCCATGAACAGCTGGCGGAGATAGTGCAAAGGTCGGCAGTGATACTGGGTATACCCTGCACCTACGAGGGCGCATTGGAAATAGCCAAGCGCAGTCGAGGAACTCCCCGTATAGCAAACCGTCTGCTAAAAAGAGTACGCGATTTTGCGGAGGTTCTGGGGGGCAGCTCCCACGGGGAAATAAACGGCGATATTGCCAAAATTGCCCTTGACAGACAAGAAATAGATTCTCTGGGGCTTGATTCCCTTGACAAGCGTATGCTTGATATGCTTATCAGGGGATATAACGGAGGGCCTGCGGGACTGGAAACCTTGGCAAGCGCCATCGGTGAGGAAGCGGTCACATTAGAGGACGTCTGCGAGCCTTATCTTATGCAGCTGGGCTTTTTGGCAAGGACACCCCGCGGAAGATGTGCTACAGCCTTGGCATACAAGCATATGGGGTATGAACCGCCCTCGGGGACTGTGAACGGTCAGACGACGCTGTTTTAATAACAATTATTCGATTTTTGAATATAATTGAGTGTGGAAGATAGAAGAAATGGCGAATATTGTTTCCATTCTGTAATTTTAGTTTTCTATCCTCCGAAAAGGAGTGCGATTTTTATTATGGGCAGATTATTCGGTACGGACGGCGCAAGGGGCGTTGCCGTCACAGAGCTTACCTGCGAAACCGCTATGCAGATAGGCAGAGCCACCGCATTGGTTCTTTGCAGAAAATTCGGCGGAAAAGCTAAGATACTTATCGGCAAGGATACGAGAATATCCTCCGATGTAATAGAAGCCGCTCTCGTGGCAGGAGTGCTTTCCATGGGTGCGGATGCGGTTTCACTGGGAGTTGTTCCCACTCCTGCTGTGGCTTACCTCGTCAAGGAGATGAACGCAGGCGCAGGGATAATGATTTCCGCCTCCCATAATTCAATGGAATTTAACGGCATTAAGCTGTTCTCCGACAGCGGCTTCAAGCTTTCCGATGATGTGGAGGAGGAGATTGAGGCACTGGTGCTGGATACTCCCGAAAAGCTCACGGAGCTTCAGAAAAACGGCTGTAATGTGGGACGCTATATCCACGACAGCGAAGCTGTTGATCGATACGTATCACATCTGCTTTTCACAGGTGAAAAAAGCTTCAGCGGTCTGAGAATAGCTGTGGACTGTGCCAACGGTTCGGCCTTTGCCACTGTGGAAAAGCTTTTCAGCGGAATGGGCGCTAAGGTGTACCTTTTAAGCTGCTCACCCGATGGCTGCAACATAAACGATCATTGCGGTTCAACTCACCTTGATAATCTTGTGGAATTTGTAAAGGGTAATAATTGTGATTTGGGGCTTGCCTTTGATGGAGATGCAGACCGCTGCCTTTGTATCGATGAAAAGGGCGAGATTGTGGACGGCGATATGCTTATAGCCATCTTCGCCGCAGATATGAAGAACAGGGGCGTTCTCCAAAAGGATACCGCTGTTGTTACGGTTATGACCAACATAGGCTTTTCCATTTTCGCCAAGGAGAAAAGTATAAATATCGCACAGACCAAGGTGGGCGACAGGTATATACTGGAGCAAATGCTTCTCTCCGGCTACAACCTTGGGGGCGAGCAGTCGGGACATATTATTTTCAGGGATTACGCCACAACAGGCGACGGTCAGCTTACCGCCGTACAGCTGCTGAGCATTATGGTTCGCACAGGCAAAAAACTGTCGGAGCTTGCATCGGTTATGGAGCGCTTTCCGCAGGTTATGGTAAATGTAAGAATTGATTCCAAGTGGAAAGAAGCATGGAAGAATATACCTCGGATTGAGGATATAATCAACAGCAAGAGCGAGGAGCTGGGCAATACGGGACGTATACTCGTCCGTGAAAGCGGAACAGAACCGCTTATCAGAGTTATGATTGAGGGAAAACGCTTTGACCTTATCAACAAAATGGCACTGGAAATTGCCGATGTGATAAAGGAAAGCTGCCCCGCAATGTAGCCGAAAGGATGTGCCGCACATATGAGATGTGCCGATAGATGGAATGATTACCGACTTATAGACTGTACCCGATCGGAAAAGCTGGAAAGCTGGGGAGAATGTACGCTTATTCGTCCGGATCCGCAGGTTATCTGGAAAACCGACAGGAAATCCCCCCTGTGGAATAAGGCGGACGGTCACTATTTTCGTTCCGATAAGGGCGGTGGGCATTGGGAGTTTAACAAAAAGCTTCCCGAAAGCTGGACTGTAGGCTATGACCTGAAAATCGGGAAAAGGCTTGTTTTTAATATAAGACCCACGGGCTTTAAGCATACGGGACTTTTTCCCGAACAGGCTGTGAATTGGGACTATATGTCGGAGCTTATCTGCGATAGAATAAACAAGGGCGGCACTGTAAACGTGCTTAATCTCTTCGCATATACGGGCGGCGCAACCTGTGCCTGTGCTGCGGCGGGAGCAAGCGTATGTCATGTGGACGCCTCAAAGGGAATGGTGAAATGGGCAAGGGATAATGCCGAATCATCGGGACTTGCCGAAAAGCCCATACGCTGGATTGTAGACGATTGTGAAAAGTTTGTTGCAAGGGAAATAAAGCGGGGACACCGTTATGATGCGGTTATAATGGATCCTCCCTCCTACGGACGAGGACCGGGGCAGGAGGTATGGAAGCTTGAGGACTGCATTTACGATCTCGTGAAGCTATGCACCCGTGTCCTCAGCGATAATCCCCTTTTCTTCTTAGTAAACAGCTATACAACCGGTCTTTCTCCCTCGGTTATGGCGTATATCATTTCCGAAACGGTAGCCACAGAGTATAAGGGAAAGGTTACTGCCGATGAAATAGGATTGCCTGTGGAATGTGCGGGAATACTCCCCTGCGGATCAACCGCTGTGTTTGTTGGCAATTAGTACTTGGTGATGTTTATGAATGAGGATATTGTTAAGGTTGAAAATCTGACCTTTTACTATACAAACGATGACGAGGAATCGGAAGCTGCGAGTGACAGAAAGTACGTTTTCAGAGAGCTTAACCTTTCCGTTGAAAAGGGAAGCTTTACCGCCGTTTTGGGACACAACGGCTGCGGTAAATCCACACTTGCAAAGCATATGAACGCCATTCTCCTGCCTTGCGGCGGAAAGGTCTATTCCGCGGGATTTGATACGGCGGATGATTCCGCGCTTTTCGATATACGCAGCCATGTGGGAATGGTTTTCCAAAATCCCGATAATCAGATAGTTGCCTCCATTGTGGAGGACGACTGCGCCTTTGCCCTTGAAAATATGGGCGTGGAGCAGAGTGAAATGCGCCGCCGTGTAGATGAAGCGCTAAAGGCTGTGGGTATGTATGAATACCATCTGCACAGTCCCGGTCAGCTTTCGGGAGGACAAAAGCAGCGTATGGCAATTGCGGGAATAATAGCCATGCGTCCCGACTGCATTGTAATGGACGAGCCTACGGCAATGCTTGACCCTGCGGGCAGGCGGGAGGTTATGAAAACCATACGCCGACTTAACGGTGACGGTGTTACCATAGTGCTTATTACCCATAATATGGACGAAGCGGCGCAGGCTGACAGGGTAATTGTCATGGATAAAGGAAATATAATCCTTGACGATAAGCCCACCGAGGTATTTTCCAATGTGGAATTGCTAAGAAGTGTCGGTCTGGACGTTCCCCAGTCAACGGAGCTTATGTATCTTATGAAAAAAAGCGGTTTTGATACCGATGTGCATATTATAGACGAGGAAAGCTGTGCAAATGCACTGTTCGATATTCTGAACGCTTGACGGAGTACGGCTGTTGCCCTAAATTCCAACAAAGGAGGAAGTTTACATTGTCGGCAATTATTAGGACGGAAAATCTTACCTATACCTACAGTCCCGACACTCCATTTGAAAAGACTGCCGTCAATGACGTATGCCTTGAAGTGGAGGACGGAGAGCTTGTGGGTATTATCGGTCACACGGGAAGCGGTAAATCCACACTCATACAGCATTTAAACGGACTTATCCGCCCCACATCGGGCAGGGTAATAATAGACGGTCAGGATATTTGGGAAAGGGGCGTTAATCTAAGGGATATAAGGTTCAAGGTAGGAATTGTTTTTCAATACCCCGAATATCAGATCTTTGAGGAAACGGTTTTCAAGGATATTGCCTACGGACCGAAAAATATGGGACTGGATGAAAAGCAGGTGGGAGAAAGAGTACGGGAAACCGCGGCTCTTATCGGTCTGGACAGCGCACTTTTAGAAAAATCCCCCTTTGAGCTTTCCGGCGGTCAGAAACGGAGAGTTGCTATAGCGGGCGTTATGGCGATGCGCCCTAAGGTGCTTATACTGGACGAGCCTACCGCGGGACTTGACCCGGGAGGACGAGAGCAGGTTTTGGAGGAAATAAGGGAATATCACAGGCGCAGCGGTTCAACGGTTCTGCTGGTTTCCCACAGTATGGAGGACGTGGCAAGGTTTGCAACAAAGATACTTGTTATGAACCATGGCAGCGTGTTCTGCTACGATACACCGCCGAATGTGTTTATGCGAGCCGATGAGATTGCTGAAATGGGACTTTCCGTTCCCCAAATAACACGGGTTTTCAGCCTGCTTAGAAAAAAAGGAATTGACATACGGGGCGATGTCTACACCGTGGATTTTGCCCTGAAAACCATTAACGAATATATTGCTTCCAAAGGGTCTGCGAGGGAGGACGGTCATGATTAAGGATATAACCATAGGTCAGTATTTTCCCGGAAATTCCTTCGTCCACCGCCTTGATCCCCGATTCAAGATAGGAATAACGGCTGTGTTTATCTGTATGCTGTTTTCCGCGGATACCTTTGCGGGGCTTGGAGTGGCTGCGGTATTTTTTATCATAAGCTACGGCTTGACGGGACTTCCCTACAAGCTTATGACAAGGAGCATAAAGCCCATAATCCCCATTATTATCTTCACGGGCTTTATCAATCTGTTTTTTATAGACGGCGTACCTGTAATAAAGATTTTCGGAATAATCATAACGGACGAGGCACTGAGGGTTACGGCTTTTATGATGATAAGAATTATACTGCTTATATGCGGTTCATCGGTTCTTACCTATACTACCTCACCCATAGTTTTAACGGACGCTATCGAATCAATACTGCGTCCGCTGAATAAGGTGCATTTCCCCGTCCATGAGCTTTCCATGATGATGACCATTGCTCTGCGCTTTATCCCAACTCTCATCGAGGAAACGGACAAGATTATGTCCGCCCAAAAGGCAAGGGGTGCGGAGCTTGACAGTGGTTCGTTTATGAACCGTGCCAAAGCGCTTATACCTATACTGATACCCCTCTTTGTGTCATCATTCCGCCGTGCGGAGGAGCTGGCTCTGGCAATGGAATGCCGCTGCTACCGAGGGGGAGAAGGACGCACAAAGCTGAAAACCCTTTCTTCGGGATTAAGCGATTACATTGCACTCAGCGTTTCAATACTGGTTCTTTGCGGAGTAATAATCATTAACATGGGAAAGGTTAGTATTCTTCATGCCTACACGACGATTTAAGGTAACTATTGCCTATAAGGGCGCGGCTTATCATGGATTTCAGCGGCAGATTAACGCCGTGGGAATACAGAATATCCTTGAGGATAAGCTGTCCGTGCTTACCGACAAAAGGGTTGAAATAGAGGGCTGCTCGCGAACGGATAAAGGCGTCAGCGCAAATATGTTTGTGTTTAGCTTTTCCGCCGACTGCCGAATCACCTGTGACGGAATAGTCAGAGGTATGAATTCCGCACTTCCCATGGATATAGCGGTTCTCGACTGTGAGGAAGCGGAGGATGATTTTCACGCAAGATATTCCTGCAAGGGAAAGGAATATAGGTATTTCATACTGAACACACCCTGCAGAAACCCCTTTTTGTACGAAACCTCCTTTCATTATCCCAAGGAAATTAACCTTGATCTGATGAACAGGGCGGCGGAATATTTTGTGGGAACACACGATTTCACCAGCTTTTGCGGAACGTCAAACCTCAAGGAAAATCCCGTCAGAACCGTATGGGAATGTCACGGGGAGCGCACAGGAGATATGATATGCTTTACCGTGTCCGGCGATGGTTTCCTGTACAATATGGTGCGGATAATGGTGGGAACGCTGCTTTGGGTAAATGAGGGCAGATTTTCCCCCGAGGATATGCCTCGGATACTTGAGGAAAAGGACAGACGAAGTGCGGGGAAAACAGCCCCCGCCTGCGGATTGTTCCTGAATAAGGTTATGTATTAGTCACAGTTGATAAGAGGTGAATTTGTATGGCGGTAACGGATGTTTCCGAGCTGCGAAAAAGGCGAGAGAAAAAAAGAACAAGAAATATGCTTATAAAAGCGTTTGTGGTTATACTTATCTGCGGGATAGCGGTAGTGGCTGTAGTTACAAGAAACTCATGGCTTCCCGCTTTTCAGGGCATACTAAGCCGCATACCCGCTGCCACGGATCAGGATTACTCCCAGACCGATACAGTCAGCGGAAGCTTTCTTATTTCCATAGATGGCGGCTCCGACTATCAGATGCGCGCTATGGGCGATTGCATTGCCCTGCTTGACGATTCAAAATTTCACGTTTATTCCGCAACGGGCAGTGTAATGTATGAAACGCAGCATACCTATGCCAACCCTATCCTTGCGGTCAACAGCTCAAAGGCTCTCGTATATGACCTGGGCGGGACGGATTTCAGCCTTGAGGGCAAATACAAGAACGTGTACGAAAAGACCGCCAACAATGTAATACTCCGTGCGGAGCTTTCCTCAAAGGATTACGTTGCGGTTGTGACAAAATCCGAAAATCTTCTTTCCATGCTAAAGGTGTATGACGGTAAGGGCACCGAGGTCTTTCGCTACTCCAGCTATGACGGCAGGATAATCGATGTTGCCTTTAACAGCGACAGCAGCGGGTGTGTGCTTACTGTTATAGGCGCACAGGATGGAGAGCTTATTTCACAGATGATTCGCTTTGATTTCAGCGATACCTCGGTACAATGGGAATCGGAACCCATAAGCGCCATTGCCCTTGATGTGATTTTTACGCAGGACGGCTCTGTTATGCTTATCGGAGATACAATGTCGGCTCTGTATACAGCGGACGGAATTTTGCAGGCAAGCTACACCTATTCCGATACTATAGTGGATTACAGCACCGAGGATGATCTTGCAGCTGTAATTACCACAAATACCGCAAAGAGAAAAACCGAAATGATCCTTATAACTCCCGAAAATATAACGAATCCCATCGTCATTGAGCTTGATTACAACACCGAAAAGGTGTACTGCGAGGGCGGTCAGGCACATATACTTAACGATGAGGGGGTTTGTACCTATGATTCCGCAGGGCAGCCGGTTGCATCCGCGTCATTGGAGGACGACTACGAGGATATTTGCAGGATAAAGGGATATCTGTATCTTCTGGGGTATGATTCGGTAAGCTGTATGGATTACGCAAGCTGACATGAAAGGAATTACCCATGCTTGTACCTATAATTTACGATATTATACTGCTGATAATAGTAATTGTCTGTATAATAATCGGTTTTAAAAAAGGAATATTACATACCGTGCTTTCTCTTGTATGCTTTGCGTTGGCTTTCGGAGCGGCGACCCTTATATCCTCCCAAGAGATAGGTGAAAAGCTGTACGAGGAATATATCAGCGACAGCTTAAATGCAGTAATTGACGAGGCTGTGCAGAACGCTAAGGAAAGAGCGGTTGAGCAGCTGCAAAACACGATTTCCCAAGATATTGAAGATCAGGCTATGGAAAAATTCGGCTTCTCCGAGGAGCAGGCAGGACTTGCGGGAGATGCTGTTGAGTGGCTTTTCGACAATGCAGAGCAATATTTGCAGTCTGACAGCACGATTTTTTCGGAAATTGATGTTTCTACCCTATTGACTAATGAAGAAATAAGTGATAAAATTAAGGAAGTAATAAGATCCTATTCGGGCGAGGTTACCGATATGGTCAATGAGGAGCTGCCCTCACAGCTGCAGGTTATGCAGGAAAGTGTTGAAAGCGTTATATGTACCGATGATGCGGTGAAAGCACTGCTTTATGAGGTCATAGGACAGTATACGGACAGCGATACGGAGGGTGAAACCGTTTCCGAATACCTTGAAAGAACGGTTGTAGCCCCACTGGTGATAAAGGCTGTACGCACGGTTCTGTTTGCGGCCTCATTTCTTATTATTTCACTGATTTTAAAGATTATATCAACGGTAATACTCTGTGTTCTGAAAATAAGTCCCATTAAGGCTGCCGATTCCGCGCTTGGCGCAGCTTTAGGCGCAGTCCGCGGGATACTTATTGCAGTGATAGCCGTTTGCGCGGTTTATATTGTAATTGCGCTTACAGGCGGAAATCAGTGGCTCAGCGAGGATATAATTTCACAGACGACTATATTCGTCAGAGTTTATGAACCCGTTCAGTCTTTGATTTTATCACTGGTAGCCTGAGTATTTTACCGAAGTACGAAATTTGTTAAGTAGGAAACGCACAAAAGCTTTTCACAGTCCTCTCAGCGGATTATTCTCGAGGGTTGGAAGGGCTGAGGCATTTCCTTAAGCAGTTATTTAATTTTGGAGGATAACCTATGCTTTGCAGCAGATGTAAAAAAAGGACGGCTGTTGTGTTTATTTCCAGCAGCAACGGCAGAGAAAGAAAAGAAGAAGGACTGTGCCTTGTGTGTGCGCGAAAAGCCAATATGCCCCAGATTAAGGAATATATGGATCAAATGGGGCTTACCGATGAAAACTTAGAGGAATTTTCCAACGCAATGACCGATTCCGGCAATATCATGAATCCCGATGAGCTTCAGGCGGATGTTATTGACGGAGAGGGCAGCGAGTTCAGCGGAGAACAAGGGAGTAACGGAGGCTTCTTTAAGCCCGGCGGAACAGGATTTCTCCCCCACTTTTTCCATGATAATTTCCGCGATATGGCACCAAATGCATCGCCAAACAGGAATAATGCGGAAAATGATTCCGTTAAGCAGAAAAACGAACGCTCCGACGAGGATTCCCGAAAGGCCAAAAAGGCGAATAAGAGGAAATTTCTCTCTACCTTTTGCACCGACCTTACAAAAAGGGCGCGGGAAAACAAGCTTGATAACATTGTGGGCCGCGACAAGGAAATCGAGCGTACAATGCAGATACTTTGCCGCAGACAGAAGAATAACCCCTGCCTTATCGGTGAACCGGGCGTCGGTAAAACAGCCATAGCCGAGGGTCTTGCCTTGAAAATAGCTTCGGGCGATGCTCCCTTTCAGCTCAGCGACAAGGAAATTTATCTTGTGGATTTGACCGCAATTGTAGCGGGTACACAGTTCAGAGGGCAGTTTGAAAGCCGTATGAAAGGACTAATCGATGAGGTTGAGGCTCTTGGAAATATTATACTGTTTATCGATGAAATACACAATATAGTGGGTGCGGGAGACAGTGAAAGCGGCAGTATGAATGCCGCAAATATACTTAAACCCGCCCTTAGCCGAGGTGAAATTCAGGTTATCGGCGCAACCACCTTTAAGGAATACCGCAATCATATTGAGAAAGACTCCGCACTGGAAAGACGTTTCCAGCCCGTCACCGTCAATGAGCCTACCGTTTCCGATGCCTATAACATTCTTCTCGGAATAAAAGGATATTATGAGCAGTATCACAGGGTTAAAATCAGCGATGAAATGCTTATGCAGTGCGCTGTGTTTTCGGAAAGATATGTACACGACAGGTATCTCCCCGACAAATCTATTGACCTCCTTGACGAGGCGTGCGCAAACAGAAGTCTGCGCTGTAAGGAGTTTGGAAAGCTTCACGAGGCAAAGAAGTCCAAAACCGAAATCGAGGAAAAAATATCTGCGCTGGAATCCTCAAATGAACCGGATTATGAGCAGATAGCTACGCTGAAAAGTGAAAGCCTGCGGATAACAACGGATATTGCCGTGCTTGAAAAGCAGGTGGAAAATATTTGTGTTGAGGACTCCGACCTTGCCCATGTAATTGAGCTTTGGACAGGTATCCCAGCAAGTAAAATCGAGGAGTCGGAGTTCAAGCGCCTTAGGGGACTTGAGGAGTCCATGAAAAAGCGTATTATCGGTCAGGATACCGCCGTTGAGGACGTATGCAAGGCAATACGCCGCACAAGAGTAAGGCTATCCGACAGGCGCAGACCCGCGTCATTCATCTTCGTTGGTCCCACAGGCGTGGGAAAAACCGAGCTTGTAAAGGTTATTAACGATGAAATGTTCAGCGGAACGGATACCCTTATCCGCCTTGACATGACCGAGTATATGGAAAAGCACACAGTGTCGAGAATGATCGGTTCGCCTCCCGGTTATGTAGGCTATGACGATGCGGGACAGCTTACGGAAAAGGTTCGCAGACACCCCTATTCCGTTATTCTATTCGATGAGATAGAAAAGGCGCACCCCGATGTAATGAATCTTCTCCTGCAAATTCTTGACGAGGGAAAGGTCAATGATGCCCAAGGGCGTTCGGTAAACTTTGAAAACACCATTATCTGCATGACATCCAATGCGGGCAGCACGGATAAATCCACAGGACTTGGCTTTAACCGTACAGAGGTGGAAATCAGCAAGGACAGAGCACTCAAAGCATTGTCCGAATTTCTCCGCCCCGAATTTTTGGGAAGAGTGGACGAGATTGTGGTATTTAATCCCCTCACCAAGGAGAATTATGCGGAAATTGCGGGACTTATGCTTTCCAAGATGAAAGAACCTCTTGCCGAAAAGGGAATTACCCTTAAATACAGCAAAAAGGCACTGGAGCTTATTGCCGAAAAGGCTTACGGCAGGAAGTTCGGCGGCAGAGATATCAGAAATGTAATCCGCACCGAGGTCGAGGATAAGATTGCAGCGCTTATTATAGACGCGGGCGCAAAGGGAATTCAGACAGTAAAAATTTCAGTTAAAAAGGACGAGTTGGATATTTCGGCTGAGCCTGTAATATCTAAGGTAAGTCTTGAAAAATAAAAAAATGCCGTAAAAACGTTCAAAAGAGCGGTTTTACGGCGATTTTTTTCGTAGAAAAGCGGAGTGACGAAAACTATCTATACCATGAAAAAAGGTGCAGGCTTATAAAGCAGCTGCACCAAAGGGGGGAAAAATTACTCCCCATACATTTCTTCAAGTCTTTTCATAAAGATTGAACCAATCTTTTCATACTCATCATCATCTTCAATGGTAACAAGCATATCCTCGCCGTTCTCATCCTCCTCGGCGCGGAGAATGACAAGCTCTGCATCGGACTCAATGGCATCCTGCGGGTCATCGTAGTAAGGGACAAGGGCATAATAAAGGATTCCATCATCGGTTTCATATTCATCATAAAGCTCAAAGGTCTGTTCAACGCCTTCCTCGTCAACCAACGTGAACAAATCGGCAGCCATTTCTTTATCAAAATTATCAGCCATACTCATTACCTCCGTTATTGTAATAAAATGCGGTAGCGTTCTGCGTAAATATACAACACAGCATTATAATTATATCACTGTTTAAGGCAAAAATCAATACACAACTTAACTAAAAAATTAGCACAAAAATCGTCGTTTTTTCACGCCAATAGCTATTGACTTTCACCAAAATGTATGGTATATTTATATCAAGGAAAGGAAAACAACCGGTAAGACCGATAGGCTCCGAAAGGAAAGCGGGTTTTCCTCCTCCGAGAACAGTATCGCGTTTTTGAATTGATACATTAGGTTTGGAAAGGAAGGCGAGTCCAATGGCAGATTTAGAATCATTTAGCGAGATGTTCCGCAGCGGCTCGTTTTTGCAGCAGTCTTGAGTTAAACGCATTTTGGAGTTGAAAGGTTAGGTGTGTTCCACCCTCCATGGTCGATAGTCGATAGGCGTTTTGAGAGAATGAATTTTTACGAGTCGCATTTTCAGTACATTGTGCAGGAGATGTGATTTTTATTATACCCTCCTTGCTTTCACACACACGGCGGAGCTTCTTTGATGATTACCCGAACAGTTTGAGGTATCTTAAAAAGCTGTGATATTGTGTTGTAAGGGTGAGTCCTTTGGTTATAGAATTTTAGTTTCTTTTCGTTAGCTGATGTTTTACCGCCTGCAGGTGTCAGGATGTTCTTCCCCTGATCCGCAGTGGCAAATCCGGTGAGAAAGGAGCGTATCTATATGGTTGTTATGTACAGCAGATTCCATGATTTGAATCTTAGGTTAGCTCTTTTGGAGGTGAGTCCAACAGTTTAGTCAGTGTACCGCATTATAGCTTAACGGCTGCGGCAGGATGTTATTTCACTGAAAGGGTTGGTCGATGTGATCTATTTAAGGAAAATGAGAAATCTTAATCTTTAATTAATTTCTGAAAGGAATGAGTCCAATCGACAGTTTATACAGCCGCCTTTAGCTTGCGGCAGGATAGCATTTTATTACGAGAAAGGTGATATTTGTGAGTACTTTCTTCAATGTGAGTTGTTTGAAAATTTGAAGGTATGGAGTGAGTCCAATGCATAAGTTACTTTCCCGTTGATATGTTGATAAAAGACCTTTTTAGGAGTTGAGTCCGGTGGCATGATTATACGTGCTTTTTACCAAAAATAGATTGTTTGGGAGTTGAATCCGATGGCACGTTAGCCAGACACAGATTAGTGTGTTGTCTTTGATCGGCTGACAGCGGTTTATATAGAAATCGTTTATTCGTTTCCCGAGTTGGGCGATGAATGTGGGTTGGTCGGTAATAACATTGTGATTATAGTTCGACTTTAAATTTACGAATTGTTTTCCGAATAATGTTTGATTCGAGTGGTGCTGTACGCAGTGCCACTCGTTTTCTGTGATTTCCTTTATGAAGATTTTTTACTTTTACAGCACCGAAAAATGTTGATTTTATTGCTAAGTTGTGATATACTGTTATGATGTAGTATATCACAATGAAAGGAAAATGAGTTATGGTCTATTTGGATAACGCCGCAACCACTAAGCCCTGTGAAGAGGCTCTTTCGGCGGTTATGACGGCTGCCGAGATGTATGGTAATCCATCCTCCCTACATAAAATGGGAATAGATGCGGAGAAACTTGTGATCGATGCAAGAAAAGCAGTTGCAGCCGCCCTTGTATGTCCTCCGGAATGTATAACCTTTACCTCAGGGGCTACTGAAGCTAACAACACCGTATTGTTCGGAATTGCGAAAACCTATGGCAGGCGGCTTAATAAAATCGTAGTTTCCGCCGCGGAGCATTCCAGTATAATCGAGTCGGCAAAGCAGCTTGAAAGAAACGGCTTTGAGGTGGTTTTCGTACCTCCGGGACGTGACGGCGTGATTGACGAGCAAGCCTTTGTGGATGCCGTTGATTCCAACACATTTCTTGCCTCCTGTATGCTTGTGAACAACGAAACCGGTGCGATTATGCCCGTTAAAAAGATTTTTACCCATATAAAAAGGCTGTTTCCCGACTGCATGACCCATTGTGATGCTGTGCAGGGCTTCCTAAAGCTGCCCATCAAAGCAGCCGATTTTGCCGCTGATCTTATAACCGTAAGCGCCCATAAGGTTCATGGTCTAAAGGGTGTCGGCGCTCTTTATGTCCGCAAGGGTATCAGGCTTACTCCCCTGTTGTACGGCGGCGGTCAGGAGAAAGGCGTTCGTCCCGGAACAGAGAGCGTTCCCCTGATTTATGCCTTTGGTGCGGCTGTGCGAAAGCTTCATCCCGAAATGAAAACCGCATATTCCAACGCCGAGGAGCTTAACCGCAGGCTTAGGACAAAGCTTTCCGAGTTAAGTTTTGTAACGATTAATTCCAACGCGGATAATTCCAGTCCGTATATACTCAATTTTTCCGTTCCGGGTATACGGTCGGAAACCCTGCTTCATTTTCTGGAAAGCAGGGATATATACGTTTCAAGCGGATCGGCTTGTTCAAAGGGTGCGAAAAGCCCTGTGCTTTCGGCGATGGGACTGTCGGACAAGCTTATCGACAGTGCAATTCGCATTTCATTCAGCAGTATGTCCTCAAACGGCGATGTTGAAAGGCTGGCAACGGCAATTCAAGAGGGATATATGACGCTTGCAAAGGTTAGGTAGGAAAGGATATTACACCGAAAATGAAAGAAATAATTTTGCTTAAAGAGGGAGAAATCGCCCTTAAAGGACTGAATAAAAGGCAGTTTGAGGAAGCCTTTATAAAAAATCTTCGCCACAGGCTGAAGCCCCTTGGAAAATTTGAATACACCCGTGCGCAGTCGCTTATTTACTGTATTCCCCGGGACGACGATATAGATATGGACGAGGCTGTTTCGAGAGCCGAAAAGGTTTTCGGTGCCGTTGCCATATGCAGAGCGGCTGTGACCGAAAAAAACATGGACTCAATTTCCGCTGCCGCCATCGAATATTGCGGAGAGGAATTGGAATATGCCCGCACTTTCAAGGTCTGCGCAAAGCGTTCGGACAAGGGATTTCCCCTAAATTCCCCTCAAATCTGTATGGAGCTTGGGGGAATTCTCTCGGAAAAATTCCCTCACCTTACCGTTGATGTGAAAAACCCACAGGTTACGGTCAACGTAGAGATAAGGGATACTGCCGCATACATTCATACGGGGAACAGACCCGCCGCAGGGGGTATTCCCGTAGGAACATCGGGAAAAGCAATGCTGCTGCTTTCGGGAGGAATTGACAGCCCCGTGGCAGGATATATGATGGCGAAAAGAGGGATTGACATATCCGCAATACACTATGTATCGCCGCCGTACACCTCCGAAAGAGCGCTGATGAAGGTTGAACAGCTTTGTGAAAAAATATCGCCCTACTGCGGGGACACAGCGTTCTATTGCGTACCCTTTACCGAAATACAAGAGGCGTTGAGGGACAACTGCCCCGAGGAGCTTTTTACCATACTTATGCGCCGAATAATGATGGAAATTGCCCAAAGGATTTGCGAAGCCAACGGGATAAGCGCACTTATCACAGGAGAAAGCGTGGGACAGGTTGCCAGCCAAACCATGGGGGCAATAGTCTGCACCGATGCAGCCTGCCGTATGCCTGTATTCCATCCGGTAATAGGCATGGACAAAACGGAGATAGTGGAGATAGCGCGGAAAATAGATACCTTTGACATATCCATACAGCCCTATGAGGACTGCTGTACAGTATTCACCCCAAAGCACCCGAAAACAAAGCCGTCCCTTGCCGAGGTTGAAGCGGCGCAGAACAGCTTTGACTTTGAACCGCTTATATCGAAAGCGGTTGAGGAAACCGTTAAAAAGGTTATTAAGGTTGGAGGGTAAGAAATAAATATTTTGAAGATTTTATAAAAATCCCCGTCTGTCATCTAAAGTGACAGACGGGGATAATAATGTCTTATGAAAAAATCTTGTTATATATTTCTTTGTAATGGTCAAAAAGCATATAGTTTTCCCTGACGTCTTTCCGAGCATTTTCTATTATTAACTCTCTGATCACGCTGCTTGAAAATGGTATATCTGATGTGTTATGAAGCTCTACAACAGCATACTTTTTTAAAACCTCAGGATTTTTCATAATTGGCGATATAATGCGAACATGTGATGAAGCTACTTTCTTTTTCTTGAAATTATTTACCCAAATCAGGGCATCAATACCCCCCGAGTATTCTATGGTAGAGGGATACATACTCTGTACCCATCATGTCAATAGAGTGTATATTTGCGCTTTGTACTTCATTGCACAGTGTTTGATACTTATCGGAAAAGGAAATATCCAATATTTCCTTGTAGGTTTTTTCAGGATCGGAAAGATCCGCTCTTATACAGCCTCCATGCAGCATTGCCCGTTCTCTTAACGTTCCTATATCCGAAACAATGCACGGAATACCACAGCTCCACGCCTCGGAAAGAACGTGGCGGTAGGTTTCCGGCCAAATTGAGAAGATACCAATATACGCCGGCTTAATCGTTGACACAA
>Ga0192280_1089_pt1 | contig 17696 bp, 11 predicted proteins | sample Koala_Koa24_M3_FD_131249 | JGI IMG/M metagenome (GOLD analysis project Ga0192280, IMG submission 131249) | Enriched cells from koala feces incubated with labeled cellulose particles, San Francisco Zoo, California, United States - Koala_Koa2-4_M3 ... | reverse complement strand
AATATCTGGATCAGATTGGGATTGGGATTGAAAATATCCTTTCGGATTCTGAAGAGTCAATCCGTCTGATTACGGAGCTGAAACCGATTGAGGCGAGGCTGAATGAGATTAAAAGGACGCTGAAAAGGCAGGAGAGAGAGGCGGAGGAAAGCGAGAAGAAAAAGAATGATCTCGTCGTGTTTCTGGCGCATGATCTGAAGACTCCACCACCTTTCACAATCCGGGCATGTCAAAACTGTTTTTACATGCCTAATGTAAAGAGCCGGAGCTATATGCACTCCGGCTCTGTCAGCCTATAACTCGCAGTTATTCACTGTTCTTGGGAATGGGATGACATCTCTGATATTCGACATTCCCGTAAGATACATCACGCATCTCTCGAACCCAAGTCCAAATCCTGCATGTCTTGTAGATCCATATTTACGGAGATCCAGATAGAACTGGTAATCTTCAGGATCCAGTTTCATCTCTTCCATCCTCTTTAACAGCTTCTCATAGTCATCTTCCCTCTGACTTCCGCCAATGATCTCTCCGATTCCAGGTACAAGACAATCAACTGCAGCAACCGTCTTGTTATCTTCATTCATCTTCATGTAAAATGCTTTGATTTCCTTCGGATAATCTGTCACAAATACCGGACGCTTGAACACTTCCTCTGTAAGATATCTCTCATGCTCTGTCTGCAGGTCTGTTCCCCATTCTACCTTATATTCAAACTTGTCATTGTGCTTTTTAAGCATCTCCACCGCTTCTGTATAAGTCACTCTCGCAAAATCTGAGGATACGACATTCTGCAGACGGTCCAGAAGCCCCTTATCCACAAACGAATTGAAAAAGTTCATTTCTTCCGGCGCGTTCTCCATCACGTAATTGATGATGTATTTCAGCATTGCCTCTGCCAGCGCCATATTGTCATCCAGATCGGCAAACGCCATCTCCGGCTCGATCATCCAGAATTCTGCCGCATGTCTTGTCGTGTTAGAATTTTCCGCACGGAATGTAGGTCCAAATGTATAGATGTCACGGAATGCCTGTGCAAAAGTCTCGCCATTTAACTGTCCGCTCACCGTAAGGCTTGTCTTCTTATCGAAGAAATCCAAATCATAGTCCACGGAGCCGTCTTTATTCTTAGGCACATTCTCCAGATCAAGTGTTGTAACCTGGAACATCTCTCCTGCACCCTCTGCATCACTTCCTGTAATCAGCGGTGTGTGCACATACACAAAACCTCTGTCCTGGAAAAACTGGTGAATCGCATATGCAATCAGAGAACGGACTCTGAATACTGCCTGAAATGTATTTGTCCTTGGGCGAAGATGTGTAATTGTACGAAGGTACTCAAAACTGTGGCGTTTCTTCTGCAGTGGATATTCCGGTGCTGAAGCACCTTCCACGGTCACCTCGTCTGCCTGGATTTCAAATGGCTGTTTTGCCTCAGGTGTCGCAACAAGTGTCCCCTTCACAAGAATCGCCGCTCCAACATTTAATTTGGATATTTCCTGAAAATTCTCCATCGTATCATGGTACACTACCTGAAGTGTCTCAAAATAAGAGCCGTCGTTCACTACGATAAAACCAAATGACTTGGAATCCCTGAGACTGCGTACCCAGCCCCCTATTTTGATTTCCTTCCCGATATATTCTTCTTTGTTTTTATAAATCTCTCTGACTGTTGTAAGTTCCATTTTCTCTGACTCCTTCTTCTATTTCATTAACTTCATTTCCTCAATGTTTCACACATTTAAGGAACCTTCGTTCGCCGCTATGCGTTCATTATAGCAGAAACGTCTGTCATTGCAAAGGGGGAGTTTCTCTTTGCCTGCGCAGTATTCATTCGAAAAAACCACATATCTGCCCAGGTTTTTCATTATATGATTCCAAATAAGCCCACCTTCACAATTTCTTCGAAAACTGTTTACATTTCCTTCAAATTTATATCACACATTCATCACAATTAGTCTCTATACTTATAAGTGTTCAAAGGAACACACACTTTTTAAAAACTTTTTCATAAAACTTTTTCCTTCCAAAAAAACCGCTCCCCCAAGCGGTTTTTTTGATGTCTTGATTTCATTTCCATATCATGCTATACTTTCAATCGTTCCAGAGCCCAGAAAAATAAGGTCTTAGGGCTGATTATACCGTGTGTTCGAGACCTTCCACACGTAAAACAAAACTAAAGGAGATTTTTATTATGAAAACAAAACATTCTGTCAACGGACTATGGGAGCATAAAGTCGTATTTATGACTCAGGCTGCCATGATCGGCGCGATCTATGTGGTTCTGACCCTCGTCTTTGCCCCATTCAGTTTCGGGGAAATACAGGTCCGCATCTCTGAAGCGCTGACGATTCTGCCACTTTTTACCCCTGCAGCAATACCAGGCTTATTTATCGGATGCCTGACGGCCAATATTCTCGGAGGTGCAATCCTTCCCGACATTATCTTCGGCAGCCTTGCCACACTGGCCGGCGCATTTTTTACGTATCGTCTGAGACAGCACCCATTTCTCGGACCGCTGCCGCCAATCATATCCAACACCATCGTTGTTCCTCTGATACTTTACTATGGATATGGAATTCTTCTGCCTATTCCTCTGTTAATGCTCCAGATCGGAATCGGGGAACTTCTTTCCTGCGGGCTGCTTGGAATCATTGTATATCTCGCCCTACGCAGATACAGATACCGCATTTTTCATTTTACCGATGTTTCTTAATGCCACGGCAGTCACATCATTTTCCAGCACAACAGACAAAAGTACTTTCCCGATAGAAAAAAACAAGATTTCCGCCATGCAGAAATCTTGTTTTTTTATTTCACATAACTGAGAAATGTATTTCCGCTTCCGGCTGTCATCTCAGTGATTGTTCCCATCGAAACAATGGAAGACTGACCTGTAGATGGATCAATATACATTACATTTTCAGGGCCATACCCTGTAAGCAGCACCGCACTGCTGCTGTCAATCAATGCAATCACAGGCGTATCCTTATTAATCACATACAATACCTCTTCGACCGTACATCCGGACAGATCAATCGCTTCTGCCTGTGTGTACTGGTCAATAATATCCATCGGGGAACTTCCGGCATTTAACTCTGCCTGTACATCCGCATTTCCCCCTTCTTTCATGATGATTGCCCGCACACTTGCCGCCAGTGTTGTCTCACCTGCCGCTGCCTGGAACCCTTCCAGACCTTCGATTTCATGTCTCAGATCCCGGTTACTGCTCTCCCATACATAAGCCTGACTGGAAGATACCACAACTCCTGATACACTCTCTGCTTTCTGGACAGCATAACCGGCCTTATCATAGACACCCGCCAGTTTTCCCTTCGCGTACAGATAGTATTTATTTGTCTGGCTTGTATTATCAAATCCCACCGTGATCGGACTCTCAAAAAGAACCTGTTTTGGATTCAGAAGTTTCGGTTTCCTGTCTTTGATGCCATCTTCATATTTTAGTCTCATCAGTACTTCCTTCGTATCTGTTGTATAAGACTGCAGCGTGATATTACTTTCTTCCTTTTCCTGATTATTGGTAATATAATCGGGTGCCACTGACATGTAAATATCCCCGTTCTTCATCACACGATTCAAAGTCAGCATATTGCCTTCTATAAATACATCCAGTGTATAAATCTGATCCATCTGGTATGTCTTTGCCACCTCATTAGAGGAATCCCGGATTTCAACCTTATACATCGGAAGAACGGTTTCCCCGGAAATGGTCTTTCCGGTATCATTTTTATTCGCAATCCCATAGATAAAATCGCTGTAAATAAATCCCAGCGGGCGGATCGTTTCATTCTCTCCCGCGTCAACAGTCCACGACTTTCCATTTTCCAGGTTCAATACCGTAATCTGTGAAGCATCGTAAAGCCCGCCATCATTCTGATACGCGAGAAGCTTTCCATCCTCAGATGCAGCATACTGGCCTTCCTTCAGATCTTTTACGAGAATCTCCTTATCCCCTTTAGAAAGAGCCACCTTATATAAGTTTCCTTCAACCATCACATACAGAAGATTGTCCTCTCTGCTATAGTATACCAGTTTCCCGAGATCACTCTTCACAATCCCGTAAGATTTATTGCTTGGAATAAACGCTTTCTCCTCCACACAGTTTTTGTCAATGTCATAGTAATAGATTGCTACACCGACTTTACCTTCATGCTGTCCCCGGTTCATATATCCATAGACTGCAAATGTCGTATCACCCGTTTTATCCATATCGATCATTTTGATCTCATGCTGGTCATACTTGCTCCTCAGGTCATTGTTCTCAGAATCAGTAAAACTGAATACCATAGAGATTTCATCTGCATCTTTGTTATAATTCCAAAGCGACCTCTCACTTACAAATGAAACAATTGTCCCGTCAGAATTCGTCAGATAAGGGACATCATATGGCGCAATTCCCAGCTCAATCCCTTTCTCAGAGAGAATCTGATTCTTCTCATCGAACACCTCGTTCATCGTCCTGTCGTAATCGAGAAGATACATTGCATCCTTGCCGTTTCTGACCTTAAGATACTCTTTGATATTATAAGTCTCCGTCTGTTCCCCGCTTTCCTGACAGGCCACAGTATAGGTGAAAAGGAGCGATGTATAAGAGGCATTTGTTTCCTTAATGCTCCACTGGATATCTGATGACATCTCCGGGTTAAGTTTGCCCCATAGCACCTGCTGCACATCTGAATGTATCGTCACATTCTGAAGCGTTGTATTATCTCCCTCTTCATTTGACTCAATCAGCCTCGCCACATATGCCTCGTCTTTTTGCTGTGCCTTCTCTGAGAACTGCTGTGCAAAGTCCATACACGCTTTTATATTCAGATCATCCGGTTTGATAATCCTGGTATAATAGTAAATATTCCTGCTCTCGGTACTCAGTGTAACCTTAAGGACTGCCTCCGTTTCTGAAGTCATTGCATTGGCAAGCATCAGGCTGATCTCTTCCTCCGGTTTCTTCTCCGTCATCTTCAGAAGGCTCCTCTGTCCGTCCAGGGAAAGCACCTCATACTTCAGAGATTTGATCTGATTATCGTAAGCCTTGATCCTGACTTTCAGTTTCCCATCCGCGCCGATCGGCGTAATCGTATCCCGCATCGCCGTCAGATCCATCTCATCTACATATCCGGCCAACGTATTTACCGTTGTTCCTTCCACATCGAATGCAATCACCGGAAGTGTGGCTGCACCCATATCAGCTGTCATGTCTGCGTTTCCCCGGTTCGTCAGAATGCTGATCACCACGCACGCCACAATAAAAACAGCTGTCAGTACCCCTGCCTTAATTAATCCTTTTTTCATGTTTACTCCCCTTTATGTTCAAGCAATACCCCAAGCGTAGGTGTCACATGCAGAAATTCTTCGCATGCTTTTATTGTATCCAGATTTTCCCCTTTTTTTCCTGTTTTTACAGCCCGGATCAATAAATTTTTAGGTGTGTGCTCCATATCTATAAACTCAAGTATCTGCGTCTCATACCCTTCGCTTTTCAGATATTCTGCCCTCAATGCATCTGTCACAATCGCTGAAAACCGTTCCTTCAGCAATCCGTAATTCATAATTGGACTTAATACCTTATTCTGTATCTGTGCATTTAATTCATGCTGGCAGCACGGAACAGAAAGAATCACCCCGGCATCCCATCCAACAGCTTTCTTCAGTGCGAAATCTGTCGCTGTATCGCAGGCATGCAGAGTCACAACCATGTCCACCTTTTCTTCACCCGTATAATCAGCAATGTTTCCTTCCAGAAATTTCAGCTTCTCATATCCATATGTTTGCGCAAGTTCATTGCAGTGGCGAATCACATCCTTCTTCAGATCCAGACCGATCATCCGGACATCCCGCCCCTTCAGTTCATGTAGATAATAGTACATCGCAAATGTCAGATAAGACTTTCCGCATCCAAAGTCCAGAATCTTCAGTTCACGATCCGATGGAAGTTCCGGCAGCACATCTTCAATAAATTCAAGGAAACGGTTAATCTGGCGGAATTTATCAAATTTGCTTCTGACAATCTTGCCTTCTGCCGTCATTACCCCCAGATCTTCCAGGAACGGTACATGAATTCCTTCCTGAAGCAGATAATTTTTCTTCCTGTTGTGGGAAAGATCTGCCTGTTTTATTTCTCTGTCCTGCTTCTTTTGTTTCACTGTCACTTTTCCTTTTTTGCTGATCAGCACCGTATACCTGGCAGTCATTGTATCCAGCTGCATCTGCCGGAAATGTTCCATATACGCGAGAATACTTTCACACGTTTCCTGTGCATTTTTATTTTCATGAAACGCCTGATTATTTTGAAATCGTTCACATTGAAAGAAAAGTGTGCCCTGCTTTAACACAGGGCGCACTTTTACTTTCTGAGCCTGGTCTTTTGTTCTGGGACTGCTCAGAACAGCCATGATAAATTCTATATTCAAACTGTCTTCCAGTATCTTTCTAAGTTCTTCCATGTCATACCTCATCCATTATCAATCTCCCATATTTATACCCATCTATTGTAATGCTTATCGACAGGAAACGCAATAAAGACAGGGAATTTTTCAAAATTCCCTGTCTTCTGACAATGCTCTTACTGTACAGGCGGTTCTGTGTCAGATTCCTCCGTCTTCTGGTAAGCTTTTGGAAATACAATCGTCGCCTTGAAAAGATCTCCGTCCAGATACAGGGTAAATTCTCCTCCCTGGATCTCTGTCAGATTCTTTGCGATCGAAAGCCCCAGTCCGCTTCCTTCCGTACTTCGGGATACATCTCCTCTGATAAACCGTTCTGTAAGTTCATCCGCCGTGATATTCAACGGCTGATCGGACACATTTTTCAGTGAAAAGATGACATTTCTGGAAGTAACACTTAAATCAGCGTAGACCCTTGTCCCTTCCATTGCGTACTTGGCCGCATTATTAAATATATTGGCAAGAACACGCCACATTCTCCGTCCATCTGCCATAATCATCGCAGGCTCTTTTGATATCGTCGTCACAATCTTCAGATCTCTTGCCTCGAATTTTTCTATAAATTCGCCTTCCGTCTGATTCACAAGTTCCGTCAGATTCAACTGCATCATTTCCAGCTTAATATTACCGCTGCTGATCTTAGATGCCTCAACAACATCTTCCGTCAATGTCTTTAGCCTCTGGGCTTTCGCTTCAAGTACTGCAATGTATCCCTGGATTTTCGGGTCATCTATATTTTCCCGTTTCAACAGATCTACATAGTTAATGATCGATGTCAGCGGCGTCTTGATGTCATGGGATACATTTGTAATAAGATCCGTCTTCAACCGCTCATTTTTCATATTCTCTTCTACTGCCGCATTCAGTCCGTCACCAATGTTATTAATTCTCACAGCCATATCAAGTTCATCGCCTTTGAGTCCTGCAACCGGAATGTTATACTCCACTTCTCCTCCTGCAATTCTCTGAATCCCGGTCTTAATCTTCTGCTTCGCAATTGCCTTTTTCACGAAATAGACAAACACTACTACATCTGCCGCAAAAGTCATCACCATAAAGAATCCCGACTGGCTCGCTATACAGATCCAGTGTATCATCACAAATACAAGATAGCTGACCATTATTTTAAATGAAACTTTCCGATGGCTCCATATTGCTGTGAACTCACTTAAAATCCATCTCAAAATACTGTTTGACCAGATCGTTCTTGCTTTCAGACGTCTGACCAGACTTAGATATCCCGTTAAAAACAACGCAAAACTTCCGGTAACAGCCGCAGCAGCAACTGCTGTGTTCATTGCAATCTCATTCAGGTCAATGGATTCTAACGACACGGCATCCATCACAATACCATCCGCTGTCATACTGCCCATATAGTTGATTCCATTTACATAAATACCCGCTCCGACCAATGCACATCCTATCAACGCCATACTCAAAGCAGCGATGACAGCCACACCTATTTCCGTTTTCAGACGGTCAATCCATACAAGCTTCAATTCCCCGTCTTCCCTGGTTCGCCCGGAAATAATCGTCAGCCAGACAAGAATAATTAAGAACGCCGTCATTGAAGCCATGCCTGTAATCAGTATCACTCTCATCCATGGCGCATATTGTCTGTAAAACTGGTTCTGTGTATAGAACACATCCTGAATAGGGTATGCGGTATCAATCCCGACTGCGTAAATGTATTTTCCATCTGTCAGCTTGCCGCCATAGAACTGGATGGTATCTCTCCATTTTGACGCATCTGAATTGATATTCGCCTTAAAGTCTACCAGTTTGGGCGCTACAATTGCATACTTCCCAGTGTTCGTAATTGCGTCCAGATTTTTCTGATATTCTTCGTACTTCCTGTATTCTTCTTTATTCGTATAGATTTCTTTTTTATCCAGATCAATGAACATATATATAAGGTTGGTGTTTCCCTCTTCCCACTGCTGATGGCTTACATCGTATCTGCTGAGCATATCAGGCAGCCGTCTCACCGCAGTATTCAGGTTCTGGTATAGCTCCTGAAGGCGCCCATTCCATACAGGTTCCTCATTTGCAATCGTAACCAGATCTTTTCCGTCTATTGTTTTGACCGTATCATTGACATTCGTACTGAGATTCCAATATTCCGTATAAAGAAGATTGCCTTCCTCATCCATCAGGCCATCATTGCCGCCGGACTGGCTAACAGTGCCTCTTTTTAATTCATCAATAGAAGATTCTACATAATAAGAATAGTTCTCCGTATCCCCTGACCCCTGCATAGCATAGGCTTCAGTAAACATCAGCTTTCCCTGGTTGATAAGACTTTCAAAATTATCTAACTCATAATAATGGTATGTCTCGTCTGGTTTTTTACACACCACAATACTTTTACTGTCATTATAGCCATCATCAGAAATCTTCAGAAGATCCTTAATATGATAAGCAACTCCATTCTTATCTTCTCCGCTGATAATCCCATCTTCCGCAAATTCCTGCAGATCTACAATCTTATCTTTATCATAAACTCCGTCCGTCTCAAGATTCCGGCTGTCATTGATATCCTGCAGTACCTCTCTTGCGGCCTCCAGCATGTTCTTTCCAAACCCTTTGGTATCCTCATATTCTGCTTTTGAACCTGCTGTAATCGCCTTTCCGTACTCGCCTCCCGGATATATCATTCCCCACATAAAGCAGATAATAATCACTGCCACAAGTACATGTTCCAGTACAATCAATATCCCCTTACATGGTGCCGAACGGTACCATCTGTTCATACGCTCTCCTTTCTAAAGTTTCTCCACCTTATAGCCAACTCCCCATACCACTTTCAGGTATCTTGGCTCTTTCGGATTAATCTCAATCTTTTCACGGATATGCCGGATATGAACCGCCACTGTGTTATCCGCCCCAATTGCTTCCTCATTCCAGATATTCTCATAAATCTGGTCGATGGAAAATACTTTGCCCTGATTTCTTACCAGAAGCAGTAAAATGTTATATTCTATTGGTGTAAGTTTCACGGTGTCTCCATCAACTGTCACTTCTTTAAGGTCATCATTAATCTTAAGTCCTCCGACCTCATAAATTGCCTTGGAATCTTCTGTCACAGTACTTCCAAGCTGGGTATATCTCCGAAGCTGGGATTTCACCCTGGCTACAAGCTCTAACGGATTAAAAGGTTTGGTCACATAGTCATCCGCACCGATGTTCAATCCGAGGATCTTGTCAGCATCCTCTGATTTCGCAGACAGTATGATAATTGGAAGGCTGTTCTCTTCTCTGATCTTAAGCGTCGCCCTGATTCCGTCAAGCCTTGGCATCATCACATCAATTACCAGAAGATCTACCTCCTCGGCTTTCAGCACCTTCAGAGCTTCCTCTCCATCATATGCTTTCAGTACTTTGTACCCCTCCTGCGTAAGATATATTTCTATTGCTTCTACAATTTCCTTGTCATCATCACATACTAATACTTTAAACATTTTCATCACCTCCCTTACAGTATACAAGATTACCAGACAAAGTTTAAGGGGAACATCCGAAATTTCTTAAGAAATCTTAAAGGTTCCTTTGAGTATTCAGCGCCGTAATACCAAAATCTACATACAAAAATATTCAGGGGCAAAAAAGTACACTTCGAGGACAAATAAACGTTTAGAATTAAATTTTGTGTTATGATTATATCATACAGATAGACGCGAAAACAGCAGTCGGGGAGGGGAATAAAATTGTAATTTAAATGTTTAATATTTTGTCAATGTGTTTACTGGGAGGTGTTCATATGATTAAAACGCTATTTTTGTTACTCAAGCTGGCTATCGTTGTTATTATAATACTTAGCTTAATATTTCGGGAACGTCTGGGAAAAAATAAATTTAACCTTGTAACAGCAGCATGTGGGATTTTAATTCTTGTGCTGCCCATTGCTGAATATGTAAGTTAAACATTCCAGTGAATTTCTTTTCTTCAGTAAATGCCCTGGCACCGTTTAATACCAGCGACTACATACGGCAGAACCCCCGCTTTAACCCGATCTGTTTTCCGCTTCTATACCAGTAATTCATCATTTCAGATATTGCGGAGCAGATATCTATTTTCAGATAATCAACGTAAGGAGCTCCTTTCAGAACATAGTTGTATGACATGAATAATGAAAGGATCTCCTTTTTAAATTTCTGGTTGAAGGAGGGAAGATCTAATAACAGTATAATCGTATCTCTCTGTTTTCAAAATTTTGTAAATGAATCTATACTTTTACAAAAAAACAGAGTGTGAAGTTCATTTCGAACTTACACACTCTATTTTATACTCTCAAAAGGATGCTGCCACTTCATACATCCTTATTCTATTCCATAATTTTCTTTCAGATATGTCTCCAGTGTCACCCCGGACTCCATAATTTTCTTCGCATCTTCCTGACCAACATAGCGATAATGCCATGGCTCATAGATGATACCTGTCTCCGCACTTTTATCCGGCGGATACCTGAGGATAAATCCATAATCGGCACAGTTCTTCTCAAGCCACTGTGCTTCCGGTGTCTGTGCCTGCTGGTCGTCAAGCCCTTCATAGGAATCTGCCACAATATCAAGTGCCAGTCCCAGATTATGTTCACTGTATCCCGGCAGGGCAACCGACTGCTTTGTAGTACTGTATGCTGCCCAATAGTCCTCACCACCGTCCAGGTTGGTCGACATCGTGTCGTTGAACACCTGTGTCTGCTTCTCTATCGTACGGTATGCAGATAAAATATGCATATTCATTCCATCTGCTTTCGCTGCTTCCAGCATCTGATTCACCGCATCTGCAATTCTTGAATCTACAGAATATTCCCCGCTGACTGCAGTAACTTCCGGCGTATAGGCTGCATCCATCGGATGCTGCTCATTTACCAATGTCAGATTCCAGGGGAGATCCTTTACATCTGTCTTCTTTGTTTCCTTCGATGCAGCCGCCTTTTTCGCCTCTGCTTTCAGTTCCTTGGTTACTTTCTGGATCTGTTTCTCTGATTTCTTGGATTCCAGAGATTTTCCCATAACATTTCCGATAATCAACCCGCCTGCCAAAGTAATAATGCTTGCAATCACTGCCGCTTTTTTATACGGATGTATTCTCTTTATTTTCTTTCGAAAGCGTCTGAAACGCTTTTTAAGCGCCTGCCCGATTAATACCCATTTTTCTTTCGTTTCCTGATTCATACGATAATCTTCGTTCCACAACATCACTGTTGATTCTCCGGATGTGTGTTTCCTCCTTTTACTACACATTGATTTTCTGCCTGAAACGGCTATGTTCTGCCATTTCGTATCTTTTTACAAAACAATCTCCGCCAATTCTGCTGCAATCTCCTGATCGGTCGTACAGACCGCAATCTTGTACGGAATTGCTTCTCCATCCTTTATAAATTTATATTCCCGGAAGAAAAATTCTCCGGCAATCGCATCGGGCTGCCTGGTCAAAACCGGTATATCATCGGCTCCGATCCGTATTTCATATGTGTTCATCGGAAGTTTCATTCCCATGCGGACGGCCTTCATAAAACTTTCTTTTAAGACCCAGTAACGGTAGAACTCCTGGCATTGTTTTTCTTCCGATTCCCGGCTTTCAATCCACCGGTATTCTTCTTCACAGAAAAAACGCCTTGCTACACTCATTCGGAGCGTCTTGACTGCTTCAATATCACAGCCTGCCAATGTCCCATCTACCGCCGCATCAGCGACCATGCAGAGGACATAATCTCCGGAATGTGAAAAATTATATACCGCATCTTTGTTCAGATTATATGTTCTACACACATTCTCATACAATGTCCATACGCCGATACTCTGCATTTTCCCCTGCTCCGTACGCATACGGTCCGCCTTTTTTTTCCGAAAGCCGGGGGCATCCATATAATACCTGCGGTACACCTCTTTTTCTGCCAGAGGTCTTATATCTGCAATCCAAGTTCTTACCATTTTCGTCCTTTTTTTACACCTTTCTATCATAGCACATTTTGTCGGAAATTGTAAAGCAGGCTAATCGCCGTATACGGATCATTTCTGACTCTGCTTTGCAAGCAAGCTTGCTTCGCATCCTCACAAATGCTTATTCTAAGCCATGCCACCTCGATTTCGCTTCGCTTCATCTCGGTGCGGCTAATCGCCGTATACGGATCATTTCTGACTCTGCTTTGCAAGCAAGCTTGCTTCGCATCCTCACAAATGCTTATTCTAAGCCATGCCACCTCGATTTCGCTTCGCTTCATCTCGGTGCGGCTAATCGCCGTATACGGAGCATTTCTGATTCTGCTTTGCAAGCAAGCTTGCTTCGCATCTTCACAAATGCTCCGTGCATGGCTTATTAGGAGTCAAAAAGTGGGGTGCTGAAGTAGCGTTCGGCGGTGTCTGGGAGGATTGTCACAACCGTTTTGCCTGCCCCCAGTTTTCTTGCGAGTTTTTTCGCTGCTGCAACATTCGTTCCGCTGGAAATTCCGCACATAAGTCCTTCTTTTACTGCGAGTTGCTTTGCTGTCTCTATGGCTTCTTCATCTGTCACAATGCAGATGTCTTCAAAAATATCCTGGTTTAATATTGCAGGGACAATTCCGTCGCCGATTCCCATCTGAAGGTGTGTTCCTACCTCGCCTCCTGAGAACAGTGCCGCCTTCTCAGGTTCTGCTGCCCAGATGCAGATCTCAGGATTTGCTTCTTTTAAGCATTCTCCAATTCCGGTGATTGTTCCGCCAGTGCCGATTCCGGAGCAGAATCCATCAATCTGTCCGTCAACATCTTCCAGAATTTCTCTGGCTGTCGCCTCATAATGAATTCTTGCATTTGCCGGATTCTCAAATTGCTGCGGCACGTATACGTTTGAATCTTCTTCCTTCATTTTCATCGCAAGATCCATGCAGGCCTGAATACATTTTCCGATATCACCTTCATCGTGGATTCTGATGACCTCTGCCCCATACTGTTTTACCAGCTTCATCCTCTCTTCACTGACGGAATCCGGCATGATAATTCTGGTTCGGTAACCTTTTACGGCTCCGATCAGCGCAAGCCCAATCCCCTGGTTCCCGCTCGTTGGCTCTACGATCACTGTATCCTTTCCAATCAGGCCTTTCTTCTCAGCGTCCTCAATCATACTAAGGGCAGTTCTCGTCTTAATCGAGCCTCCTACATTCACAGCCTCAAATTTCACAAGAATCTGCGCTGCCCCTTCTTCTGACATTTTGTTCAAACGAATCAGCGGTGTATGCCCGGCCGCTTCAAGTACATTATTATATATCATGTTCCCTTACCTCTTTCCATTATTCCTACTATTCTACCATATATTATGCAAAATGTGAAAACTATTCAATGATACTAATCCATTGACCAGTATACCTCACTCCCTTTTTCCGTCTTTTTAACAATCAGCTTCTTATCGATCTGCTCTTTCAGTTCATTTACATGAGATATAATCCCGACAATGCGCTGTTCGTCTGCCAAATCATTCAGCACTTTCATTGCCTGCTCCCTCGCCGCATCATCAAGTGACCCAAAGCCTTCATCTATGAACATAGTATCCAGCCGGATTGCGCCCGCTGTATTCTGTACGATATCCGCAAGTCCAAGTGCCATGGAAAGTGATGCCATAAAGGACTCTCCGCCGGACAGTGTCTTGACATCCCTCACGGAGTCATTCACCATATTATAGACATCCAGATCAAGTCCGACCTGCCCCTGGCTTCCAAGCTTGTCTGTCTCGCGGCACTGAAGCATGAACTCATTGGCTGTCATCTGTCCAAGCCGCTGGTTTGCCGCATAGAGAATCTGTTTGAAATACTGCCTCTGTATATATGTCTCAAAGTCCATCTTGGCACTGCCGCTTAATCCGCCGTTCGCAGTTCTGCTTAAGTTATTCACCAGCTCATATCTGCTTCTGAGATTACCGTTCTTCTCAAAATATTTCTTCAGGTGATCAAGGACATCTTTGTTTTTCCTGATCCGCCCATACACTTCCATCTGCTCTGCTTCTGCCTGTTGTTTCTGCTGACCGTACCCTGAAGCCTCTGCTCTTAGCATCTCCAGATCTACCGGCTGTCTGCCGTTGATCTGCCTGGAAAGAGAGAGTACTGTACCCGCATTCTCATCTTTTCTGCGCCTGTACCCATTCAATTTCTCCTGCATCTCTTTCACTTCTGCCTGAAAAGCCTTTGCCTCCTCATACTCTGCTTCTCCTGCAAATCCGGCTTTCTTCATGGCTTCCTGATATGAAGTACAGGCTTTCTCACGTTCTGCCTTGAGACGTTCCAGATTCATCCCGGCACTTTCCCATTCCCCGGTTTTTCTCTGGAACTCGCCCTCCAGTTCCTGGGATTCCTTTTGTGAATTTACTGCCGCATCTCTCAGGTTTTTCCACTGTATCTGAAGCTCTGACAGATCTTTTTCAACCTCTGTTTTGGAAGTATACGGAAGACTTGTCCTCTTCTGCTCTAAATTTTCCTCTGCCTGGCTGGTTTTCAATGCTGTCTCACGCACTTCCTGCTCTGTCTGTTTCACCACCTCTTCCAGTGATGCTGCCTGTTTCTCACACTGTTCCAGCACTATTTTATTCTGCGTGAATTTTTCCGTCTTTTGTTGTGCCGTTTTCAGTTTTGCAATCTCATCTTCCAGAGTCTTACTGCCCTCTTTTTGTTCCTGCCGTATCTTCTCGTCCAGTCCTTTCAGGCTTTTCCAATCCTGTTCTGTCAGCTCCTTCCCCAGTATCCTGCGGTATTCTGCTGCAAATACATCCTGCTCGGCACGGAGGCCGCCTGCAGTCTCCTGAAGAATGGCTGCCTGATGATCCCGTTCTTCCTCTGCCCGGTCCCTCCTTTGTTTTGCCGCCTCTACTTCCTTTTGAGACGGCGCCCTGCCTGACAGCTGCCGGACCTTCGGATGCTCACAGGAACCGCATACCGGACAAGGGCTGCCCGGCTTTAGTGCCCTTGCCAGTATCCCTGCCTGCTCGCTTAAGAAAGCACTGTACGTCTCTTCATATACCTGCGATGCCTGACGGTACGCACTCATCTTCTGATCCAGTGCTTCTTTTTTCACCCGGTATTCCCTGCATATTCCATTGATCTGCAGAAGCTTTCCGGCAAGGGATGCCAGTGCATCCATATATGCTCTGGATTCCTGTGCTTTTCTCTCCTTCCGCTCCCTTTCCACTTCACATCCTGAAAGCTCCTCCTGTTCTATGCGAAGCTTTTCTCTTTGCTCCTTTACCTGCTGAAGTTTCTTTGAAAACTGACCGTAAGCCCTGGTACTTTCCTCTCCCCTTTTCTTTAACTGCCTCAGTTCATTCTCCATCACAGAGATTTTCTCATACTCCGGCAAAGAATCCCGAAGTCTTACAATCCGCTCCTGAAGCCCCGGCTCTTCCTCCTGTCTCTTACGTTCAAGCACCGCCGCCAGACGTTTCTTTTCCTTCATTTCTACCTCTGCATGTTGAAGCCATTCTTTAAGCCTTGCAGCCAATACTTCTGCATTCTTCACTGCCTCCTGTGCTTCGATCCAGTGGCTTCCAAAGGGCGCAACGCTTTCGGCGCGCCTTCCCTTCTCGATGGAAACTTCCAGTCCTTGATAGTCTGCTTCTTCTGCCTGCAGCTTTCTCTGTTCATTTCTCGCTTTCTCATAATCCGCGAAGAGCGCATTCAGCATTTCACCTTCCTTCTGTTTCCCCCGGATGTCATCGATTTTTTGCTGAAGTGTTTCTGATTCCTGTATTTTTTTCTTCTGAACCGCCCCATCTTCTCTCAGAATCTCCTTCAATACACGTACCAGCTCATCCCCATCTGCCGCAGCTATGTTCTTCTGCTCATCCCACTCTGCTGCCCATCTGCTGTCTTTGCCATATTCAACCCGTTCTATTTCCCTCTGCTGGTCTTTCTTATTATCCTCCAGCTGGATATACAGCTTCTTCGCCCGGTCTTTTAACTCTTCCTGCACTTTGTAATACAGCTTTGTCTGAAATATTTTAGAAAATATCTTCTTCCGTTCCTTCGATTCTGCGTGTAGCAGCTTCAGAAAATCTCCCTGTGCAATCATTGCAATCTGTGTAAACTGCTCCGCGTCCAGCCCGATGATTTCCTCGATCTTCTGGTCAATCTCTTTCTTCTTTCCCTGAAACGCCATGCCATCCGGAAGAATCAGCTCCACCTTTGCCGCCTCTTTGACCAGACGTTTCGAGCCATCGGCATACTTTCTCTTTCCAAGTCTCATGTACTCCGGATTCCTCCGCACAGTATAAAGATCCTGACGGTAAGAAAATGTATACTCCACATAAGTCTCCACGTCTTCCCCGGCATACTGGCTTCTCATCATGCTTCCTTCCCGCACTCCTCCGCTTGTCTGGTCATAAAGGGCATACGTAACGGCATCGAATATCGTGGTTTTCCCTGCACCGGTATCCCCTGTGATCAGGAACAGCCCATGCTGCACCTCTGAGAAATCGATTGCCACTTCTCCGGCGTAGGAACCAAATGCTGACATTATTAATTTTACCGGCTTCATGTGCTATTCCCCCTTCGCCTTCTCAAAGACTTCTTCCATAATCTCCAACTCTTCCTCTGACATTTTCCGATCCTGAATCTCTTCATAGAATTCCTGAAATGCCGAAAATGGATCGAGAAATACAATCTCTTTCTCATATTCACTTAATTTCTTCCTTGTCCTTAAGTTATCCACACGAATCTCAAGAATATGTGAATATACCCGTTCCAGCTGGTCTTTCGGTTTATACGGATCAATCTCATCTGTCAAAGTCACACTGATATAGTCATCCCGGTTCTCCTCCCTGGCTTCAAGAAGCAGATCTGCAAGTTCTCCTTTCACCGCCCGCACATCACGGAGCGGATGGAGCGGAAGTGTCTCTATTTTCACTTTCTCACCTTTGGCTCCAAGTGTGACAACCGCAAGCGACTTCTCATGCCCGCTTTCACTGACCGAATACTTCAGCGGGGTTCCGCAGTAGCGGATATGCTCATACCCGACCTGCTGTCCCCTGTGGATATGCCCAAGCGCCACGTAATCAAACTCTTTTACCGCAGATATATCTACATTATCAATTCCCCCGACGGAAATCATCTCTGAATCGCAAGTCACAGGGACTTCACCGTTGCCTGTATAAAACTGATGTGACACTAGAACATTCCTGCGTCCCTGATAGTCAATATTCTCCCGCCAAAGCAGCTTACCGACAGCATCGCTGTAGCTCTGCGGCGCCTCTTCTTCGAATACATTTCTT
>Ga0192280_1080_pt2 | contig 18443 bp, 14 predicted proteins | sample Koala_Koa24_M3_FD_131249 | JGI IMG/M metagenome (GOLD analysis project Ga0192280, IMG submission 131249) | Enriched cells from koala feces incubated with labeled cellulose particles, San Francisco Zoo, California, United States - Koala_Koa2-4_M3 ... | reverse complement strand
ACCGAGATGGCTTCCGTATATGAAACAGCGGAGACAGAGGCACAGAATGCGAGCTCCGGACTGCCGACTGATCCGCTGGAATAAGTACGGATTTTCACTGGAAGATGAAAATTAGAACAGGTAAATTCATAATCAGGGACAGATGGACAACCTGTCCCTGATGCTGGATTTTAAGTGCATTTTCTGTGAAGAAATCAGAAGCAGATATAAAAAGGCAGTGGTTGATTACGTGGTATACAAGAGGACAGAGGGAGGAGAAGCATGTCGTCAATATCAGTAAATACAACGAAAGTCCTGAGGGAGCAATCTTCCCTGCAAAGCCATCAGAAAAAGTTGGACAGGATTGCAGACAGTGTGGGAAATGTTCGCCTGAATCTGAGCTTTGATCTTCAGGGCAGGGAGAGAATTGTAAAAACCTTGTCTTCAACGGAATCTCTGCTGGAAGTGTGCAAAACGGATCTGGGCTCGATGGAAAGCGTCCTTGGGGAAGTGATGGCACGGTACCAGGAAACGGAAGAGCGAGTAAAAGAGCGAAGTGGACAGTTGGCGAAATCAGGGATTACCAATGCGGAAGCTGGCATAGAATATAGTAGCAGCCTGGGCGGAGAAGAAGCAGGCAGTTCAGATGATTCCGATGAATCCAGTCCGCTGGAGAACTTTATTAATTCTATTCTTGATTATTTCAAAGGCCTTATGAAGATTCTGGAAAAATTAGGCGACAGTGACAGGGCGGGTGTTCTGAGCGATTTTTTTTCATATATCAAGAATATCTTTGGCTTCATTACGGGAGATATATCCGGCTGGAGCGGCATTTCGGACTGGTGTGATCTTGCGGATGGCAGTACCGGTATGTGGAGTGCGGTATACGACATCTACAAAAGTAAATACAGTAACCTGGAAGACTCATGGGGAGGCGTTGCGGATGCTGTAAGCGTGATTGGAAGTCTGTTTGGCCTGTTTGGAGGTGTAGCGGAAGCGGTGGATACGTTCCTCTCTGGTACAACAGTCTGTGAAAAAATAGCATCTGCAGTTGACGCTGGAAGTGGTTTGATTGATGTTGTAAAGTCGATATACAAAATTGGCCAGACTGCGGTGGAAGGCGCCTTTTACACAGCTGCTGATCTTTGGGCAGCTTTTGCGAAAACAGTCACTAGCTCCGTTTCACAGCTTTTTGATAGTATCGGTAATTACTTTTCGGACGGAGTCTGGGATATTGGTGATACAGGCGCGACCGGAGTAGAGGTGGCGGTAGCCGGTCTGACGACTTTGTTTTCCGCTATATCATTCGGAATCATATCTCCGGAAACGTTTGGAACAACGGCGGAAGACATTAGCTCTGCCCTCGAGCAATGGACAGAAGATCTGGGAACCTGGATTGGAGAGCTGATACTTTCATATTAAATGTTTACAATATGTACAGGGAGGATAGACAGATATGGGTGCAGAAAGAGATATATTACCAATCGGAAGTGTTGTATTGCTGAAAGAGGCAAAAAAGAAAATAATGATTATTGGCTTTATGGCCCTTGACAGGGCGAAAAAGGATAAAGTGTTTGATTATATGGGAGTCGTATATCCGGAAGGCTTTCTTGGAAAGGGAAGCGCCTGCATGTTTAATCAGGACAAAATTGCGGAGGTATGCTTCAGGGGATACGAGAATGAGGAAAATGAAGAATTCCGAAAGATTGTGCGGCAGGTATATAGCGCGGCAGATCAGCTGGTGAAGCAGGAAAATCAGGAATCAGGTAATGAAAAAGGAGAATGATATGAATACAAAAAATTATTGTCGGAATAAGCTTTGTTTAAAAATGGTTTTCTTCTTTGTTTGCTTTTACTTTTACTGACATCTAAAGCCGTGAAAGCTTCAGCCAGCGGGGTTTCCGGGTGGTTAAAAGCAGGAACAGCTTATAAGCTGTATGATTTAGATGGGGGTGGAAAAAAGGACACGATTAAAATCAAGACGTCTATAAGCTCAGATGGATACGCAAAGGCTAATTTATATATTAACGGGAAAAAGGTTTATACAGTAAAAAAGATAATCCCATACTCCAATTATAGTGATTGCGCACGTATTAGAATTATTACTTTGAAAAATGAGACCAACTATATTTATTTTTCCGTTGATAACGATTCGGTATCCAGAGATTTTCTCTTGCAATATAAAAATAAGAAGATATCCGAGATTTCAGACTTCAGCAGTATAATGAATAAATATTCCAATACTTCATATCTTTCCTGGTATCCGAATACGCCGATTACTGTATCGGGTAATGTCGTGTATTTTAATGTTTCTTCAATGAACTGGACAGTGGGGAACGCTACCTTTCAACTGAAGTATAAGTATTCGAACGGTACCTTAAAAAGAGTTAGCTCTTATGGAAAAATATCAGGCGGAAATGCAAGCTTCGTGGCGGCGCAGGGATTCAGTACATATAGTAGTATCGGAAGCAATAGTATCGCATTTACTGTGCGGACAAATGAAACTGTAACAATACAGTCGTTTCGCATAAAGAGTGGTAAGCTATGGCTGTGCGTGAGGAACAGTTCAGGAAAAACTGGATGGATAAAAAGTCTCACGAAACAAGGCGCAGGTAAAAGCTTATTGTTTTCCAATGCATGGTATGCTTCGTAAGGTCATGGAAGTTTGAGGCTTGATGTGGGATGTTCTGCTCCATGTGCTGGCGCTGGGGGCGAAGAGTTCCGGACGGACTCCTTTGTATCTATGTTGCTTGTATGAACAACCCGTTTGGCAGGCAGGAGCCGGAAAATCCGTCTCCTGCTCATACGAATTCACAATTTTTATATCTCTTTCAAAAGCTGAAATTCCTTCTTCAACTGCTCTACTTCCCGTTCTGCGCGGATTGCTCTTTGTTTCGCTGCTTTCATTGTATTATAAGCGGAAGGCCGATCCGGGTAATTACCCGACACGTGTGTCGGGGTGAGCGAGTAACGTACGATAGCGTTGCCTGTTTTCTTTGGCGCATTCATACAGATGAAAATGCTTATGGTCTTCATGATGCTATCGTAATCAGAATCCTCGAACACGGTAGTCAATTGAGAAGAAAGCATCCAGCATTTCACATTTTTTTTGAAAAAACAGCAGCTTTTGTCGGCTTGTTGAGATTCAATACCCGGTATCCCAGATCACTTTTCGTAAAGGCATATCCGTTAACAATCACGTCGGCATTATCCGCAATTTCTTTAATGTCAATCATATTGAATTCTGACCTCCTCAATTTGATCTAAATATACATCTGCGTCATAGTAAAGATCTTCCAATATTGGTACATGATCAATATACTCCTCAATCAGATTTTGATCATGACGATATTTTGTCATTACAACGATATAACCGTGATCCCATTCTTTGATTTCTGAGTAATATTCCAGAGAATATGGGGATCGGAAGCGAAAAGTGTCTTTTCCGTATCGAAATATTGTATATTGCTCCTTGCTGCTTAATAGCGCATAGTTCAGTGCCATCGAATTACTCCTTTGCCTCCATGCTGCTTGTATAGGTGACGTGCGCGGTGAGCGGGAATTAAAAATGATCCTCTCTACGAGTGGGCAAAGCAACTCCTTCCTATATTATACAGGCAATTATGAAATTTGCAAGTAGAAATCTTCTTGCGCAATGCCTTGCTTTGTGTTATCGTTTCTGGAGGGGAACATGACTTGGGTACCTGTAGACGATGACACATGAGGAAAAGAACACGGAGGATCAGGTATGAAGCAAAGAAACGGAAAAATTGAATTGATGCGTTTCATCTTCTGTATGGCAGTGATTATGTTCCATAACGGCAAAAAGTACTTTGGCCTGGATTACTAGGTGAACCGATTCGTGAGCTGCTTTTGCTTCGGGCAGGGAATGCGCTTGGGGACAGGATGAAAAAAACATTGGCAGGCATCTCGGTTTATAGAAATGAAGGGGATATGAGCGTTTGAAAAAGCATATAAATCTGGTTGACCCGCCTGACGGGAAGTAGTATATTCGGTATTTGAAATAAGAAGATAAAAGGTACGAAAGGATGAACCGTATGAAGACAGGGAGACTACGCACTTTTGAAGTGGATGGGAACCGGGTTTTGGCTCATTTTGAAAATCAGGAGATTGAGGTAACGATTCTTACGCCGGAATTGATCCATGTGTTTGTGCCGCTCAAAAGGCAGGAGCAGGAATCACGGGCGGTTGAGGGGGAGAAGGCAATTCCGGTCACATTTTCGGCGAAGCAGGAAGCCAGGATGGCTGTCATTTGCACGGAAGCGCAAATGACTGAGGCGCGCGGTATTGCGACTGGTGTGCAAAAGGCCAGGGAGCGAATCACCGCGGCCGGAGCGCTCCGTCTGGAGCTTGGCGAGGATCTGCACTTCTGCGTGACGGATGAAGAGGGGCGCGAGCTTCTGCGGACGTGGGACGGGGAACGTACCATCTCCAATGCTTTGAGCGAACGGCAGCTACAGCTGATTGAGGCAGAGGGGCATGACGTTTCCCATATGAGAAAGGAAAACTACCCGGTGCAGCTTGTGTGCAGACTGGAAGAGGAAGACTGCTTTTACGGTCTGGGCGATAAACCCGGGTTTTTGAATAAACGGGATTATGAGTATGAAAACTGGAATACGGATAATCCGCAGGCGCACACGGAGCAGTTCCGCGCGCTGTATAAGAGTGTTCCGTTTTTGATTTGTAAGCGGAAGGAGCTTTCCTGCGGGCTGTTTTTTGACAATTCTTACCACAGCTATTTTGACTTGGGCAAGGAGAATCCAGATTATTTCTTTTACGGTGCGGACGATGGAAATCTGGATTTCTATATCATTGGCGGGGGAAGTATTGCTTCTGTCATCCGGAATTATACTTATCTGACCGGACGGACGCCGCTGCCGCAGCTCTGGACGCTCGGTCATCAGCAGTCGCGCTGGGGATATGACTGCGCGGAGGACTTTCTGGAGGTGGCCAGAAAGTATCGCGAGGAAGAGATTCCCTGCGATGTGATTCATTTTGATATTGATTATATGGATCATTTTAAGGTGTTTACCTGGGATGAAGCGGCGATGGGAGCTCCCGGCGCTGTTGTGAAAACACTCGGGGAAGATGGCTTTAAGGTGGCAACGATTTTGGACCCCGGGGTGAAAAAAGAAGACGGCTATTTTATGTACGAAGAGGGCAAGGAGCAGGGCTTCTTTGCGCTGGATGTGGATGGCGAGATTTATGTCAATGAGGTATGGCCGGGGGATGCCGTGTATCCGGATTTTGGCCGCAGGGAGGTGTGTGACTGGTGGAGCGGGCACGAAAAATTCCTGCTGGATTTGGGCGTGGCCGGAATCTGGAATGACATGAATGAGCCGGCGAGCTTTCGCGGACAGCTTCCCGCGGATGTGGTTTTTTCGAATGAGGAACGAACGACGGATCATGCGGAAATGCACAATCTGTATGGGCACTGTATGAGCAAAGCGGCTTTTGAGGGATTGCGGAAATACAGTGAGCGTCGGCCGTTTGTGATTACACGCGCCTGCTATGCCGGGACGCAGAAATACTCAACGGTGTGGACGGGGGACAACCAGAGCCTGTGGAGCCATCTGCAGATGATGATTCCACAGCTTTGCAATCTGGGCATGAGCGGATTTGCTTTTGCCGGGACGGATATCGGCGGCTTTGGAGAGGATGCGACGCCGGAACTGATGGCGCGCTGGGTGGAGGCGGCCTGTTTTTCCCCGCTGTTCCGCAATCGCTCCGCGAAAAGCACCAGAAGACAGGAGCCGTGGCAGTTTGGCGAGAAGATCACTGCAATTTACCGAAAATACGTAACGCTGAGATATGAGTTTCTTCCATACATATATGACCTGTTTTATCAGGGAGAGCAAAGCGGGCTGCCCATTATGCGGCCGCTGGTTCTCCATTATGAGGACGACCCGAATACATACAATCTGAACACGGAATTTCTGGTGGGAGAGAATCTGCTGGTCGCTCCGGTGGTCGAGCCGGGAGCGGTGGTAAAGATGGTCTACCTGCCGGAAGGCGTCTGGTATGATTACTGGAGCGGCAAAGCTTATGAAGGGCGGCAGTATGTCTGCTGTGACGCCCCGCTGGATGTCTGCCCGCTGTTTATCAAAGCCGGAAGCATCATTCCGACTTATGAGCCGGTGGCGTATGTGGGGGAAAAGCCATATGATAAGCTGTTTCTTCTGACCACTCCTGGCGCAGCCGAATACACACATTTTCAGGATAATGGGGAAGATTACGCATATCAGCGCGGGGAATATAATCTTTATCAATTCATAAAGGATGAAAAGGGAAGTCTGACTGTGCGGATGGAACAGGAGGGGTACCCGCGGTATAAGGAAATTGTGGTGAAACAGGTAGCAATCTGAGGTAACGCTAACAATTTTATCACAAGGGTAACTGTTACCCGCAAGGAAAAAATAGAACAGGATAAACTGGAGGAATCAACGGAATGCGATTATTCAATGACAACTGGGAATTTTCCAAAAACGAAGAAGCATTTTCTCCTGTAGGTTTGCCCCATGACTGGGCGATTTATGGCACGGAGACATTTTACGAGGATGCCCTCGGCCGTTACCGGAAGATTTTTTTATGGAAGAAGCAGCCGGATGAGCGGGTGTTTCTGCGATTTGACGGCGTATACATGGACAGCCGCTATTACCTGAATGGAGAGCAGGTCTGGGAGTGGAAGTACGGTTATTCCGCATTCGAGTTTGAGATTACGGACAAGCTGAAGGATGGGGAAAATGAGCTGCTGGTGACGGTGGATTTCCGCAATCCGAACAGCCGCTGGTATTCCGGCGCGGGCATTTACCGCAATGTGTGGCTGCGCACGACGCATGAGCAGTATCTGGTCGCGGATGGGGTCTATTTTCATGCTGTCCCTTCTGCGGCGGATCAGGAAATGATTGCTTTATCGGCGGATGGGAAAAACGGAGAACCGCTCAATTCGGCAATGAACCTGGATGACGGGAATCGGGATATCTGGGAGGTTTGGCTTCAGGCGGAAGTGTCCGGACGTGATTTTTCGTGTGGTGATTTCAACGTACATTTTACTCTTTTGGATGCGGAGGGCATTGCTGTCCTGTCCGGACAGGGAGAACCTCAGCAGGAGGAGGAATCAGACTGCGGCATATCGCGCGGTGAAAACCAGTGCGGCAGTGCCTCAGGTGGCAGCGCATTAGGCAGTGGCGTCTCATGCGGCAGTGTTTCAAATGGCGGCGTTTCCGGCTCGGGCACTGTATGTGGCAGTGTAAGCGGAGGAACATGTTGTCTGTACCAGCTTCACGGCCAGCTGTCAAACCCGGTGCGCTGGGATATTGAAACCCCATACCTTTACCGTCTGCGTGTGGAGTTAACCAGGTGCGGCGAGACGATTCAGAGCGAGGAGCAGATGGTGGGCTTCCGCACGACGGAGTTTCTTCCGGAGGAGGGTTTCCTTTTAAATGGCAGAAAGGTGAAGCTGAACGGGGTCTGTGATCATCATGACCTTGGCTGTCTGGGCAGCGCGTTCCATCCGCAGGCGATGGAGCGGAAGCTGCAGATTCTGAAAGAGATGGGAACCAACGCGCTCCGCCTTTCCCATAATATGCCGGCCGCGGGGCTGATGGAGCTGACGGATCGGCTGGGGATTCTGGTGGTGTCGGAGGCGTTTGATATGTGGGAATCGCCGAAAACGCCTTATGATTACGCGCGGTTTTTCCCGGAATGGTATCCGGCGGATGTGGCGAGCTGGATTCGGCGGGACCGCAACCGGCCAAGCGTGATTATGTGGAGCATTGGAAATGAGATTCACGATACGCATGCCAGTGAAAAAGGCCAGGAGTGGACACGCAGTTTGCTTGCGGAGGTGGCAAAGCATGACCCGCTTGGGAACGCTCGTCCGACGATTGGCTCGAATTATATGCCGTGGGAGAATGCGCAAAAATGCGCGGACATTGTAAAGCTGGCGGGCTATAATTATGGGGCAAATTATTATGACGAGCATCATGAAAAACATCCGGATTGGGTGATTTACGGAAGTGAGACGGGTTCAGTGGTGCAGAGCCGCGGAATTTATCACTTTCCTTACACGAAATCGGTGCTGGCGGATGAGGATGAGCAGTGCTCCTCGCTCGGGAACTCGACGACGAGCTGGGGTGCGAAGTCGCATGAAGACTGTATTGCGGCGGAGTGGGACCACCCATTTTCCTGCGGGCAGTTTCTGTGGTCTGGATTTGATTACATCGGAGAGCCGACGCCTTATCACACGAAAAATTCCTACTTTGGGCAGGTGGATACGGCTGGTTTCCCGAAGGATTCTTATTACTGCTATCAGGCGGCCTGGACGGATTATCGGAAAAAACCGATGGTGCACCTGTTTCCTTACTGGGATTATAACGAAGGGCAGGAAATTGATGTGCGTGTTTACTCCAACGCGCCTGCGGTGGAGCTGTTTTTGAACGGAAAGAGTCAGGGGAAAAGGATTTTAGATGAGCGCCATATTTCCGCGACCTGGCGCGTGCTGTACCAGGCGGGAGAGATTCGCGCAAAAGCATATGACGAAAAAGGAATCGTGATTGCGGAAGAGGCGCACCGGTCTTTTGGCGATGCCGCGAAGATTGTTCTGACGCCATCCATGCCGCGGCGCCCCACGCGAAGCGTACTTGACCTGGACGCCGCAAGCTGCCGACGACCGCAGGGAGGGGGCGTTACCCTGCCGTGGCGTCCCACGCGAAGCGCGCTTGAAATGGACGCGGCTGCACCGTCAAAGGAACTCACGGCGAATGGAAACGATCTTCTTTTTGTGGAAATTACAATGGAAGACGCGGATGGGAATCCGGTGGAAAATGCAGTGAACCGGGTGCAGGTCTCCGTGACGGGCGCCGGTGCGCTGGTCGGCACGGACAATGGAGACAGCACGGATCGGGAAAACTATAAAAGCAACAGCCGCAGGCTTTTTAGCGGAAAGCTTCTCGCAGTAGCGAAGACCGGAACAGAATCCGGGGAACTGACGGTGACCGTCACGTCGCCGGGGCTTCCGGCGGCTGTGCTGACGGTGCCGGTGGCAGAGGGAACGCCCGAACCGGGCAGCAGTCCGCTGGCATTTCTGGCGGATCCCGCCCGCGGCATTTCACGCGAAGTGTGCTCGAAATGGACGCCGCAAGCAGCCTCCGGTGCTGCCTGTCAGTCGCCGACGAACGATGTCGGTAAAGAGGAGAAAGGCCTGGAGGATATCCCTGTGCGTGCGATTCGCCTGAAAAGTTTGGATGGGATTCATCTTGCGAAGGAACATCCGGAGACAATTGTGACCGCTACTATCTGCCCTGCGGCTGCGACGGACCGGTCGCTTGCCTGGAGCGTGGTGGATGATTCCGGGATTCCGCTGCCGCTTGCCACAGTGGAGCCGCTGGAGCTTTCGGATGAGCTGCTTAAGGAAAAGCCAGAACTGGAAACCGCGGACGCGTGTGTCCTGGTTCGGGCGAAGAGCGATGGGAAATTCCGCCTGCGCTGTACATCACAAAGCCGGCGTCCATCGCGCAGCGATTTCGGAATGGACGCTGTAAACGGTCGCCAACCGGAAAAAAAGGGTGATACCGGGCCGCGGCGTCCCACGCGAAGCGTACCTGAAATGGACGCCGCAAGCTGCCGCCGACCGCAGGGAGGGGGCATTACCATAAGTGAAAAAGAAAGTGTGCGCATGATTTCTCAGCTGGAATTTACTGCCGAAGGCCTGGGAACCGCTTTCCTGGATCCGTATGGTTTTATCTCGGGCGGTCTCTATGATTATAGCCTGGGCGAGCCGGGAAATGGGAATGAGCATGGCGTGGCGACCGGCCGTGACGGGGAGACGCAGGTGGGATATCACAGCATCGACTTTGGACCGGAAGGCTCGAACGAGATCACGCTGCCGGTTTTTGCGCTGGAAGGGGAACCGCACCGGATTCAGATTTACGAAGGGATGCCGGGTGAGCCGGGCGCGGAGCTGATCGGGGATGTGATTTATCAGAAGCCGTCGATCTGGAATACCTATCAGGCGGAGACGTATCATTTGAATCGGCATCTTCGGGGCGTGACGAGCCTGTGCTTTGTCCTGCATGAAAAGGTTCACATCAAAGGCTTTTCCTTTGCCCGTCAGATCCGCGCGTATGAGCGGCAGAACGCTTTGGACTGTGTAAGCGTTTATGGCGATTGCTTTACGCGGGATGGCGAATGGGTGCGCGGAATTGGCAACAATGTCACGTTGGAATTTGGCGAGATGGATTTTGGCGAAACGGGTGCTGGTCAGATCACGATTGCAGGAATGACTCCGCTTGAGAAAAACAGCATCGTTTTGCGCGTGGAAACGGTAGATTCGGATGAGGCAGCGGCGGAAGAAGCAATTGGAGAGCGTTTTGTCCTGGAATATGCGGGCGGCCAGAGCGAGCAGACCTTTGCGGTCGGGCCGATCCATGGGAAAAAGAAGATAAGCTTTGTTTTCCTGCCGGGCTGCCAGTTTGATTTTCACTGGTTTTCTTTCCACTGATCTGCATTGGTCTGCATAGCAAAATATGAGAAAATCTAAGCAATTTTTTCAGAGCAGGAATGGGAGAAACATTATACAATAGGCTCATAGTCGAATCAGAAAGGACTGATAAAATTATGGCAGAATTGAGACTGGATGGTTATATAAATGTGATCCTGGATCCTGCGGCGGGGCAGGGAATTCGCAGGATTGGTGCGAAAGTAGCCGTTGATGTAGAGGCGGTGACAGGGGCCAAAAGCCAGATTATTTTACCGGGCGGAAAGCTGCCGCAGGCGATTGTGGTCGCGGAGCTTGGGCATGACGCTCTGGCGGATACGCTGGCGGAGCGCATCCCGGAGCTGGGCGCGCTGAAAGGCAAATGGGAGAGCTATGGTTTTTATCTGGTGGAGCACCCTCTGCCGGAGGTGGAGCAGGGGCTTGTGATTGTGGGCAGTGACCGGATTGGCACGATCTACGGGATGTTTCATCTGTCGGAGCTTCTTGGCGTGACTGCCTGGGGCTTCTGGGGAGATGTCGCTCCGCCTCAGCTTGGAAGTGTGCTTCTGACAGATCGCGTGTCGGATCGGCAGGAAGAGGGAAGATCTTCTGATGAGGCAGTCTGGAATGCGCACAGTGGTTCCCAAATGGACAAAACCGCTATGTACCTTTCAGAGGCCGGGATGGGCGGATATCTGCATGCGCAGAAAAGCAGCCAGACACAGCGTGAGACGACGGTGATTCCGGTAAAGAACGGCATCTCGAAGGAACCTTCGGTCAAATACCGCGGGTTTTTTATCAACGATGAGTGGCCGTGCTTTGGAAGCTGGACTTTCTCGCACTATAAGGGCTTTACCGCCGAAATGTACGACAAAATATTTGAATACCTGCTGCGCATGAAGGGCAATTATCTTTGGCCGGCGATGTGGTCTTCCTCCTTTTTGCTGGACGGGCCTGGGCTCGCCTCGATGGAACTGGCGACGGAATACGGTATTTTCATCGGGATGTCCCATCACGAGCCCTGTATGCGCTCCGGCGAGGAATTTTCCATTTTCAAAGGTGAGAACTCTCCGTATGGAAATGACTGGAGCTATGAGAAAAATAAGGAAGGCCTGCTGAAGTTCTGGGAAGACGGGTTAAGCCGTGTGAAAGGGCAGAATATTTTTCCGACGATCGGTATGCGCGGGGAAAATGATTCGAAATTGCTGGGCGAAGACGTTACGGTGGAGGAGAACGTCCGTCAGCTGAAGGAGATCATCACGGAGCAGAGAAAGCTGATCGCGAAGCATATCAATCCGGATCTGAAGCAGGTGCCGCAGCTTCTCGCTATTTATAAGGAAGTGGAGGATTACTTCTTTGGAAACAGCGAGTCCGCGGGACTGCGGGATTTTGAAGAGCTGGACGATGTGACGCTGATGTTTTGCGAAGATAATTTTAACAATATGCGTGCGCTGCCGCAGGATTTCTGCCGCATCCAGGAGGGCGACAGGACGTCCGGTACAGCGGACGGAAAGCTGCGTTCACATTCGGGCGGCTACGGGATGTATTACCATGTGGATTACCACGGCAGCCCGATTTCCTATGAGTGGGTGAATTCCACGCCGCTTACTAAGATCTGGGAGCAGATGACGCAGGCCTGGGAATATGGCATCCGCGATGTATGGATTCTCAATGTAGGCGACGTCAAATTTAACGAGTATCCGCTGGGCTATTTCCTGTCGTTGGCGTATGATTTTGAGAGTTACGGACAAAAAGGCTACGAAAATACACTTGATTACCCCGCGTCCTGGGTTCGCTCTCTGTTTGGCTTTTATGTGAATGAGGAGCAGCTGGCCGATATTACCTGGGTGCTGAAAGAGTCCACGCAGCTTCACAGCCTGCGGAGGGCGGAGGCGCTGAACGATACGATTTATCACCCGGCGCATTACGGTGAAGCGAAAAAAATGCTTGCCCGCGCGGAAGCTCTGGAGCAGAAAAACGAAGAACTGAGAGAAGCACTGGAGAAGTTGCCTTGCGGGGACGGCTACTACAGCACCATCTATTTCCCGGCGGCCGGAATTGCGAATCTTCTGAAGATGCATTTGTACGCGGGTCTGAACCATCTGTACAGCGCGCAGGGCAAGGCGATTGCAAATCAGTATGGGGAGAGCCTGGAGGCGTGCATTGCGAGGGATAAAGCACTTGCCGCACAGATGGCAGCCTTTAAAGACGGGAAATGGAGCGGCATGGAGCGCGAAGAGCACATCGGCTTTGTGAACTGGAATGATGAGGATTACCGCTATCCGGTGCGCCATGTGATGACACTTCCGAATCATCCGCGTCTGGTTGTTTCGCGTGCAGACCGTACGGAGACTTTTACGAATCAGTACTTTCCGGTACCGCTGGTGATCGATGATTTCCAAAATGCGGGAGTCAACGAGGTTATTCTTGAGGTGGCAAACGGCGGACAGGGCGCGGTTGACTGGAAAATTGAGGGACAGAATGACTGCTTCGCGATTACGCCGTCAGAGGGAAGCACGGAGCTGCTCACGGAAGTGCGGATCCGATTCCTGCGGGAGAAGCTTCCGGCAGCCGGCGTCCATCGCGAAGCGATCTCGAAATGGACGCCGCAACCTGCCGCCGACCAGCGGGAGGGGGCGATACCAGCAGAAAAAGATCTTGTGGAATTTCGCTGTGCGGTAGTCGCCGGAAGGGAGCGTGTGCCGTTGCTCATCCGGGCAGGAATAAAAGATCTGAGCGCTGTTCCGGAAGGGGCTTTTCTGATTCAGGACGGCGTCTGCGTCTGGAACGCGTGTGATTTTACAGAAAGCAGCTGCCGCCTGGAGGAAGGAGTCGGAGCAGCATTCCAGGTTTTGAAAGAGTACGGAAAATATGGGTCGGCGGTGAAGGTATTTCCGACTACGGCGATTTTCGGGGAAAATGACTGGAACGAAGGCAGTGCTCCGTCTCTTACCTGGGAGGTCTGGGCAGAAGAGGCCGGAGAATACACTCTGACACTGCACACTTCTCCGGCGAATCCGCTTGTCTATGGCGGAATGCTCCGGCTGGGCGTTTCCGTCAATGGTCAGAAGGCGGAAACAGTGAACATCACCGGCGACGGTTATCGGGGCGGAGATCCGGGCTGTGCCGACTGGTGCCAGGCGGTGCTTGATCAGGAGCACAGGGCGGATGCGCGCGTAAGTCTGCGGGAAGGCCTGAACCGGATTACCGTTTACGCGGGAGACGCAGGGATTGCCCTGGAGCGTTTCACGCTGGTAAAAGAGGGAACGAAGCTTCTGCCGTCCTACCTGGGTCCGGACGTCAGCTATCGGAAGTAAAGTACATATCTTATACGTGCAAATCGAGCGAAGGCTTTCGGCCGGGCTCGCCGCGCCAGGCGTAAAACGGCGGCAGCTGTGGTACCTTATGTGCCTGTGCGCATAATCAAAGAAAGGAGAAACGAAGCTATGGATGGAACAATGAAAACAGCAGTCATGACCGACATCCGCAAGGTGGAAATCCAGAGGAGGCCAATCCCGGTACCCAAGGAGGATGAAGTCCTGGTAAAAATCGAGTACGTGGGGATCTGCGGCTCTGACCTGCACTATTATGAGGCGGGGAGAATCGGAGATTTTATCGTGGAGCCGCCGTTTGTACTCGGACATGAGGCGGGCGGTACGGTTGTCGAGGTTGGCGAAAATGTGCAGAACCTGAAGGTCGGCGACCGTGTAGCACTGGAGCCCGGCAAGACCTGCGGCCACTGTGAATTTTGCAAGCAGGGAAAATACAACCTGTGCAAGGATGTCGTTTTCTTCGCGACGCCGCCGGTGGACGGCGTTTTCCAGGAATATGTGGCGCATGAGGCGGGGCTGTGCTTTAAGCTCCCGGATAATGTAAGCACGATGGAAGGAGCGCTGATTGAGCCGCTGGCAGTCGGTATGCACGCGGCAAATCAGGGGGATGCACACCTGGGACAGACGGCGGTTGTGACCGGCGCAGGCTGCATTGGCCTGGTATCTCTTCTTTCTCTGAAAGCGAGAGGCGTCTCTAAGGTCATTGTTGTGGATGTGATGGATAAACGCCTGGAAAAGGCAAAAGCGCTGGGGGCGGATGAGGTAATCAACGGCGCGAAAGAAGATACAGTGGCACGGATTGCTGAAATCACCGGCGGCGCAGGCTTTGACCTGGGCATTGAGACGGCTGGTTCGCAGATTACGGCGCAGCAGCAGATTCGCGCGGCAAAGAAAGGCGCGACCATTGTCTTTGTGGGCTACAGTCCGTCCGGGGATATGACGCTTCCGATTGGGACGGCGCTTGACAAAGAGCTGACGTTCAAGACGGTGTTCCGCTATCGCAATATCTATCCGATGGCGATTGATGCGGTATCTTCCGGTAAAATTCATATTAAAGATATTGTAACGAATTATTTTGAACTGGACGACATTCAGAATGCGCTGGATTCCTGCGTGGATAATAAGGCAGAGATCGTAAAAGGCGTGATTAAGGTAAATTAAAAGGGAACGAACATTTTTTACACACCCGGGAGGCTGGCTGTTTGCTGGCTTTTCCCGGGTTATTCACATTATCCACACTTTTATTCACACCGCGAACTGGGAGGAAAGGGGAAAGGTTTGTGGATAACAAGATTTACATAATTATTCGACAGAAACCGTCATTTTTGGGGGCTTGAATTTGTAAAAGTGAATTATTGTCAACCAGTTATCCACATTATCCACATTATCCACAGGATAAGTGGCTGGGACAACCGTTTGCTTCTGTGGAAAAGTATCGGTTCTCATTTTGGGAGAATTATGTTATACTCTTTCACAGATGAAAAGGAAGGTATCGGTTTGGGCTGGCATCGCAGCCTGCAGTACCAGAGAGGCGGAATCCGGAGGCAGTGAGCATTTCTTTTTTCCCGGATTCTGTAAGAGAAAATGGACAGGGAAGGCGTGCAGTGATGAAAATATATACAGATAATCCGGAAGGATCTACGGTGATTCAGAATTCGTTTATTGACCAGTATATGCCCCATGCGAATGGGGAGTTTGTCAAAGTTTATCTGTATCTGCTCCGCTGTGCAAACAGCGGGCGGGAGCTGTCCCTCTCCTCGATTGCGGATGTATTTGAACACACGGAAAAGGATGTTCAGCGGGCGCTGACCTATTGGGAGCGGCAGAACCTGCTTCGTTTAAAGCTTTCCGCAGATGGGACACTGGAATCGGTGACGTTCCTGGATCCGGGGTATTATTCTACGCCGGTGATTCTTGCTGATGCACTGCAGGAGACGTCAGACCTCTACAGCGACGGTATGACTTCTTACTGCGATCCATGCCGCGGTGACAAGCGCGAAGCGCACACAAAATGGCCGCTGCAAGCGGCCGGGCAGCAGCCGGAGTTCAGTACTGGCCAGGATGACAGCGGAAAGGAGCAGGAGGAGGCAGGCGCCCATGCCCAGGAGGCGGTGAAGCCGGATGAGTCTTCCCGGGAAGCCACCCCGATGCTTTCCCAGCTGGAATTGTCGGTGCAGGAGAATATCCGGGAGCTTTACTTTGTGGCGGAGCAGTATCTGAAGCGCCCTCTCTCTGCGACCGAACAGCAGGATTTTGTTTATTACTATCATACGCTTGGATTTTCGACGGATCTGATTGAGTATCTGCTCGAGTATTGTATTATGCGCGGCTCTTTCAGTCATTTTTATATGAATAAGGTCGCGCAGGGCTGGGCGGAAGCCGGGGTTACGACTGTGCAGGAGGCCAAGAAGACGTCGATCCTTTACAATAAAAACTATTTTTCTGTTATGAGAGAATTCGGCCTCAAAGGCCGGAATCCGGCACAGGCGGAGCAGAAGATGATCGACCACTGGTTAAAAGAGTACGGCTTTGATCTGGACCTCATACTGGAGGCCTGCCGACGCACGATCTTGCAGATACATGAGCCGAATTTTCAGTATGCGGACAAGATTTTATCCGAATGGCACACAGCAGGCATTCATACGATGAGAGAAGTGGAAGCTGCGGACGCAAAATGGGAGCAGGAGCAGAGCGCGAAGAAAAACGCCCGGAAGTCTGCCCAGAATACTGGACATTCCGCCGGAGCAGGACGGTTTAACAATTTCTCACAGAGAGAGTATAATTATGACAATCTGGAGAAGAAGCTGTTCGGCCAGCCGTGAGCAGTGTTTTTTCAGAAAATCTGAACGGATCAGGGGGTGAAAAGGTATGGGACTGACGAATGCGCAGTATGATGAGATTATGCGGGATTATCAGCGACGCCAGAACCAGGCGCGGCAGGAGCTGCATGAGCGGGAGAAGGAGACCTATCAGCGGATACCGGAGTTGTCTGCGCTGGATGCACAGATCGCAGCGGCGAGTACCGCGTGTGCGCGTGCACTGCTTGCTGAGCCGGGGGATGTGAGTTCTCCGTCGTCCATTGCTTCGCTTCGCGCACAGATTGAGAAAATCAGTGAGAGAAAGGCACAGCTTTTGCGGGAAAATGGTTTCTCAGAGGATTATCTGACGCCCCACTATCAGTGCCCGGACTGCCAGGATACCGGATATATTGGGCAGGAAAAGTGTCACTGCTTTCGGCAGGCGACGATTGACCTGCTCTACACGCGGTCGAATTTGCGTGAAAACATCCGGGAAGAGAATTTTTCCGATTTTTCGCTGGAATACTACTCAGAGACGATAAAAGATCCATCTACCGGCCTTACTGCGGCAGCGCTGGCAGCGCGTGCCCTGAGCGAGAGTCAGCGTTTTGTGCGGGAGTTTGACGAAGAAGCCGCCGCGAACCTGTTTCTTTCCGGAGATACCGGGCTTGGCAAGACATTTCTCTCCCATTGTGTAGCCAACGCGCTGCTTGCGAGCACTCATTCTGTGATTTATTTTTCCGCGTTTCGGCTTTTTGAACTGTTGGCAGATTCTTCTTTCGGACGTACGGATGAGAGCGAGGCGAGTGAGCTGGAGCGGCATATTTTTGAATGTGATCTTCTGATTATCGACGATCTCGGAACAGAGCTGGTGAATTCCTTTGTCGCTTCCCGTCTGTTTCTGATTCTGAACGAACGGATTTTGCGCCGGAAAAGCACCATGATTTCGACGAATCTCTCCCTGGCGGCGATTTCTGAACGCTATTCGGAGCGGGTGTTGTCCCGGATTTCCAGCGATTACCGGATGCTGCGGCTGGTTGGAGATGATATCCGGATTCAGAAAAAGCTTGCCGCGCGGCAGAGAGAATAAAAGGATCAAAGCATATGTTTTGAAAAAAGATCGCTATGGAGACTTGACCGCGTGAGGTTTTATGGTATGATGGAAGCGGTTTTTACTGCAAGAGAATAGTGAAACGCATGCGATTACGAACAGATTTTACGGAAGAATACCTGCTTTGCGCAGTGCAGGTTTGAGGAGGAAAAAATGCAGACTGGCTATGAGCGGAATCTGGATTCGATCCCGGTCGGGGATCTGGGCATTATCGCGCTGAAAAGCTGCGAGGAGCTGGGCAGGAAGATTGATGCCCATATTGTCAACTGGAGATCGGAGCGTGTACATGAACACCAGGGCAGCCCGCTGCTTTTGGGCTATGATAAATCTTCTTATCTGGTGAGTACGGATGTGCCGCGCTTCGGCTCTGGTGAGGCGAAGGGGCAGGTAAATGATTCCGTGCGCGGCAAGGATATCTATATTTTGGTGAGGGTCTAGATTTTGGGGGCCGTGTGCAATTACAGTCTCACCTATTCTTTGAGTGGCTATACGAACCGGATGTCGCCCGACGACCATTATCAGGATCTGAAGCGTGTGATTGCCGCGATTGGCGGCAAGGCGCGTCGGGTCAATGTCATTATGCCGTTTCTTTATGAGAGCCGCCAGTTTACGCGGGCGGGGCGCGAATCCCTGGACTGCGGGATTGCCCTGCAGGAGCTGGCGAAGATGGGCGTGGAAAATATTATTACGTTCGACGCGCATGACCCGCGGGTGCAGAATGCGAT
>Ga0192280_1081_pt1 | contig 18456 bp, 20 predicted proteins | sample Koala_Koa24_M3_FD_131249 | JGI IMG/M metagenome (GOLD analysis project Ga0192280, IMG submission 131249) | Enriched cells from koala feces incubated with labeled cellulose particles, San Francisco Zoo, California, United States - Koala_Koa2-4_M3 ... | reverse complement strand
TACGGGTGCAATGAAGTTGACATTGCACGGATAGCCGACAGCGGCGTCCTCGAAAATGCCGACATTATCTTTAATACCGTTCCCGCACCGATACTCGGCAGAAAAGAGCTTAGCCGACTGAAAAAGGATTGCCTTATTATAGACCTTGCCTCCAAGCCGGGCGGCGTTGATTTTGACTTTGCCGCAAATCTCGGACTGCGTGTTATATGGGCACTGTCACTCCCGGGGAAAACCGCCCCAATAAGCGCCGGAATAACCATAGGGAAAGCCATAGAAAACATACTGCATGAACATAGCTGAAAGGAGTAAAACTATGCCCGACAGCACAACGCCAAAAAGCTTAGCAGGCGTAAAAATAGGTGTGGCTGTCACAGGTTCATTCTGCACCTTCAAACGAGTCTTTGCGCAAATATCAAGGCTTGTGGAATCAGGTGCGGATGTCACACCGATAATGTCATTCAATGCCTGCTCCCTCGATACGCGATTCGGCTCCGCCGATGAACAGGTCACAACCCTCGAGGAAATATGCGGCAAGGGTATCATAAACACTATCCCCCTTGCCGAACCAATAGGACCGAAAAAAATGTTTGACCTGATTGTCGTTGCTCCCTGCACGGGGAATACCCTTGCAAAGCTGGCAATGGGAATAACCGATACACCTGTTACTATGGCTGTTAAATCTCACCTGAGAAACCGCCGCCCCGTACTTATCAGAATATCTACAAACGATGCCCTTTCCGCATCCGCCAAGAATATCGGTATGCTTATGAATACAAAGAACATATACTTTATACCGTTCTCTCAAGACGACCCCGAAAAGAAGTCCACATCGCTTATTGCGGATTTTACCAAAATGCCTGAGGCTATATGTGCGGCACTGGAGAAAAAGCAGCTGCAGCCTGTCTTAATCGGTTAATACGTTACAGCTTCCATACATTTCCCCGACGCACCGAGGAAATGTATGGATTTTTTCACGAAAATAATAAAATTCAAGAAAAAACACTTGAAATTTAGTAAAATATTGTGTATAATATAGGAGTGCTTTACGGCGAATAAGCTATCCGCCTATTTATCCGACGGGGTTTTCCCTTTCGGAACATACTGTACAAAACGCTGTGACCGGGTTTTCTCCTTTCACGGAGAATAAGTAAGCCTTGTGACAATGGCATTTCAGAGAATGGAAAAAGCTGCTGTGATTTTCCGTATGCCCCACTTGGTCAAATTCGCCTGCGAGCGGTCGCCTTGAACGTGATTTCACCGAATCATCTGTAGAGGCGGACGGATATGCCCCGTTACGGCTGAGGGAATGATTGTTCCCGATTGTGTGCAGGTGGTGTAATACAGGCTTGTCCTGTCCTGACATACCCCTTTTGCGTAACCGCAAGGGTTGACAGGGCAGTTTTTTTATGGAAAAATATCTGAAAGGATTTTTTTCATGTTGAGTTTAGGAGGAGGAAGAATATGACAAAGGAACAGCTTGATAAAATTCTGGAATCTGCCAAGGAGCAGCTTTCCCAGTGTATGGATCTCACCGCTGCCGAGGAGCTTAGGGTAAAATTTCTCGGGAAAAAGGGCGAGCTTACCAATATTCTTAAGCAGATGGGAGGACTTAGTGCCGAGGAGCGCCCCGTTTTCGGTCAGCTGGCAAATAAGGTTCGCGCCGAAATTGAGAACGGTCTTAGCGAACGCACTGCCGCTTTAAAGGCGGAGCTTGCGGAGCGTACACTTCAAGCGGAATCTCTTGACGTTACATTACCCGGAAAGGCTCAGCCTGTGGGCAGACTTCACCCGCTTACCGCAACTCTGAACGAGGTTAAGGAGGTATTCCTTGGAATGGGCTTTGATGTGGTGGACGGTCCCGAGGTTGAAACGGATCACTACTGCTTTGAGGCGCTGAATATGCCTAAGCATCACCCTGCGAGAGATACCCAAGATACATTCTACATCAACGAAAACGTGCTGCTGAGAACACAAACCTCCAGCGTACAAATCCGTACAATGGAAAAGCGCAAGCCCCCTATCCGTATTATTTCACCGGGACGTGTTTACCGCTCCGATGCGGTTGACGCTACCCATTCTCCCCTGTTTCATCAGATTGAGGGACTTGTTATCGACAAGGGTATTACCCTGGGAGATTTGTACGGCACATTAGAGCTGCTGATGAAAAAGCTTTACGGCGACGACTGCAAAATTCGCCTGCGTCCCCACCATTTCCCTTACACCGAACCCTCGGCGGAGGTTGATATTATGTGCTTTAACTGCGGCGGAAAGGGCTGCCCCATGTGCAAGGGCGAGGGATATGTGGAGCTGCTCGGCTCGGGAATGGTTCACCCCAAGGTTCTTGAGGGCTGCGGCATTGACCCGGAAATATACAGTGGCTTCGCTTTCGGAATAGGTCTTGAAAGAATAACTATGGGCAGATACAATATCAACGATCTGCGCCTGCTCTATGAGAACGATATGAGATTTTTGTCACAATTCTAAGGAGGTATTTATTTGGATAATCAAAAGAGGAAAGCTATTGAACAAATTGTAGATGTATCAATTTTGTGTTACTGTATAGGACTCACAGGTGTATGTAAATTTGGTGAGTTAAATACTGATAAATCACATGAAATTTCCCTCTACAGTTTTCCACCTTTTTGCTTTGATGTTCCAATATATATTGAATGCGGTGAAAGTCTTCAGAAAATTTTTCCGTTATTGATTTCTATTATCGGCGATGCAATTTCCAAATCATGCAACGACAAAAATAGTAATGTGAATTTACCCATAAGCGACAAAATGTATTGGAATTCTGCTTGCAATGATATTGAAGGATATGTAATTGTATCTTCTCAAATTCGCAAAACTTTGTGTTCTCTGTGCAAATGAGGTGCAAATATATGACAAAGGTAGAGGCTATAAAGGCTCTAATGAATGAACATAATGGTATTATCACTTTGGAAATGCTATATAACCAGATTGAAAAATACTATCCTAATGCTAAATTATCTACCGAATGGCAAGCAGGACTGCGAGGGGTTTTATACCGCGATATTGGAAAATCTTTTAAAAAAATCGACAATTCCATTTACGCTTTGATTGAATATGATGAGCACAACCTTTTAGCAGAAAATGCGGATATTGTTACCGAAAAGGAAGTCATGTCTGTCGTAAGAACCCAGCAACACAAATATAGGATAGAACTCCTTAAACATCTTAAGTATTGCCCAATAACTATGGTCAACGACAGTAGACTATTGGTTGCAAGCCATATAAAACCATGGTGTGTATCTACTACTGATGAAAAAATAGACTTGTTTAACGGGTTTATACTGCCACCGTTGTATGATAAATTGTTTGATAGTGGACTCATAACATTTACTGAAAAAAAAGAAATGTTGTTATCTTCAACGCTATCTCACGCAACAATACAAAGGCTCAACATCAGATGTGGATATTATAGTGAATTGCCGGTAAAAGGTCGAGAAAAGTATTTAGCTTTTCACAATGAACAGATATTTATTCGTTAGTTTCTTTATGCAATCTACAATGAGTAATGGAGGTAAAAATATGGATTTATCTATGAGATGGCTCTCGGATTATGTTGATATAGAAGATATGTCCGTAAAGGACTACTGCTCCGGTATGACTATGAGCGGTTCAAAGGTTGAGGTCTACGAAACCGAGGGTGCTGAAATTTCTAAGGTGGTTGTGGGAAAAATACTAAGCGTTGCTCCCCATGAAAATTCCGATCGCCTTGTGGTATGTATGGTTGATGTGGGTGCGGAACAGCCTGTACAGATTGTCACAGGCGCACCCAATATCCGTGAACACAGCGTGGGCGCTTTAGTTCCTGCGGCTTTGGACGGTTCTACACTCCCCGGCGGAAAGAAAATCAAAAAGGGTAAGCTTAGGGGCAAGGAATCAAACGGTATGCTCTGTTCACTGGGCGAGCTTGGTCTTACTCTCCATGATTTTCCCTACGCTATTGAGGACGGAATTTTCATTTTACAGCAGGAAACCGATAAGGAGCTTATCCCCGGAATGGATATACACGAGGCTATCGGTCTTAACGATACAAGGGTTGAATTTGAAATAACATCCAACCGCCCCGACTGTATGTCTGTAATAGGCTTGGCAAGAGAAACAGCGGCTACCTTTAATCTTCCCCTTAACCTTAAAGAGCCTAAATTCAAGGGCATTTACGGCAATATTTCCGAAATGCTCAAGGTTTCCATTGAAAATAAGGAGCTTTGTTCAAGATACTGTGCAGCTGTGGTTAAGAATGTTAAAATAGGTATGTCGCCACTTTGGATGCGTGAAAGACTTCGTGCAAGCGGTGTTCGTCCCATAAATAACTTTGTGGATATTACAAACTATGTAATGCTGGAATACGGTCACCCCATGCACGCATTTGATATACGCTATATCAGCGGCAATTCCATTACCATAAGAAATGCCGCCGAGGGCGAAACCATTACCACTCTTGACGGTCAGGAGCGCACGCTGAAATCAAATATGCTGGTTATTGCCGATGCAGAAAAGCCCGTGGCTGTTGCAGGCGTTATGGGCGGCGAATACAGCGGAATAATGGACGACACCGCTGACGTGGTTTTTGAGGCGGCTTGCTTTGACGGTGCAAGCGTACGAACCACCGCAAAGACTCTCGGCATGAGAACCGATGCCTCCGCTCGCTTTGAAAAGGGTCTTGATCCCAGAATGTGCGTACCTGCACTTAACAGAGCGTTAGAGCTGGTGGAGGAGCTTGGCTGCGGCGAGGTTGTCCGCACTGTAATTGACTGCTCCAACGGCGTTGATACACAGAAAAAAGCCCCCTTTGACGCAGACTGGATAAACCGTTTCCTCGGCACTGATATTCCCGAAGGTGAAATGATAAGCTACCTCGAAAAGCTGGATTTCAAGGTTGAAAACGGTTACGCCTATGCTCCCCCATACAGAATTGATATTGAGTGCAAGTCCGATATTGCGGAGGAGGTTGCGCGGCTTTACGGATATAATAACATTCCCAAGACAATTATCAGGGGTGTTGCCGCTGCCACTCCCACACCGGAGCAGGTATTTTCACGCAAGCTGCTTTCCGCCTGTACCTCTCTGGGCGCTTATGAGATAACCACATTCAGCTTTATTTCACCCAAATTTTACGATAAAATCAATCTCCCTGCCGACAGCAAGCTTAGAAACTCGGTGGTTATCAGCAATCCCTTGGGCGAGGACACCTCGGTAATGCGTACAACCCTTATCCCCTCTATGATAGAGGTAATGGCGAGAAATTACAACAACAGAAATGCCGCTGTCAACCTGTTTGAGCTGGGAAATGAATATATCCCCGGCGACAGTGAGCTGCCTGACGAGCCTCTGCGCCTTTCACTGGGTATGTATGGCGGCGATGCGGATTTCTATTCCATTAAGGGAATGGTTGAGGGAATTTTTGATGCTGTGGGGATTGAAGATGCGGAATATGAGCCTTGCAAGGGTGTATCAGACGCATTTGACGAGGCTGCCGCTTTCCACCCGGGAAGATGTGCCGTTGTTTCCAAGGACGGCGTTGCACTGGGAATTTTAGGCGAGCTTCATCCTAAGGTATTGGAAAACTACGGAATTGAGGTAAGAGCCTATGCAGCAAAGCTGAATGTTCCCGAAATGATGTCTGCCGCTGTGCTGCAAAAGACCTACAAGCCGCTTCCCAAATACCCCGCAACCACAAGAGATCTTGCTGTTGTCTGCGATGACAGCATACCCGTTGCAAAACTTGAAAAGGCAATCAAAGACGGTATCGGCGGAAAAATACTTGAAACCATTACCCTCTTTGACGTATACAAGGGCAAGCAGATTGAATCAGGTAAAAAATCCGTTGCATTCAGCATTGTACTCCGTTCAAGTGAGGGAACACTCACAGACGAACAGGCTGATAATGCCGTTAAGAAAGCGCTTAAAAAGCTCTCCGAAATCGGTGCGGAGCTTAGACAATAACAGAGTATGAGGGGGATTTATTCCCCCTCATATATCATATTTGAATATCATTTCAGAAATTATCCTTTTGGAAATTTGAGAATAGATAACAGAAAATAACCCGTTTTCCAATCTCTATTCTCCATTTCCTATCCTCCGATTGCGCCTATCACTTTGGTTTATTGAAAGGATGTTAAAATTATATGCAGTTTTTGTTCACGGTAATTAAGGGAATATGTATCGGCATAGCAAACGCCGTACCAGGGGTCAGCGGCGGTACTATTGCTTTTATTCTGAAAATATACAGTCAATTTCTCGATGCTATGAGTTTGAAGCCCTCAAAGCTGAAAAAAAATCTGCCCTTTCTCATTCCGTTGGTTATAGGAATACTCATTGGACTGGTAGTTGCCTCCTTTGACTTGAAATGGCTCTTTGAAAACCACAATTTGCCTACTCAATTCTTTTTTATCGGAGTAATAATCGGAAGTCTGCCGATGATCTACAAAGAATGTACTTCCGAGGAAAAGCTGAAACCGATACACATTATTCCCTTTGCCGCTGCCGCCGCATTCATTATCTTCTTTAATACACTGAATGCAGGAAACGGTGCGGAAACCATTAACCCTGTTATAGCAATGATAATGATGGCGATATCAGCTGCCGCTATGATTATACCGGGACTGAGCGGTGCAATGGTGCTGAAAATATTCGGGGGCTATGACGCGGCAATTACAGCCGTCACAGAGTTTGATAATGTCACGCTGCTTTTCTATGCAGTCGGTGCGGTTATCGGTCTTCTCGGTGCAGCAAAGCTTATTTCTATTCTGCTGAAGAAATGCCGCAGAGGTATGTATTGTGTAATTATGGGACTTATAGTGGGATCGATACCCGCTATTTACCCCGGATTTACTCTTAGTGTTGATGGCATTATTGCCGTTGTCACTCTTGTTGTGGGACTTGTTCTCCCCACCTTAATGGAGAAAATAGGCAGCAAAAAGGATATGCCATCAGAGGATGTGCAGGAATAAACATATCATTCAGCGAATAGGACAAAATACGCCATGAATAAACTTCTATGAGGTGATGACCTGTGTACATGGGGTTTATTTCATGGTTAATGGATAATCTGCTGTATTTTGCGCTTAGGCTTGAAAGCCGTACCGTATTTCCCAAGCCCTTGAGTGCAGCAGAGGAGGAGGAATATTTCAGGCGAATGCATTCGGGCGACAGGTCTGCAAGAGAAAAGCTGATAGAACACAATCTGCGGCTTGTGGCTCACGTTGTGAAGAAATACTATACCACCGCCGCCGACAGTGAGGAGCTTATTTCCGTTGGCACAGTGGGACTTATAAAGGCTGTTTCAACCTTTAATAGTGACAAAAACACAAGATTTGCCACTTATGCCGCAAGATGTATCGACAATGAAATACTAATGTTTTTCCGCGGTGTCCGAAAGACCTCACGTGACATCTACTTGGAAGATCCCGTTGATGTTGATAAGGACGGCAACAGTATGTGCCTTATGGACATTATTGCGGAGGATGACTGCATAGTAGATATGATTGACACCCGCATGAAAACCGCAAAGCTTGGGGATTTCATTAACCGCTGTCTTGACGGCAGAGAGAGGGAAATAATTATCCTGCGTTACGGACTTTGCGGAAAACGTCCCCTTACCCAGCGTGAGGTTGCGGAAAAAATGCAAATATCCCGCTCTTATGTATCAAGGATAAAAAAAAGGCTCTTGAAAAGCTGCGGAACGAATACGGAGAATAACCAAAAAATTGCACGCCGTACCAATTTATTTTAATACAGGTAGCTTGAAAAGCAGGGATAAAGGAAATTGAACGGATTATAGATAATACTTCCGCAAAAGATGTCACTTAATGATATTTACGACATACAGATAAACAAGAAAATCCCAACCGAGCAGCTTCGCTCAGTTGGGATTTTGTTTACTGTATTAATATAATTTCGATTGGGTCAGATTTATTGGAGAAACACTACGGCAGCACAACGGAACTCAAGCCCCAAAAAATTAGTCACAATTTGCTATGGAATTTAAAGGGAGGCAATGATAATAAATCCCGTTGTCTGATGCTGGCTCAAGAAACCGAATGTTTGCTACTTAGAACCATCGCCAAAGCTTTTTGCTTTTTGTCACAAAGTATAAGTTCTCTGATTCGTTAACATAGCACATATATGTTTTGCACACTAATGGAGCGAACCAATTTACAAAACCGATTCGCTCTTTAAATATTTCTGATAGATAATCTGTTACATTTTGGGTAACAGAAAAACATTGCCAAATCGTTGCCCTTCAACTCAGTGATGTGCTAAAAAGCACGAAATTCGATGCTTTCACGAGCGTAGGAGTTACTCCCACTCGCTCCTAACAAGATAATCTTAACGGAATTGTGTTAGGCGATTTCGCTTGTGGTATTTCAATTATCTCAGTTATCTATCAGATTTGGAGTATCTGATTTTTTGTTGCCATGGTGTTGCCGAGGAACATTGTGATTACAGTGTAACTCACTTATCAAAGATTAGTTTGATGATTGCTTGTATACTTATTGCGCCTTAATTCTAATGCTGGTTTACCTCCTTCTAGAATATCACAAATTTGAGTTTGAATACCGTTTTTGTCTAATACACCAATTTGCTCGGAGTTACTTGGACTTTCTTCATAGCTATTATCTTCTATTGCTCCACTTCGATATGCAAATCTCAATCCACCACTATTGGGAGTATCTTTTCCATTTTGATTGGCTATTATTACTTGTTCAGCGTCGGCACCGAGTACAACATTTGCGTTATGTGTTACAACAATAATTTGTCTTTGACATTTTTTACTTTTAATAAATCTGACCAATTCATTGTAGATTGAACGATTGTCCAAATCATCTTCAGGTTGATCTATGAGGATGGGACATTGACTATCTTTTAAACTTATTAGCAATTCTAATAATGCAAGTGCCTTTTTTCCAGGAGACATATCAGAAATTGTGTCATTTTCACTTGTAACTGTATAATGGATGTTATACCAATCATCAAAAAGACGTTGCAGAATAGTTCTAAGAGTATAACCACTTTTCAGAGGCAATTCTCCATATTGAGATTTATTTGACAGCCCACACCAAATATCTTCTAGCAAATTGCTATCATAGTCTTTTTCCTCAGCATTAGGAATCCTATGATTGTATTTTGTATTGAATGCTGTGAAATATCTATTATCAAACGCATCATAGATTAAATCAGTGAATTGTTTCTTTTTTCACTCAGTAGTTGCACTGAATGAAAGATCTGTTTGTTGAGATATTCCTATATTGTTTACTACAGCACAATAGTCCGAGTATGCATTATAATATTTTTCATGTGATTGGATAATTTCAGCCTTTTTTCTTTCTAATTCAGCAACTAATTTCTTCTCTTCTTCCTCTCTTTTTTGAGCTGTATGCAATTTTGTAGTTTCATCTGTTATTTGCTGAGCCAATTTTTGAAGTTGCTCATTCTGCTCAACTTTCTGTTTCAAAAGTTCGAATTCAGGTGTTATCTGAGATAATGCCTCTTCTATTTTTGAACTTGCATCTTGATTTGAGGCAATAATCTTTTTTTGATATTCTTTCCATTGTACATCGATTACAGGAGTGTTTATGTTTATAAACTCATTCAGAAATGCAACAATTCGATCTGTTATGCTTAGAGTATTTTGTGTTGCTAAATCTGGAAAAGATATCGTAGGAGCTTGTAATTGTTCAATTGTTGTTATCTCATCAAGATGTTTAGTTTTCTCCTTTTTTAAGGATTCAATTTGATTTTTTAACTCAGAATACCTATCTATTTCCTCTTGAGTTATGTCAACTTTATTTGCTAATTCTAATCGCTTCTGTTCTAATGTTGTGATCGATGCAGTAAAGGCAACTGATTTTCCACCTTGTAAGATTAATTTTCGTATATCTTCAAGTCGCTTTTTTGTATCTTCATATATGGTAATATTTACCAAAACTTCTCCTTTGATAATTTTAAGCGTTTCTTGAAGTTGCACATAAGCATCGCTAATTTGAGTTTCTTGATGAAGGACATCTGCTATAATATCATCTATTGCAGTCTTTTTTTCAGGATCATCAATAGTACGATTAAGATAAGTTTGAGGAATATAAACAATTTTTTGCTATCTGTTGTTCCGTCTTGCCATTGAACTGTCGCTTGAAAATCTTCTAACGGCTTGAGATTACCTACTATCTTTTCTTGATCTTCAGCATATGTTGAATCAATCGTATGTGCAATACTTCTTAGAAGCAATGATTTTCCTGTTGACTTTCCTCCAATAATACAAACAAGTGAATCATTAAATTCAATTGGAATAGCAGAGAAATCTTTATGCTTGAACTGTATACTGCGTATAAGTTGATGTGGATCTTTAGAAAAAGGAATATCCTTCTGTATCATAACCCTGGTTGCAGGTTCATACAGTATTTGAAGCAATCCTTCAAATGAAGGTTGTGCCTTTACCCAACAATATCGTTCATGTTCAGGTTTAAACATTTTTTCGTAATTATGTGCATCCGAGCCCCAAATACATGGTTTGATTGAACCAAATTCAGTAATGCGAATTTGTTCGTCACCCTCAGCTAGTGCCCAATCATGGGTTTTTTTACTTGAAGTAAGATAGCAATGACACTGTTTATAAATATTTTTACGTGAAACATAATCTCTACCATTCCAAGGAATTTGAGATAAATCTTCATCTACTGGAACAGCAATAATATGTTTTTTTCAAATAGAGGCTTTGCAAGAATTTCTATTATATCTGAATCTTTTACAGTTATGTGCTTTAACCCAACCAATAAATTTGAGCCGCGTTCCCCATTATTATTTATTATATCCTGACCGAATTTTTCAATATTATGTACTGTAACAGAACGAGAATCATTAGGATTAAATTCAAATTTTATGGCTTTTAGAAAATTTTCTTCAATATCAGTAACTGACACGTCATCAGAAAAGATAACGTGATAATTTACGGAATTAGCATTTTTACCAATAAATTTATCAATTCTGAACTCTATATTTGGAAAAATATGAATGTTTTTTACTTTGTCTCTAATTGAAGCATCTGGAAAACATTCTTCCAATTTTTTAGGACAATCAAGGTATTTTTCTTTTATCCTCTTATAACCCTCTATCATAAAATAGTCAGTAATCCCAATTGCTACAATTTCATTCTCTATTGCTTTTGTAAAAAGAGTGATAACATACTGATCAAATTCCTTTTCATGATAGTTATCTTCAGCATCAAATGGATCAAATCCGAATTGATTATTAAGGATGGAATATGGTGTATGAACATGGAAATCCCATTTTCCCCATCTTGAACCAATTGTTTTCATAATTCCTCCTATTAAAATAGTTCTTTCCTTGTATTATATCACCTTTTCTTTCAAATTTCAAGTAATATATTCAATTATTATTCCTGCCCCGACTTCTTCAAATTACAATCTCTGCACAACATCTGCAAGTTCTCAGGAACGGTCTTTCCGCCTGCGTGCCAAGGCGTGATATGATCAGCGTGCATTTTTTCAAAATCAAAGTGTTTTCTGCAAATCGGACAAACTTCCTGTTGCTGTTCATAAGCAGCTCGTTTATCGTCATCATCAAATTGGCGTGACTCAGAAATTTTTCTTTGCCACTAAGTAAATATTCATATACTCCACTTTTCTTAGTAACCTCTTTATCTGTCATAAGGGCAGATATTTTTGTTTCCAGAGTAGTGGGATCAAGAGCATCATTGCCATATTGGTTGAACAGTAAGCCCCACTCCAAGCCTTTCATTTCCTTACGGTATTTCGGGAAGATAGTCTGTACCCATGTAATCACATTATTGAAATATAACCATAAAGTCGAAGCATTGCTGTCATGCTGATGTGCAGACATATATTCTTCAATCCCTATATTTTCTCTGCTTGCAATCCATTTGATTGCCCGTTCAAGATATGCTTGACGATTCATCTCGCCTATCAAATACTTATTGGCAGTTTTATACGCAACATAGCCATTCTTGCTGAAATATCTCTTTGCATCCGTAAGCCAAGAGCCAGTATAGATTGCGTTTCTCAGTTCTTGTGCCGTCAGCACTGCTCCTGCAATATTTATTGTCTTAAACCAATCAAGTTTTTCTTTGTCTTTGCCTTTACAAACATAGATCATCAGTTTATAATCAAGGAACTGTTGCTGTTCATAAGGCATAAGATTTCCGAAAGTACGAGGTTTTCCGTCAATCAGCATAGAAAAATCGCCATGCAATACTGACAAATACTGATTGTTCGCTGCTGACCGTCAAGAAGTTCATATCCTCCTTTGTCATCTTCTACCCAATACATAACATTCAGTGGAAATCCTCTAAAAACAGTATCAATTACAGCATTTCGTTCTTTTTCCTTATAGACAAATTCACGCTGAAATGCAGGACGTATATTGAGCTTTCCACCGAAGCCGACTACACCATTTTCCGCACTATCTTCGTATTTTTCAAAAACTTCGGCTATTGTATGCTCCTCTAATCTTATATTCATTATTTTGCTCTCCTTTTTATCAAGATACGCTGATATACCTTTTTACCATTTATAACACCAGCAGCATTCAAGTCATAAGTTCCTTTTTTGCCAAACAATTCGTAATATCTGTCTCTACATTCTTGTGGGGAATAAAATCTTGTATTTAAGTGATACAGATCCAAATTTTCACACATTCCGATGATTTCAAATTGTTCGGGACTATATTTATCCATAAAAGTAATAGGAACACCCATTACTCCATAATAATCACAGGGTATATCAGCCGTTCTCTTAACTTCAATGGCATCATAATTTTCGTATGTTGGATATTCTTCGGGCGAATAATTTTTATATAGAATAATATCCTCATGTCTTTTTTGAATGTCTATATTGGTATACCACATTACACCCGAAACACGTATCATACCTTCTTTATGCTGACTAGATTTAGCATAATCCTCATATTGTGTATTAAGGAAAAAGCCTACATTTCCAGCAAAACCATATCCCAGCCATATTTTATTTTCTTTCAGTAAAGGAAAAATTTCCTTATGTGTTATAGCATTTTGATTACCTATTATAATAAATTTCTTATCATACTGGATTAGCTGTACAACATACTCACGAAACAGTGAAAACGGAGGATTTGTTACAACAACATCCGCTTCTTTCAGTAATTCAATACATTCTTCCGAACGGAAATCTCCATTGCCTTTTAGTAACTTAGGTGGATGTTTTACCAGCATTTTTCAAAATCTTCCAAATCTATTGCACCGTCTCCATTCTCGTCATGGACTTCGGTAATTTCAATTTTATATGGCTTTCTTCCTTCATCAATTGTTACAAGCGGTAAAGGATCACCGAAAAAAGAGAGTTGAGTATACATAACAGGTGAGGTTGCGTAACAGGTTGCAATCAATTTTTTTAATCCAAGAGTTTGAAAATTCATTGCGAAGTATTTTACGAAATTACTCTCGTACGGATCATCACAATTACAAAATACAACCTTACCCTTGAAAAAATCCTTATAATGCCTCAATTCATTCTCAATGTCTGTAAGCTGTGTATAGAACTCATCTTTTTTAGCTTTATTTGCTTTGCTAAGATTTTGATTATTATTAGCCATATTACACCTCCGAAACTTGCTCTATTTGAAATATTTCTTCTAAGAACTTTCGTATATAGAATATATTATATCATAAACTATCGTATTTAGCAAGTATTATCGGGTATAATCTTCTTGAAAAGAAAATTAGAGGTGAGATACTGTGTACGATCTTGGTGCTTTGATTAAATCACTCCGCAAAGAGAGAAAGATTACTCAAAAGAAATTAGGTGATTTGCTTGATGTATCCGAGGGAACAATCAGCAAATATGAAGCCAATCTCATGACACCGCCATTTGAAACGCTTCGCTCAATTGCAAGTATTTTCAATGTATCTATGGACGATTTGTGTGGAATGAAACGCCAAGGCACACTTTCTACGCATGGTTTGTCTGAATCGCAGACGGAAACGCTGAAAGAACTGATAGATGTATATCGTATTCAAAACAATCAAATGGTAAAGCAGCTCACGCAGGAGCAATTTGCGGTTCTCGGAAAAATTACAGCAGAATTGACGAAATAAAGCCGAAAGATTCACGTTGAATCCTTCGGTTTTTCTATTTATGGGAAATTTACTGCATCACACATACACCATCGCCTCATAAATTGGCTCTCTCGCACATAGCCTGAGCATATTCTCCAAGCCCTACACCTTGCTGAAATCACCGACAGCGAGTGCTTTCTGATATTCCTTATCAGCAGCCTTCCACTTCTCGACCTGTCGCTCAACAGCGTCCCCGACCGTCTTGTCAAGCTCGGTCAGATAGCGGAGAATCTCGCCACTGTCCACAAGTTTTCTCAGCCTGTCCTTACGGTACTCTGCCGAGTAGTGCAGATGATACTTAATGTGTTCGGAACTGAATTCCGTAACCGTCTGCCCTAAATTTGGATCATTGTGTGTAACAGTCAGTGCATCGGTATCAAGTGCCCAGACCGATTTGTTTTTGCCGTTGATACGAACTTTTTCATTGCTTCTGATTATCATAATAGAGTCCTCCTTATTCCAACACGCTCTTTCTTTTAGCCGTGTTCAATTTTGTGTGGTTGTATTCGTCACGCAGACCGTGGGCATCAATGACAGTGAGTGCCTTTTGCAGACTCCGAGTAAGCTGTTATTCTTTACTGATACGCTGTGCCTCGACCTGCATTTTCTTACGGGAAAAGTAGTGAGAATCTGCTTCTTTCTTTTTGTAAGCCGACAGCTCCTCAGACATTGCAGAACATTTTGCTTTCAAGTCATCACGCTCCTGCACAGCCTCGTCACGCTCTTGGCGAAGTTTTTTTGTCTGCCGATACGATGAAACCTCTCGTTTAGCAAGCGTTGTGACATTATCCCAATCTTCCTGCGATACCGTGACTTTTCCGCCGAACATCGTTTTGCCCGTTTCCAAGCTGTCGATTTCGGTCAGCTTGGCTCTCTGTTTTGATGCCTTTTCCAGCTCAGCACGGGCATCATCCCGCTCTGCCAATGCCTCTGCTTTTTCCGCTTCAAGAGCATTGATTTTGTCTTGATGCTCGCCATATTCCTGCGTGGTAAAACTGTATCCTCTGGACTTCTGCGGTTCAGAAATTTCAATCCCATGAGCCTTGCAGATATTGCACAGGACTTCCCATTCAGACATTGCCAGCGGTTGATTGCATTTGCACCCTTACCGAACCCCATTTCTTCGAGCGCCTTTGCCATAGCATTTCGGGTATCCAAACCGCTTGTAAAATGTCCTATGGGGATGTAGTCAATATGTAAATGCGGCGTTGCTTCATCGAGGTGCATGACCGCATTGAACACATAAAAATTTGGATTTCTCGACTGAAAGCCGTCCATGTATTCTCGCAGACATTCAACCGAATTTTCAGCATCGGGAGTGCCGACACCTGTATCATCTTTCGTGCCAATCTGCACCAAGTCCCCGTAGAAATTTTTCTGTTTATTTGCACCCGTGATGACACTCGCATTCGGTTCACGATTGAACAAATGCTGAAAGTAGTCGCTGATTTTCCGATCATTTCTTTTCTGACGGACATTGTATCTTTCTACTGCACCACCGAAAAGCTGATGATAAGTTTCGCCCAAATCCTGACGGACAAAAACGATATTGTCCGCAGTGCGTGAACTATCAATATTCTTGGCAGTGAAGTCTCGATTATTATGCGACAGGCTGCCTTTGCCCTGACACATTGAGATTGTCTTTTTGCTCATTTTTTGTCCCTCACTACACGCCCTCTGAGGAGGGCAACAACACTGTTTCAGACGGTAAGGATACCGCAGAAACAGGCGGCTCGGAGAGCCGAATTACTTGCGGAGCGCCGCCAGTAACCCCATAGCACTTTTGACAGCCCTCAAAACAGGCTATCAAAAATGCAGGGGTTCTGCGAGGCAGCCCTGACGGGCAAATGTGGGCACAGAATTTCAAAATCGTGCTTGTGATAATTGTGAAAATCTCATCTTTTGAAAAGGAAAAATCTCAAAATTTGCATTCCCGATTTTACAAAAATTCTGCCCCCGTGACGATGCGTGTCGATGGTGACGGTCTTTTAGAGTCCTCACAAATATCGTCACGACCGTCACACATCGTCACGCTCAATAACTCGTTGCAATGAAATTTGCGTATTCCTCCGGTGTCATCTCACTCAAATCTTTGCCAGTGCCGTTGCCTCTGATGTAGCAAACATTCATATTGGGATGTCCTTCCATCGGTTCGCACTGTAACGCCTCCTCGTCAAATTCATCATCATTGCTTTCGATGATTTCTGCTTCCAGCTCGACCACAATCGGATGATTCTCGTCATAGCAGAACGTGATTTGTCTGCCCTTGTGAGTACGCTTATTGCTGTACTGAATAAAGTACAAATTGTACAGCTTGCCAGCGTTGATGTTCAGTTTCAGCGAGAGTGCATTCGGCTTGATGTCAAGAGTGAGTGTTTCAATCAGCTCGGTAGCCGTACCCGTCCATTTCGGATTTTCAGCATTGATGAATCCTCCGATTGCTTCAAGCACAGGTTCGGGCGGTTCGGCATAATCGGACGAGCGTTCACTTTTGAAGTCCCAGCACAGTGTTTCTTTGTTGCGGGTGAGCATGAATTTCTTATCTGGCTGATCTTTGCCCGAAACTTCAATTGTTGCATCACCGTCACTTCGCTTCGACTTGTACATGATGAACGCACCGTCCGCAGCTCCGAGCAGACCATTCGTGCCTGAAATACGATCGAAGCTGTCATTGGATTTCTGTTTTCGGGTGTGATGTACCAGAATCAGGCAAATACCTGTTCTGTCAGCAAACGCTTTCAGCCCTGCGATAATGTCATAATCTTTTGCATAGCTGTAAGTATCCCCCTCTGCTTCACGGACTTTTTGCAAGGTGTCAATAATCATCAGAACGGTATCGGGATGCTTATGCAAAAAGCTGTCGAGCTGTTCGAGCAAGCCGTCATTCAGAGATTTTGAAGCAACCGAAAAGAAAAGATTTGGCGTTGTTTCCGTGCCGAACATTCGGTACAGACGCTCCTGCAAGCGGCGGTAATCGTCCTCTAAAGCCAGATACAGCACCGTGCCTTTGCGGACTGCGTACTGCCACATCGGAGTACCAGAACTGACATGGTAAGCAATCTGAGCCATCATGAAACTCTTGCCAGCCTTTGGCACACCGACAAACAGGTATGTGCCTGGATAGAGGAAATGGTCAATCACGGGCGGTTTGCCTGGGTACACCATTTCATAAAGTTCAGGCATAGAAACAGTCTGCATGAGGTCGGGCATCTGCTGTGCAAACATCTCACGCTCATATTGCACCTGTGCTTCGAAGATTTCTTCGTCAGAGGGCTTGAAATATCTCTCCGACTCTGGTATAATGGTATCTGTAAAGTTATTAAGTGACTGCCCGACCTCTGTGCCAACAGAGGTCATAGGGGCGGTCATTTCTCTTTCTTCGGTCATTCTTTCTCTCCTTTCAGACCGTTCATGGTTACGGTAATAAGCTGTATCGTAGACAGCAGCTCATCATCGACCGTAGAACCATTTTCAATTCTTTTCAGCTCGGCAAGAACCGCTGCAAGCTGATTTTTCAGTGCCTTGTACGCTCTCGGATTGCCCTGCACCACCACATCACGGCAAAGCAGCCGTTTCACAATGTAGTCCTGCTTGGTTAATCCCGAAAGTGCAACCGCCGAATTGATGAGAGCATCTTCTTCGGGAGGCACCCGAAAACCGATTGTTCTTGCTCTGAATCTGCCTTTGCTGTCAAGATTTTTAGCGGACATCTGTGTTACTCTCCCTCATCATCGTCATTTCTCAAATTACTCAGCTTGTCAGCCATTTCATTCTGTGTACTTGGAAATAGGTGAGCATACCGATATGTAATGTCGATACTTTCATGCCCCACTCTGTCTGCGATTGCAACGGCAGAGAATCCCATTTCAATCAGCAAAGAGATGTGCGAGTGTCTTAAATCGTGAATACGGATACGCTTTACGCCCGATTCTTTTGCTCCTCTGTCCATCTCGTGATGCAGATAACTCTTAGTAATCAGAAACATACGGTCATGTTCTCCAATACCGTAAAGCTGACCGATAAAATCCAGAATCTCCTGAGAAAGAAAGTCAGGCATTTTTACAACACGGTTGCTTTTGGCTGTTTTCGGGTCGGTGATGATGTCCTGTCCCTGTATTCTCTGATAGGACTTTGTGATTGACACTGTGTGCTTTTCAAAGTCGAAATCCGCAGGTGTCATGGCAAGCAGTTCACCAAGCCTGATACTGCACCAATAAAGCATCTCAAAAGCATAAAACGAAACAGGCTTGTCCATCATCACTTCTGCAAAACGTTTGTACTCCTCTTGTATCCAAAAG
>Ga0192280_1079_pt1 | contig 18648 bp, 12 predicted proteins | sample Koala_Koa24_M3_FD_131249 | JGI IMG/M metagenome (GOLD analysis project Ga0192280, IMG submission 131249) | Enriched cells from koala feces incubated with labeled cellulose particles, San Francisco Zoo, California, United States - Koala_Koa2-4_M3 ... | reverse complement strand
ATCTTGCCTTCAATGCCGCGGTCGCCGAAGCCGCCTGGAACCAGGATACCGTCTACATCGGCAAGCATTTCCGCCGCGTTTTCCCGTGTGACATCTTCGGAATTGATCCAGCGGATGTTGACGATTGCGCGGGTCGCGATGCCGCCGTGCTTGAGCGCTTCTACTACGCTGATATATGCGTCGTGAAGCTGAATGTATTTGCCTACCAGCGCGATTTCGACCTTATGTGTCGGCGTGCGCAGGGCGTTTACCATCTCTTTCCAGTCGGTCAGGTCTGGCTTGGGACAATCAAGATGCAGGCATTCACAGGCTACCTGTGCCAGATTTTCTTCTTCCATCGCCAATGGAGCTTCATAGAGATACTCTACGTCCAGGTTCTGAAGAACATGAGTGCTTGGTACATTGCAGAATAATGCGATCTTATCTTTGATCTGCTTATCCAGCGGGTGTTCGGAACGGCAGACGATGACATCCGGCCAGATGCCCATTCCCTGCAGCTCTTTGACACTGGCCTGCGTTGGCTTGGTCTTCATTTCTCCGGAAGCATGCAGATAAGGGATAAGGGTTACATGAATCAGGATCGCGTTTTCATGGCCGATCTCATGCTGAAACTGGCGGATCGCCTCCAGAAATGGCTGGCTTTCGATATCGCCGACTGTGCCGCCGACCTCAATGATCGCGATCTGTGTCTCGTCAGTTGTGAAATCGCGGAAAAAGCGGCTCTTGATTTCATTCGTGATATGCGGGATCACCTGCACCGTGCCGCCGCCGTAGTCTCCGCGGCGTTCTTTCTGAAGGACGGTCCAGTAGATTTTTCCGGTCGTTACATTTGAATTTTTATTCAGACTTTCGTCGATAAAACGCTCATAGTGTCCCAGGTCAAGGTCAGTCTCCGCACCATCGTCGGTGACAAATACTTCCCCGTGCTGGATCGGGTTCATCGTGCCTGGGTCGATATTGATATAGGGATCTAGCTTCTGCATGGTGACCTTGTAGCCTCTGGCTTTTAAAAGACGACCGAGAGACGCCGCGGTAATGCCTTTTCCAAGTCCGGAAACGACGCCGCCTGTGACGAAAACGTATTTTACTGACATGGTGTCCTCCTGGTAAATAATTGGACAGGAGATACTCTCCCCTGTCTATTGTTGTACATTCGTTGTAACTATTCAGGACGATACTTTAACTGTGAAAGAACTGAACAGTTATCATTTGTTTATGTTCGTAAAATGGCGCGGACAGTTTTTGTCGCTGCTTATCATTATACAACCTCCTCACAGGAAAAGCTATTCTTTTTTCAATTTCGTCATTTCAGACAATTTTTTCACAAAATGTTTAGAATCGCGGTATTGATTTATAATGGATAGCCAATTATAATGGAGAGAACCGGAAATCGTTTATAGATTGCGATAGTTTGTAACGGATCGCGTTTCTTCTATATTAAGTAATATATGCGTGTACAGTGACAGAAAGGGTTTGTGTTTTGTGCCAGTGTATATGCTGCAGGTCGATTTCCGTCATATGCCATTTGCCGTATTATGGTGTGGCGAAAGGTAGAACGGCTTATGTCGTTTACTATATATAGGAGAATCAGGAGGCACACGAATGGATAACAATCAAAATGATAACCGCCGCAATGGCGGAGATCAGGGACCAAATCGTCCCGGCAGAAACAGTAATACTTTCATGATTTTTCTGGCGGTCACTCTGGTTACCCTGTTGGTTATGGCTTTGCTGAACAATAGCCTGAGCAGCAGTACGTCCTCCGTGGAGATTACTTATAATGAGTTCCTCGAATTGCTTGACGAGGGGAAGGTGAGTTCGGTCGTTATTTATGACGACGAACTGGAGATTACGCTGAAAAGCGACACCCTTTCGGACTATTTAGGCACTTCCTCGGGGAGTGTGACTTATTATACAGGGAACCCGGATGACCCCAACCTGGTGGCACGTCTTGACCAGGCAGGAGTGGAATTTACGCAGAACATTCCCGATACGACGTCAAGTCTGATCTGGAGTATGATCATTAGCTTTGCGCCGTTGATCATTATCTGGGTGATTTTTGCGGTTGCGATGCGCCGGATGACCAATGGCAGCAGTGGTGTCATGGGTGTCGGCAAAAGTAAGGCGAAGGTCTACATTCAGAAAGAGACTGGAGTGACTTTTAAGGATGTAGCCGGTCAGGACGAGGCAAAGGAATCGCTGCAGGAGGTTGTAGATTTTCTGGAGAATCCGCAGAAATATACAGAGATTGGCGCGAAGCTGCCGAAGGGTGCTTTGCTTGTCGGCCCTCCGGGTACTGGTAAGACGCTGTTGGCGAGAGCAATTGCCGGCGAGGCAAAGTGCCCGTTCTTCTCGCTGTCAGGTTCGGACTTTGTGGAGATGTTTGTCGGTGTCGGCGCGTCCCGTGTTCGAGACCTGTTTGAAGAGGCGAAGAAGAATGCGCCGTGTATTATTTTCATCGATGAGATTGACGCGGTGGCGAAGAGCCGTGATACTCGTTTCGGCGGTGGAAATGATGAGCGGGAGCAGACATTAAACCAGCTGCTCGCGGAGATGGATGGATTTGAGCCTTCCAAGGGACTGATTGTGCTGGCGGCGACGAACCGTCCGGAGGTACTGGATCAGGCGCTGCTGCGGCCGGGTCGTTTTGACCGTCGGGTAGTAGTAGATAAGCCGGATCTGAAGGGCCGTGTCGAGACATTGAAAGTACATTCTAAGAATGTCAGCATGGATGAGACCGTCGATCTGGATGCGATTGCGCTGGCGACTTCGGGCGCTGTAGGTTCTGATCTGGCGAATATGATCAATGAAGCAGCGATCCTCGCGGTCAAGAAGGGACGCAAGGCGGTATCTCAGCAGGATCTGTTTGAGGCTGTGGAGGTCGTCTTGGTCGGCCAGGAGAAGAAAAACCGTGTACTCAGCAAAGAGGAGCGGCGCATTGTCTCCTACCATGAGGTTGGGCACGCACTGGTAAGCGCATTGCAGAAGGATTCCGAACCGGTGCAGAAGATCACGATTGTACCGCGCACGATGGGCGCACTCGGTTATGTGATGAATGTGCCGGAGGAAGAGAAGTACCTCAACACGGAGAAAGGAATCCGCGCAATGTTGGTTGAGTTTGTTGCGGGACGCGCGGCAGAGGAAATTGTGTTTGACACAGTAACGACCGGCGCGGCGAACGATATCGAGAAAGCAACCCGTATAGCGCGTTCAATGGTGACGCAGTATGGTATGTCGAAGAAGTTTGGCCTGATTGGCCTTGAGGTGACAGCAGCTCAATATCTGGATAACCGTCCGGTGATGAATTGCTCAGATGCGACCGCCGCGGAGGTCGATAAGGAAGTCATGCAGATTCTGAAGGACTCTTATGATGAGGCGAAGCGCCTGCTCACAGAGCACCGCAGGACGATGGATAAGATTGCGGAGTTCCTGATTGAAAAAGAGACCATCACAGGCAAGGAATTCATGGAAATTTTCCATCAGTGTGAGGGCGAAGGAAATAATACCGAGAAGCTGGGAGCGCGTATTTCAGATCGGCCGATGGAAGCATTGACGGATCAGGCTGAGAAGAATGCGGATCCTGGTACAGATGTACCTGACGCTGGTTCGGTTACCGATTCGATTGCACCTGACACTGGCTTGAATGCCACGTCTGATACTCAGTCTTCGGAGCAGAGTCAGACATCAATGGAGCAGCAGCTGGAAGGGCAGAATCCGATACCGGAACAGCCAGAAAGCCAGGCGACGAAAGAACAGCCGGAAGAGGAGAATTAGTATAAAATTGTAATTATTTAGAACTGTTACGCAACTATATCGGTCAGAGGAAAGAGTATTTCCCCTGGCCGTTTTTTTCACATTTTTTTCATTTTTTTCTCTATAAAAGAACACACAAAGCCTGTATGCTTTTGGCAAAACAGTAAAATTCTGGCAGATTTGTTTCAGGCGGGAGGCAGTGATATGGCAGGTAATTGGATAAGGGACAAAAAGTACAGACGAAAGAGGATATGGTCAGGAAAGAGGGCAGTGTTGGGCTGCTTTTTATCACTGGCTGTTTTTTGTGGACAGATTGCGGATTGTGCGGTGGTTCTGGCGGATACAGAGGAACTGGAGTATGAGGGGGCGACACAGATTTCTTCGACAGACTATTACGCGGAATTTGATACCACCGCGGTGGAACTTATCGTGGAAGAAGTTTATGTTTCTTCCGGCTCTTATGTGCAGGAAGGCACCAGCATTTTAAAGATTACTGATGACAGTTATCAGAGCGCGATTTCCTATTATAATGCAGCGATTATCCGTGCGGAAAATAACCTGACGGATGAAATGTTAACCTATACGCAGGGAATGCAGTCGGCGGAATATACGCTGGAGCTGGCGCAGGCGGAAGCGGATCAGGCGGAATTTGTTCGATCGCAGTCGGAGGCGGAACTGGAGGATACGATTGAGGAACATGAAGAGATGCTGACTGAGCTGGAGGCGCGGATTGAAGCACTGGAAAACGGGGAGTATGACGACGATGATGACGATTCTTCTTCGTCGAGCAGTTCAGGTTCCTCCGGCAGTTCATCGAGTGGTTCTTCTTCCTCATCGGAAGAGGAGTCAGAAATGGAAAGCGAAACTGAGACTGAAACAGAGACGGAAACGGAAACTGAGACTGAAACAGAGACGGAAACAGAGACAGAAGATCCGGCAGCGGTACTGGAATCGGAGCTTGCGGTCTTGGAGAATGAGGCGGCAGTCCTTTCACAGACAGAGGCAGAGCTGGAATCCGAAATAGAGGAAAAAAAATAAGGATTATAACGAAATCCTGGAAAAAATGTACACCTTGGCCGGTTATGATACATCCGTCCTGGCCGGGGCGGCACATCTGGTTCTGGATACGGAGGAAGAGACAGAATCTGAAACGGAATCGGAGACTAGTGCAAATTTGATAGAGAATATTTCTCAGATGACAAATTCTTCGAATGAGGATTTGCCGCAGGAGACGGCTGTAGATTCGGAAACGTCAACGGAAACGCAGGCGAGTGTAACAGAAGCGACTGAGGCACAGACGAATGCGACAGAAGAAACAGCAACGGAGGAGCAGACGAGTGCGACAGAAGCGGCAGCGGAGGAGCAGACGAGTGCGGCTGAAACAGCCACGGAAGCGCAGACTGCTGCGGAAGAGGCGACGGAAGCGCAGACAGCGACAGAAGGCGATGTGATTATAGAAGAGATCACGACTGAGACAAGTGCTCTGGAGGAGACCGACTCTTCCGATACAGCAGAGGACATGGATTCTGAGACCGAATCGGAAAGTGAGACAGAGTCAGAGACGGAGGAGACGCTGGAGACACTGCTTGCGGATTTGTACGCGTTGGAGGAGACGCGGCAGGATCTGTATAATCAATATTATGAGACAATTCATGCGGAGGAAAAACTGGAAGCGCAGATTGAGACGCTCACCCAGCAATTGGAGCAGCTGACGGCGGCATCAATTGAAGGGACGGATGACGCAGCAGATAGCAACGGCATGACGGGCACGGATAGTACGACGGATAGCAGCGATATGGCTGGAAGCAGTAACAGAACAGATACTGCGACAAACGAAGGAGCTTCAGCGGGCAGCAGTGATGCAACAGATACAGACGGTACGGATAGTTCAACTCAGAGCAGTGCTTCTTCGGAAGATGCAGATTCTTCAGATTTGTCGTTAGCAATGTCGGCCCTGGCGTCGGCAGCTTCCTCTTCATCGGGGAGCAGCTCCGGATCGTCCAGTCACTCTTCTTCATCCGGAAGCTCATCTGGATTTTCTTCTTCATCCGGAAGTGTGTCTTCTTCATCCGGAAGTGTGTCTTCTTCATCTGGAAGCAGTGCGGCAACGTCTTCGTCTTCTTCCGGATCATCTGCGAATGGTTCTTCATCGGGAAGCTCTATGAGTTCATCCGGTTCCGGCGGATCGGGTGGGAGCAGCAGCAGTTTGTTTGGGAATTCGTACGATCTTTCAGAAGCAGAGAGTGCTTTGGAGCTGACTGCGACAGACTCGGATGAGGCGGAGGAAGTTTTAGAGCAGCTTTATGAGGTGCTGGAGGACGTGCAGCTGCAATATGAAGAGCTGATGCGGATCAAAACCCCGACGGAACTGGATATTCAATATGAATATGATACAACCTTGCTTGAGGCGGAGCTGGCGGAGATTACGTATCAGCAGACGGTTGAGTCTCTGGAGGAAACGCTTCAATCCTATGAAGATGCTCTGACAGAGCTGGAGGAAGCGCTGGAATTGCTGGAAAGCCTGGAGGACGGCACGGTAACAGCTGCGGCGTCGGGTACGCTCTCGGCGGTCAATTATTCCGCAGATGATACGCTGAGCTCTGCAACGGCTCTTTACAGTATTTATGATACAGATGTTGTTACAATTACAATTGAGGTTTCCCAGGATGATATCGCGAAAATGGCAGTCGGCGATACGGTGAGCGTTACGCTTTCCGGCTCTGGCACCGTGGAGGGAACCATTTCCGAGAAGGATACGGAGCCAGTGGATGGCACCTCACGGACAACGGTTATTTATGATGTGGTGGTTTCTGTTGATAACAGCAGAGGACGGCTGAGTGCCGGAACCGGAGCGACGATTATCATCACGGTGGAGGATAGTGCCGAAAATACGGATACTGACAGTTCGGGTGATGATGTGAGCCTGGATACAGGCGAAGAAGAAAATACTTTTGATACAGACAAAGAGAGAGAAGTGATAGAAGCAGAGACAGCAGCTGTGACAGAGAGTAACGGCACAGATAATGAGACAGCAGAGTAAGGAGATGAGGGGATATTATGAGCAGCAGCGTGAAAAAGAGAAAGAAAAAACATCATTTTCTCAGAAATTTTTTCTTCTGGCGATTGTTGTAGCGGCAGGAGTGGGAGCCTGGATGGTCTATCAGGACCAGCAGGAAACGGAGACGGAGGATACAACTTCTTACCGGCAGGAGACGGTGAAATACGGCTCGGTTATCACCGGTGTTACGGAAAGTGGGACGGTGACTTACGGGACGGCGGATCAGACCTTTGAGGTGGCGGAGGTGACTTCCTCTTCCAGTTCAGGCAGTTCGAGCAGTTCCGGGATGTCCAGTATGTCTATGAGTTCTGACAGCTCTTCTTCCGGTTCCAGTTCGACAGCCCTGGAGGTCGAAGAGATTTATGTGGCAGTCGGTCAGGTGGTTTCAGAAGGCGACGCGCTTTTGAAGATTACGGAGGAAAGCATCGAGGCTTATCGCGAGGAACTGGAGGCAGCGGTTACAAGTGCTGAGCTGACTGTAAAGCAGGAAGAGATCAATGTAGAAACGAAGCAGGCGGAGGCGGATTATACGTACGCAATGTACATTGCAGAAGGTGAAACCGCTGAGGCGACCTATAATGCGACAATTACAAGCCTGGAGAATACTGTGACAGAGCTGGAGGAGGAGCTGGCGGAAGCCGCGGAAGAGGTGGAAGAGCTGCAGTCTGAATATGACGATGGCGAGGATGTAGAGGATGATCTCGAGGAAGCACAGCTGAATTATGAGACGATCGAAGCGAATCTGGAAATTGCGAAGAATAATCTGACGACGCAGTCGATTGAGGCAAAGCAGATTTATGACAATGCAATGACCAATTATGAATATGCGGATCAGCTTTATGAGATCGATACGGATGGTCTGACGGATGACCTGGAGGATGCGCAGGATGCGCTGGAAGAGGCCGAGGAGGCTTTGGCTGAGTTTGAAGAACAGATTGGTGACGGTATTATTTATGCAGAGTATTCCGGGACGATTATGTCGATTTCCTATAGTGCCGGAGATTCGCTGAGCAGTGATGCCACAGTGGTGACCTTTTCTGATTCGGATGATGTGACTATGACGGTGGCAGTTTCCCAGAGTGATATCGCGGATATTTCAACCGGGGACACTGTTTCTATTGAGCTGGACGCTTATGAGGACGAGACATTTGAAGGGGAAGTGACTGCCATTTCCACGACGGCGACGACAGGATCTTCTACAGTTAACTATGAGGTGACGGTGAATTTCACTGGTGATATTACAAAGGTGTATTCCGGTATGACCGGTGAAGTGACCTTTATCACAAAAGAAGAAGCAGACACGCTTTATATTTCGAACCGTGCGGTACATACGGACGGGGCGGTTTCTTATGTGAAAGTTCTCCAGGATGACGGTACGATTGAGGAAGTGACAATCACAACCGGATATTCGAATGGCACAACCGTGGCAGTGACCTCTGGTCTTACAGAAGGACAGATTGTATTGATAGAAAGCCAGGTGACAGAATGAGACTATCGGAGCTGTTGAGACTGGTCTGGCTGAATATCAACCAGAATAAGTTTAAGACGGTTATGACGTCGATCGGAATTATTGTTGGTGCAGCAACGATTGTGATGGTCATTGCGATCGGACGGGGTGGGAAGATGGATGTCGCGGAGCAGTTTGCCAGTCTGAACGCCGGATCCATAGATATTACCTATGATTATGAGGGGGAAGAGACAACTACCAGCGCCAGCGGGAGCTTTTCTATCAGTGATCTTGGAAGCTCTCTTATGAGTAATGTCAGTAGTTTCTTTAATATGGGGGGGGGCGGAGGTGATTCTTCCAGCTCCAGAGGCGACCGGAATTCATCGGATTCTTCGACTTCAGGGAATGCTGCGTCGAATTCTGGCGGGATGACGATGGGCGGCAACTCTGCTCCGGACAGTGACAGCTCATCCGGCGGCGGAAGAAATATGGGGAATGATTCTTCTTCCGATGATGCATCCGGAGGCAGATCGGATATGGGCGGAATGAGTGATTTTTCGGACAGTGATCTGAGCGAGATAGCGGAAGCGTTTTCCAGCGGTGATATGGATATGAGTGATATTGCGTCTATGTTCTCTCAGGATGCTGCTGGTGATGAGGCGGCTTTGGCAGACGGAGAAAATGCTGATGAAGATGGAGCGGAAGCGTCAGATTCTGGTGAGGGCATGAGCTCGGAGAATAGGGAAGCCGAAGGAGACACCGATGGAACGGAAGACTCCTCCGAAGAAGAAGCCTTGACAGAGGCAGCCGCTGCTGTGTCTGCGGATGACGAGGAAGAGATGGAGACCGAAACCGATCTGACCGACAGCCGCCTGAATCAGGAAAATATTATTCTTACCATAGATGATGTGGAGGACATCGAAACATTCGTGACCGAGCTGGATGGCGCGACAATTTCCTATACCTCGCGGACATCCGTGGAAGGCGGCGACCTGACCAGCGCGGAGACTTATACGGTAGCTGGTGTGTATTACAGCTATTATACGGTCAGCAATCTGTCGATGGCGGCAGGTGAATTCATCACAGACGACGAGAGTGACAGCACGGCGAGAGTCTGCGTTCTGGGAAGTACGGTGGCAAAGGAGTTGTTCGGCAGCGCCGAGGAAGCTTATGGTGAAACCCTCTATCTGGATGACCGCGCGTATGAGATTGTGGGAGTGCTTGCCTCTTCCTCAACTGTGTCCGCAAACATCACGCCGGATGAGTCGATTTTTATCCCATACGAGACAGGAATCAAATACATCACCGGCACGGATATCAGTCCGGTAATCACAGTGATCTGCAATGACGTCGATCTGGTTGATACCGTAAAAGAGAAGGTGGAAACGGTCCTGGAGGAAAATTACAGTACGGCAGAATTTACATTCTCCGACGCAAGCAGCAAGCTGGAAGCGGCGGAATCTTCCAATGAAATTCTGACGATGCTGTTGTCAGCGATGGCGGTTATTGTTTTTATTGTCGGTGGAATCGGAATCATGAATGTCTTGTTTGTCTCTGTTAAGGAACGAACCGAGGAGATCGGTATTTTGAAATCGCTCGGTGCATCCCGGAGCAATATACTGTTTGAATTTTTGTTTGAGTCAGCCGCGATCAGTATGATTGGCGGAATCCTTGGGGTCGGCGCAAGCTTTCTGGTGACGCCGTTGGTAGAATACAATGGAATCCGCGTAGAAGCGAACGTGAACGCCTGGGCAGCGGCATTGGCATTTTCTATTCTGACAGGCACGATATTTGGCTTTTATCCGGCATGGAAAGCATCGAAACTGGTGCCGGTCGAGGCGCTGAATTCAGATTAAACTGGAATTGTTCAGAGAGGAGGGATTGCAATTATGAAAAGAAGATATGCGGAGGTATTTCTGTCGGTGCTGCTTGCTGTTTCACTGACTGGCTGCGAGAGTGTGAGTGAAGTGGCAAATACGGTGAGCAGTACAGTGAGTGAGACGGCCGGGAGCCTGACAAGTATGGTGAGCGAGAAGCTTGGTCTTTCTGAGGAAACAGAGACGGAAATGGCAGAGGGACAGCGAAAGGCGACGATTCAGGTCGTATCGATCACAGGAAATGAGCTGACATACATCGAGGAGACAGAAGAAGAAACAGAGTCAGAGACGGAAACGGAAGAAGAAACAGAGTCAGAGACGGAAACGGAAGAAGAAACGGATAAAAGTGGCTTTACCGAGCATTCAGACTCTGATGGGGAAAGTGATATAGAAGAAGATACCACAGAGGTGGATGGAGAGGCTGCGGGTGAGAATGGAACCGATATAGAAAATAAATCAGAAGGATCGGAATCCATGGAAAGCGATTCAGGCAGAGGCGGCAATATGCAGGGAGGCCAGAGAGGCGGCATGAATATGGGCGGCTCGGACACGGATGCAGACAGCTCGGACACGGACAATTCCGATATGAGCGGTCTTGAGGACGTATTTGGCAGTGGAGACATTGACATGAGCAGTGTCGCGGAAGCTATGAGCAGCAGCGGTATTGATCTGAGCAATATCGCGGACACTATGAGTAACGGAGATATTGATTTAAGCAGCATCGCGGAAGCTATGAGTAGCGGCGATATCGATATGAGTGATATTGCGGATGCCATGAGCGGTGACACGGCTCTTTCAGATCTGCTCGATGAGACGGAAGATAACTCAGTCACCGTGTATCTTCAGGTCGGTGTCGTGGTTTATACAACGACGGGCAAAGAAAAAACGTTTTCGATTCTGCAGGCGGGGGATGAAGTGGAAGTCTTGTTTGAAACAGACGCAGAGGGGAACGAAGTCATTACAAAGATGTGGATTGTGAGTACGAGCTGAATGTGGGAATTTAACAAAAAATGTAAATATTCAGAACAGCAGGCCGCAGACCGCCTGCGATGCAGGCTATATGCTGCTAACGCGTCATATATCTGTGGCTTGATGGGCGTTCCGCCCATCCCGAAATGAAAATACAGCCTTTAGCAGGTAAACCTGCACAGTCTGTCTTTTCATTTCGATGCTGTTCTGAACTGTTACCAAAAAAGAGGTAAAACTATGAGTCATATCATTGAGATGCGTGACATTGACAAATTTTATCAGGTCGGAAATTCGCAGCTCCACGCGCTGAAAGAGGTTTCGCTGGACGTGGAAGAGGGCGAATTTCTGGCGATTTTAGGTCCGTCCGGTTCCGGAAAAAGCACTTTGATGAATATTATCGGCTGTATGGACCATGCGGACGGCGGTACCTATGTTCTGGATGGGATAGAGGTACACAAGGCAAAGGAAAAACAGTTGACGCAGATAAGAAATGAAAAAATCGGCTTTATTTTTCAGAAATATCACCTGATTCCGACCTACAATGTTGTTCAGAATATCGTCATGCCTCTTTTGATGCGCGGAATGACGCTGGACGAAGCAGAAGAGGAAAGTGAAGGGATTATTGATATGCTTGGACTGACCGAACGTGTTCATCATAAGCCCCGTGAACTTTCCGGCGGCCAACAGCAGCGTGTCGCGATTGCACGGGCGCTTGTCGGGGAGCCTGCCATTCTTCTGGCAGATGAGCCGACCGGTGCGCTTGATCAGGCGAGCGGTAAAGAAGTGCTGAAATTGTTCCGTCGCCTGAACGAGATGGGCAACACAATTGTTATGATCACACACGATCTTGGTGTGGCGGAGAACGCGAAGCGGATTGTGCGGATCGTTGACGGGGAGCTGCATGAAGAGTAAAAGAAAGGAACTGTGATTAGCCGCAGGGAGGGGGCTCTGCCTGGAAAGAGAGACAGCGTTCTTCGCTGAAAAGCGGTTGACAAAAGGCTGCTCAGGCTGTAATCTGAAAATATTCCAGGTTAATCTGAAAAGTAAGAGGGGAATCAAATTGAGCAGAGTATACGATAGTATTACAGAACTGATTGGTGGAACGCCGCTCCTGAATCTTCAGCGGTTTACAGAACAAAATGATCTGAACGTTACGTTGTTAGCAAAGCTGGAGTATCTGAACCCTGCCGGAAGCGCAAAAGACCGGGTCGCAAAATCTATGATTGAGGATGCAGAGGCCAGAGGATTGCTGCACGAGGGCAGCACGATTATTGAGCCGACGTCTGGCAATACAGGGATTGGGCTGGCTGCGATTGCGGCAGTAAAAGGTTACCGGATCATTCTGACGATGCCAGAGACAATGAGCGTGGAACGTCAGAATATTCTGAAAGCTTACGGTGCAGAAGTGGTGCTGACGGATGGCGCGCAAGGGATGAAGGGCGCGATTGAAAAGGCTGAGCAGCTCGCAAAAGAGATGGAAGGCAGCTTTATTCCAGGACAGTTTGAGAACCCGGCAAATTCGATGGAACATTTTCGTTCGACCGGGCCGGAGATCTGGGAGGATACAGAAGGACAGGTGGATATTTTTGTCGCTGGTGTCGGTACAGGCGGTACAATAACGGGTGTCGGAGAATACCTGAAAGCGCAAAAACCGGAGGTAAAGATTGTGGCTGTAGAGCCTGCCACGTCACCGGTGCTTTCCGGCGGCAAAGCCGGAGCGCATGGACTTCAGGGGATCGGCGCAGGGTTTGTACCTGAAATTCTGAATACCAGTATTTATGATGAAATCCTTCCGATCGAGAATGAGGATGCGTTTGAGACGGCAAAAGCCCTGGGGAAAGCGGAAGGCATCCTGACGGGTATTTCTTCCGGAGCGGCTCTGCGTGCGGCGATTCAGCTCGCAAAGCGTCCGGAAAACAAAGGGAAGACGATCGTTGTGCTTTTGCCGGATAGCGGAGACCGCTATTTTTCAACTCCATTATTTACCGGAAAATAAGAAGAAAGATAAGAAACTCAACAAAAAACAGAATCCTTTTTCCTGAGGGGGCTTGCTTTTTTTGAAACTTTCCCATATACTAATATCAGAAATTTTGAGTAACATCATTTTTTATCTCGTTTTATCAAAAAAAGAAAGTTTATAGTTGTTCTGAACCGAGTACTTATTTGAAACGGTTGGGAAAGTCGGATGTATTAAGGAGGCAAGATGAAAAGATGGAAATCGGTGCTTTCAGCATTGCTGGCGCTTTGCCTGCTGCTTCTGGCACCGTCTGTGTATATTCTGGCGGAGGAATCACAGGAAGAAGAGACAGAAGAGGAAATTCCAGAGTCCTGGTATTATACAATTGAATCGAATGAAATTGAAGGCTGGCCGGAAGGACCGCAGATCGAGGCGGCTTCGGCGATCGTTATGGACCTGGATACAGGCACCATTCTGTACAGCAAGCAGGCAACAGAGAAGCAGTATCCTGCCAGCATTACGAAGATCATGACGACGCTGCTTCTGATTGAAAACTGCGATCTGGACGAAACGATTACCTTTACGGAAGTTGTTTACGATATTGAGTCGGGAAGTACGCATCTTGGAATTCAGCCTGGAGAAGAGATGACGCTGCGCGATTGTGCGTATGGTATTATGCTTGCGTCTGCGAATGACATTGCGAACGGCGTCGCAGAGTATATTGCCGGAAGTGTCAGTGCCTTTGCTGATATGATGAATGAGAAAGCGGAGGAACTTGGCTGCGTTAATACGCACTTTTCAAATCCGCATGGCCTGTACAGTGATGACCACTACACCTGCGCATATGACATGGCTTTGATTGCACAGGCGGCTTATGCAAATGAGACATTCCGGGAAATTGTGGGAACAACAGAATACATCATTCCTGAGACAAATCTTTCAGGAGAGGCGAGATCTTTTCTGAATCACCACAAAATGTTGCAGTCTGATTCGGAATATTATCAGGACTGGTGTACCGGCGGAAAAACAGGCTATACCTCTCAGTGCCTGAATACACTGGTGACATATGGAAGTAAAGATGGTATGAACCTGGTATCTGTGATTCTCAGGGTGAATGGGGCAGGCAAGGCTTATGCAGAATCCACAGAAATCCTCGAATATGGTTTCGAAAATTTTTATACAAAAAATTATGATAATATTAGTTCAAAAGCCACTTTTTATGATATAATGGATTTGATGTATGTCGGCACTGCCTCAAGGCTTCTCTCGCCAGTCTGGCAAAGGGTTCCGCTTGAAAATTGCAGTGTGAAAATAATGCTTCCCAATACCGCGTCGATGGAGGATCTCACCTACACGATTACGGAAGCAAATGGCAGCACGAAGACTTTTTCATATGAATACAATGGACAGCCGGTTGGGACGGCGACAGGTAAATTAAATACATTATTTGTTCCCGCCCGGACGAAATATAGTCTGGGTACGGACATTTCTTCGACAGAGGAGGTATCTTCAGAGGGAAAGATTCAGTTTGAAGGACTGGATGAGGTACTGGAGCAGGCTGCCGGTTTCTTAGATGAGGGTTACCAGATTATTACAGATTATGCAGCGAATCATTTGATGATCGTAATTGCCGGTGGAGCCGCGCTTTTGATCGTTCTTGCTGTTTTAATAAGTGTATTGATTTTCCGGGCTACAGCCGATGCCCGAATCAGGCGTCGCAGAAGATTGGAGGATGAGGAACGGAAAAAGAGGGAAGAAGAGATTGAAAAAATGACGACCGCTGAGATTGAAGCGGAGCTAAGGGAAGTCATGGAACAGGAGCGTCTCCGTAAGGAACAGGAGGAGTTTGCAGCGGCTGAGGCGGAAAGGGCCGCTCGTGAAGCTGAGGAAATGGAGTGGAAGGAGCATGAGACGGAACGCCTGATCGAAGAACTGGAGCAGGAGCGTCAGGCACGTATTTCCGAAAAGAACAGATGAGGGTATAAATAATTTTAATGAAATAAGAAGGGATGGATAAAGGATGAACTGGGTTGCACCAATCAAAGATGAGGAAACGCTGGAAAAATTTAAAGAAAAGCTGCGCGAGATGGATGACAAGTATTATATTATGTTCGAGATTGGCGTAGGTACAGGGCTTCAGCTGCAGGAGATTCTGAAGTTTAAGAATAAGGATCTTCGGGGGAAGGAAAGCATTGAAGCCAGCATTGGGACAAAGAATATTAAGCGTACGTTCCAGATTCCCAAGGATCTGCAGGAGACGATTATGAAGTTTACAGAAGGTAAAGATCCGGAAGCTTATCTGATTCTGGGTCATGCCAGCTCTCCGCAGCCTTTATCAAGGGAGCAGGCGTATCGTGCACTCAAAAGCGCCGGCAAGAGCATGGGTCTGTCCTCGATCGGGGCGCAGACAATGCGTAAGACATTTGCGTGGCGTTATTATAAATCGACAGGAGATATTTACTATCTGCAGAACCTGCTGAATCACGCTTCTCCGTCTATTACTTACCGTTACATCGGTGAGAAGCCGAATGTAGAGGTTTATCTGCGCAAGATGACCCCGGAAGAGAATGAGCGCAGCCGTTACCTTCTTTACAAGGATAATAACGGCAAGAAGAGAATAGAAGCGCTGCAGGCGCTCCTCTCTGAGATCGGAGAAGAGATGGACAATCCTCTGAATAATGATGCCTATTATGGTAAGGTAGATTGCCTCCTGAAAGAGATGGAGGATCTGGTGGAAAACTTCAAGCAGACAAAATAAGGAAAGAATGCAGTCGTTCCGAACGGCAGGCCGCAGGTTTTTGCTTCAATCTGAACGGTTACACGAAACGGATATCGACAGAAATGCAGAACCCGGATAGGAAGTATCTATCCGGGTTTTTCAGTCTCGCATGGCATTTCGGTGACTCTGTCGTTTTACTTTGACTGATTCTTTTTTCTCGAAAAGCAGATTAGCTTCTTCCTCTTTGATTGGTTTCAGCGTTTTTACGGCATAGGTCATATTGTCTGCGTTGAGACGAAGGCGAATCTTTCCTTTTATATAGCCATGCCGGGGACACCAGGCAAGGCAGAACTGGTTATGGCTGCCGGCAGAAAACCAGCGGATTTTTTTCTGTGCGGCTTTCTGGCAAAGAGGGCATCGCGTAGAAGTAACGACAGGATCCTTCATCGCCTGGTTCCTTGACACAAAAAGTTTAGAGATAAACTTGTCATAAGTATTATAATGCAAGTAGATTTCTTCTTTCCGAACGAGCGGTGTACGGAAATAATCGACAGAAGAGTTTTCACGGATCTGAGATTCCTCCAGCTGCTGCATAACAAGCGAAGTATAAATCGCATCACTAAGTGCACTGTGAAACGCGACAGTCTTTGGAATAGATAGAAAATCTATGGCATACTCCAGAGATCTGCGGGATTTTCGATCCTCATATACGATGCTGAAGATTTTCTGAATGTCAAAATACATCAGCGGAAACGCGAAAGGCGATTTTATATTATAATAGGAAAGATTTCGCTGCAGCTCTGTAAGGTCAGCGGGTCCCCAGGTACAGAATTCCGGCTTGCAGGCTTCTTCAGCTCCCGATTCTCCGCAATCGCGGCACCAGGAGAAAAAATCTGCAGCCACTTCCGGGAAACATCTGGCATTGGCAAAATCAATGGCTCGCAGGGCAACAATCTCCCGGGTTCTGAAATGCAAAGTGGTATATACCTGCGGTTTTATGATTTCGCGAAAACGTCCCGTGATTTGGTGTGCTTCATTCAGCCGAACAGCGCCAATTTCGATGATCTCAAAAGGAAGCGCTCTGTCTTCATGGGCTTTTCCGGATGGACACTGATTCCATTCCAGATCCAAAACAATATAATTCATATCCATCTCCCTCAGTCGGACCCAACGGGGTAATTTACAGGCATTGCGATATTTCCGTTCCTCAAAACGATGCGGCCAGCAGCCGAAGACAGAGTCGACGCGGGCATTCGCCAGGTAAGTATACACAAAAACAGCTAATATTGCAAGGGTTGGTCAATCTGTACATAAAAGTTGAAAAATTTCGTCAAATTGCCTTTTTTAAAAATGAATTGAAAATATCGTATGCATAACTGCCAACAAGATGAAAGAAAGTTTGTGTAGTTATGGTATGGCAAAAAAAGATGAGATTTAGTATACTAAAGCCACTATTAATCGCTGATTATTCAGCAGTAGAAAACGAATCAGGGAGGATTCAAACATGGCAAGTTTAAGCTTATCTCACATTAATAAAACTTATCCTAACGGATTTGAAGCTGTAAAAGATTTCAATCTGGAGATCGAGGATAAGGAATTTATCATCTTCGTAGGACCGTCTGGATGCGGAAAGTCAACGACTCTTCGTATGATCGCAGGTCTGGAAGAGATCACTGCCGGCGAGCTGAAGATTGGCGACAGAGTTGTAAATGATGTAGAGCCGAAGGACAGAGATATCGCGATGGTATTCCAGAGCTACGCTCTGTATCCGCATATGACAGTATACGATAACATGGCATTCAGTCTTAAGCTGAGAAAAGTACCGAAGGACGAGATTAAGAAGATGGTAACAGAGGCTGCTAAGATCCTTGACCTTGAGAAGCTCCTTGACCGTAAGCCGAAGGCTCTTTCCGGTGGTCAGAGACAGCGTGTTGCTATGGGTCGTGCTATCGTTCGTAACCCGAAGGTATTCCTGATGGACGAGCCGCTGTCCAACCTGGATGCAAAACTTCGTGTACAGATGAGAACTGAGATCTCCAAGCTGCATCAGAGACTGGGTGCTACGATCATCTATGTAACACATGATCAGACCGAGGCTATGACGCTTGGTACCAGAATCGTTGTTATGAAAGATGGCGTTATGCAGCAGGTAGACAGCCCGCAGAACCTTTACAATAAGCCGGGCAACCTGTTTGTTGCAGGATTCATCGGATCTCCGCAGATGAACATGACAGAAGCTACAGTAGAAGTAAGCGGAAGCGATGTTTCTCTTGTTGTTGCTGGCACAAAGATCAAACTTCCGGCAGAGAAGGCTGCAAAGCTGACTGGCTATAATGGAAAGACCGTTATCATGGGTATCCGTCCGGAGCATCTTTCTGATGAGGAAGAAGCAATTGCTAAGGCTGGTACTGCCGTCCTGGAAGCGAAGATTGAAGTATACGAGCTGCTTGGTGCAGAAGTTTATCTGTATTTCACTCTGAATGGCAGCAACTTTACAGCGAGAGTAAATCCGCGTACTACCGTTAGACAGGGCGATACGGCGAAATTCGCTATTGATGTATCAAAGATTCATGTATTCGATAAGGATACAGAGGTTACGATCACGAACTAATTTGTTGTCTGACTGTATGATGTTACGGGAGGAATCGCTTGCGGTTCCTCCCATTTTTTATGCACACAGGCGGGTGTGGAAATTTGCGGCTTGCGCCGCACCCGCCTGGCACAGCGGATAGGGGGGAGCACCCCTATCCGATTACTCAGGACTGCGAGAGGCATTTTCCGGCTGTCGCCGGACGTAGCTCCAGGGCGCGCAGGAGTTGATGAAGCTGTCTCCTACTCGATAACAGAGACGCATAGGGAAGTTTTGCG
>Ga0192280_1077_pt1 | contig 18903 bp, 9 predicted proteins | sample Koala_Koa24_M3_FD_131249 | JGI IMG/M metagenome (GOLD analysis project Ga0192280, IMG submission 131249) | Enriched cells from koala feces incubated with labeled cellulose particles, San Francisco Zoo, California, United States - Koala_Koa2-4_M3 ... | reverse complement strand
GATTCACTTAACAGCATTATCAGCAAGGAAGCGGTAAAATCCGTTTCCTCTGCTTATACAAGCTACAAAGATTATGCTGCTAAACAAAAATTGAAGCACAGCGAACACCGACTTGATAAAAAGCTAAACGACAAATTGAAAAGACTTCAAAAGGGCAGATCGGCAGCACAAAGGAAAAAGGACGATGAAAAGAATAATCAGCATATTGGTGTGCCACTGGCAGTAGTACCATCGCTCACAAGATATGCTATTAGGCAAGCTATCAAAAAGGCAAAGCAAGCCTTTGTAAAATCCTTGCAAAATAAAATCAAGGTACAAGTGTATAAAGCGGCAAATGCAGCGTCACAGCTAATCAAGAGGGCTGTGGCTCTCTTGAAAAAGAAGAGTATTGCTATTGCAATAGGAGGATTGGGAGGCGGCTTTACTGTTATTGTGCCAACTGTTAGTGTGGTTTTAGTAATAGCAGCAGCATTTTCATGGACCGACAGCTTCACAACAACCACATATAATGAATCGACAGGAAACTATGACACCGTAACCTATGAAGATGAAGCCGAGGTAATTCAGGGCTACATTAACTACATACAGAATTATTTTGACGATAAACAGCTTGAAATACTTACAACCATTGACTATGAATACGGAGGATGGGAGCCTGATCAGAGAAACTATTACAGGCCCATTACCTATGAGCTTACAGCCGAGGAAAGAATAAAGTATGCGGCTGCGGAGTATGTGGAGGTTTGCGCTAATTATACCGAAAATATACAGCTCGTAGGCGATGCGGCAACAGGCAATGCGGCAACGGATAATATAACTAATTCATGCACATCAGAGCCACTATATACCATAGAATATTGGTTTATAACCGAGAAATACGGACGTATTTTGCACACTAACGAAGCTAACGCAGACTTTACCACTGTAACCGTACATTCGGCAGTTGGTGCAAAAACTGCCCTTGCAAAGGCAGTTGCAAAAAACAATGAAAAATATAATAGATCCGATACAGTCGATGAACTTTACAGCATATCGGGTGTCACTGATTTTTCAAGCGGATATGTCATTAATAATTCCTCCACTGTAACAATTACCAAAAAGGGTACAACTGATATTACAACCTACTATCCTTTAGGCAGTGCAGTAGGGAATTGGAATATTTACGAATATATTGAAAAAATCGGATGGATAAATGTTATTCCCGATGACATCGAAAATACAACTTATACTCATGATGCAGGAGGTACACACGGTGGAGGAACAATAATCACTTACGCCTACACGGGACTTACCTCTATAGTAAAAGAGTATGAAGAAGGTGTTGACGAAACTGATCGGCATATACTTGACCTTAATCAGTACGGCAACAAGTGGATTAAGTTGTCGGACGACTGCGATATAGAAACCATTATTGCACTGGCTGCAACAAAAAAATGGGACGATATTAACGCAATTAACGCAGATAATTTTGACGATACAAACTACAATTACAACATTACCTATGATGACTTAGACGAGGCTTTGGGCGAAATATATACATGGAATTACTATGTATCCACTGTATATACCTGTCCGAGCAACGACTGCTACAAGGATTCAAACGGTGCTATATACCATCCTCCAACAACCACGCACGAGTCATTGCTTGGACAGGTTACTGATTTTGAATATCAGTATGGACCTAGCTTTATAGTACATAACTTAGCAGTGAACGGAGCGATTACAAATATCAGTAAAGATGAATTTACCGAAATGTATGAGCTTTATAGGGAATATATAAGCGACATAACAGGGGGAACGAGTACGCACATCAGTGATTACGAGAATGACCCTGCGGCACGTATACGGCTGAAAGCAAGGCTTGCAGCAAGTGAATGTTTGCCCGAAGCTCCGTCTGTATCTTACAGCAATTTGACTGTCAATTATTATACCTATCCGTATAGCAATACGACTACAATGGCAGAAGCGTCCGTACAAGTAAACCTTAATTGCTATTGTGAGGGTGCAACAAGCTTTGTAGTTTACTATATTGACGCTTCGGGTAATCTGAAAAATCTAAGAGATTACACCTATACAACAGGGTCAGCACCTACAAGCACGGCAACCACCGAGCTTACGGCTACAAACGGATCTGCTTCGGGTACAATCACGATAAGCAGGGCAACAAGTCAATATTTGAATGCACAACTGGAAAGTGGAGAATCTACGCTGACAATGCCCACTGGTTCGGGTAGTATACGTTTGCTTGTGAGAGCAAAAAACGACCATGGCGAATCCAATTTTGATGCATCTGTTGATTCGTTTGTTATTAACTTTGATTATTAATTCTCCATCGGAGAATTGGAGGAGTGGATTATATGGAAAATATTAGAGAGAAGCTGTCAGCATTGCGAAAATCATCGCTGTTTAAGCCAATTGTGATTATAGTTGTGTTAATTGCATTAAGGCTGATAACAGGTGTTTTGTCTGAATTTGCCGAGATTAGGCAAGGGCAAATAGAAAGCAGTACTGTTATTTCCAACAGTGATGATAGTAAAACATCCGAGAAAACTCAGGAACTTACCACTGGCGACAGAATTGTAGAGATGTTAGGTAGGTTTCACATAGGTGTTGCACATATTGTCGTACTTGTTGTACTTACCCTTGTATTAGGGTATACACAGTATCGTCAAGACCATAAAGAAAAACTAAAGGAGGATAATAACGATGACTAAACATAAGCTTGTAATTGCGGAAAAACCATCTGTAGCACAGAATATTGCTCAAACTTTGGGCGCACACAAAAAAGTATATGGCAGGGACGGAAAAAATTATTGCTATTGCAATGATGATTATTACGTTATCAATGCAGTTGGACATCTTTATGACATCGGTACGCCCAATGACTATGGGTATACCGATTGGACACTTGAATCCTTACCTATACTGCCTGATTTTAGGATTATGCCTACAAAGGACAGCAGTAAGGACGGCTTGCGGCAGTTTATTTCCGAACTTATGGGACGTAATGATGTGGATGAAATTATATGTGCCACAGATGCAGCAAGAGAGGGAGAGCTGATATTCCGACATATATATGACGCTAATGGCTGCACCAAGCCTTGTAAAAGAGCATGGTTTTCTTCCATGACCGAAGAGGCTATAAAGACGGCGTTCTCAAATTTAAAACCGATTTCCGATTATGATAACCTTTACAAGGCAGCTTATACGAGAGAACAACTTGATTGGATATTTGGCATGAATGGCTCAAGGCTTTACTGTGTTCTTGACAAAACACGTCACATGGTGGGTAGAGTAAAAACGCCTTTATTGCGTATTATTGTAGACAGGGATAATGAAATAGATAATTTTCAGTCAAATACGGCATATAAGCTTACTCTTGCTAACGGTGCAATAAGTACAGCTGAATATGAAGATAAATCACTTGCCGAAGATGAGGCTTCCAAAGCAAATGGAAAAACTGTGACTGTAAGCAAAGCAGAAAGAAAAAATATGTCTGAAAACCGCCCTTTGCTGCACAGTCTGTCTACACTGCAAATGGAGGCTAACGACAGACTTGGCTTTTCGGCGCAGAAAACTCTTGATATAGCTCAAAGTTTGTATGAAAAAAGGCTTATTACATATCCGAGGACAGACAGTAATTATCTTACCGATGATATGCGTATTCCAATTCATAATCTTGCGGAGATTCTTGCGAATTACACCGAATATAAGGAACGCATAGATAAGCTGCTTGAAAATGGGCTTAATATTGATGAGAGGATAATTGACGAAGCAAAGGTGAGTGATCACCATGCCATAATTCCTACAAACTCAATCCGATTTACAGGTATGACGGAAGATGAACTTGCGGTATACAGGATTATTATAAATCGTTTGCTGTGTGCATTGGACAGCAAGTATGAGTATATACAAATTACCTATGAGTTTATCTGCAACGATATTACATATAGGCTAAAGACAAAGGAAACAATTCAGCTGGGATTTAAGGCTTATACTGATAAGTCTGATCTCGATTGTGACGACGAAATAGCGGTGAAATATGCGGAGGGAGATACATTTTCCGCAGATGGTATATCGGTCAAGGAGTGCGTTACAAAACCCAAAAAGCATTTTACGGATAAAACGCTGCTGTCTGTCATGGATAACATAGACAATAGAATCTCCGATGGAGAACTGAAAGCAGCTGTATCGGGCAAGGGTATCGGTACGCCTGCAACAAGAGCGGGAATTATTGAGGAGCTTATCGGTAATCACCACATCGATAGAAATAATAAAGAGATTATATCCACTCAATTTGGGCGTGATTTCATTGCGTCAATTCCCAACACCCTTAAAGCGGTGGAAAGGACGGCAGAGTGGGAGCAATTTTTTGACATCATACAGAAAACAGGCGCAGACTCCAAGCCCCTTTTTGATAATGTTATCAGTGTAATCAATGATACCATCGAATATGAAAAGAATCATACAAGGGATATAGTGAAAAATCCTTATGCTCCGAAGAAAACGTATGTGGTAGTTGGCAAATGTCCGAGATGCGGAGGCGAAATTGTCGATAAAGGTAAATTTTACGGTTGTACAAGCTATGAGAGCAAGGAAAATTGCGGCTGTGGATTTACCTTGAATAAATCACACCCATTTATAAGCGGAGAAATAAAACCTGAACAGATTACATTGCTGCTTGATGGAAAATCGGTATCATTAAGGTCGATTAACAGAGAAAACGAGCAGTACACTGTCGAATATATACTTCAAGATGCAGATCCTTTTCCAAAACTTATACGTCAGCAGGCTGAAAAGGTCAGCCTTGGGAAATGCCCATGGTGCGGGAAGAACGTTTACGAGGGAAAAAATAATTTCTATTGTGAATCGGGACGAGATTGTGGCTTTTCCATTTGGAAAGAGGACAGATACAATTCCTTGAACATAACCGCACAAAACGTCAAGGAACTGCTGAATAAGGGCAAATCGAAATTTTCAAAGAAAACACTTGATGGTACGATTGCAGAAGTTTATTCTTTGTCTTATCGTGAAAAAGACGATAAAAAGTATGTAAACCTTACTAAGGAGAAGTAACCCATGAACAAAGATTATTACCTTGAAAACAGTTTTGAGGCAGTTATGTTCCGCCATGTTATTGCAGCACAGGTTTTTGGCTTAAAGCTTGGCGAACCGGAGGACGGACACGTTCTCTCTCCAAAGTTGAGAAACAGGCTTGCCAATCGTGACAGTACAGACCATGCCGAGCGACTTCTGTTTCTTTTTGGCATAGGCGCATTGACCGAGAACACACTTGAAAGGCTGTTATTTAATTTTGACGAGTGCGACATATCCGAGTTGGTATCAAATTTTGAAAGACAGGCTGTTAAGCTGTTTATTGATAATAACGGAAAATATTGCTACGATCAGAACGCCTACGCACTTCTTCTTGCAGCAAATTCCCAAAGACATACACTAATGCAAAAAATATCCTTTGATAATGCCATGAAGTTGCAGAATTTTCCCGATGTAAAAATCAATGATGATGGATTTTTGCAGATTACAGCGCAGCCACTTGTGGATTTCATAATTGACAACGACATTCCCATTAAATTTGGCACATACAGTCACTATGAGTTAAGTAAATGTGAAAATCCTGCTTGTGACGATGAAAATCTTATAGTGTTGGATGTAACAGATATGCTCGGATATTTGTCGGTGTATTACAGTGAACACGGGCAGGATTATATTAAATATGCCGTCCGTAACGGCGATCAGGCTACAATTGACGGATACAACGAATACTGTACAGATCTGCGTTACAGTTATAGCTTTTACGTTTATAAGCGCAAGCACAGTATATCTGTAAGCAGTGTAAATAAGGTTGATTACAGCAATATCAAAATTTCAGGCGAGGGTGGGGAAGCAATAACAGTTGAACTTATACCTACTGAAAATTATCTCGACAGAAAGCCTCTCATTATTGATAAAAGTGCATCGAATGAAGTCATAAGAGAGCAGATGGTGGCACGATTTTTCGGTGAGAAGCCTATTGAGGATAAAAGCATCATAAAGGTTGTAAATGCTGAAAGGGAACATATTTATATCTGCAATAACGGAGTGGCTGAGCTGATTAACCCTGATGACTTTTATTCGGATGATAAGGTAGATTTGCAAAAGCTGTGGACGATTATAAAGCAGTCGCAGATTAAGAAAGAAAATGGCAGATTGCATATAAGTATACCAACAGAGCATGAAGCTTTATTATCTGACGAGGAAAAAGAGTATTTGCAAAGACTTGTAAAAGAGCAATATGCCGTATTGAAAGCACCGTCTGCTATTAAGCAATACAGTGAATTGTTGCTTGCAGCACGGCAGCAATACGAAGATAATGAGGAAAAACGCAGAAAAAAACCGAGCAAAGACTTTTGCAGCAGATGAATGGCAGTAAGCAGGGAGGTAACGGTCAATGAAGATTTATATTGAGGACGGTGCAGTAACAGCCGATATATTCCTTTATAACGTAGAGGGTGAGGAATGCTCCGATCTATATTTTGGCAAGCATTATAAAGAGTACGGCTTTATAAAGTTATCGGAAAACTATCGTTTTATTCATAACACTGAGGCTCTTTACAGCCTCAAATGTAAGGCTGATTATGATATGTTAGCCGAAACATTGAACAAATGGCAAATAACGCTGAATAATCTGTCTGATTTTATGGATAATTACAACCTGACCGCAGATGAAATATTTGATATAAATTTGATATGAGGAGGACTTGAAAATGCCTTTTTATACAAGGGAACAATGGGAAAAGCTAAACAATGCAAGCGTAGTGGATTTTGCTATGCAGCATGGATTTAAGCTTGAAAGAAAAAGTCACAGTGAATATCATGTCGAAGGATACGGTGGGCTTTACATAAAAACTGATGGACGATTTTATTGCCACTCCGAGCAAAAAGGCGGTGGGGGAGTGGTGCAATTTGCCGAGCAATATTGCGGCATGAGTAAATGGGACATTATGCGAGAGTACTTCGGCGAGGGTGAACAGCAAAGAACACTTACTCCATGTTCCGAAGCACCTCCGCAAAATAATGAAAAAAAGCACTTGCTATGCCCGAAAAGGCTGATAATTGCAAAAGAGTATATGCGTACCTTATCAAAACAAGAGGATTATCGGTATCGCTCGTGAATGAATTTATAAAGCGAGGTCTTATTTATCAGGATAATAAGGGCAATGCAGTATTTGTACACAAGGATGAGCATGATTCTGTGCATGGGGCAGATATAAGAGGGACTGTGACAGATGTCAGATATACAGGCATTGCTTCAGGCAGTGATGCAAGTCACGGATTTGAATATATAAAGGGTACACCCGAAAAGGTATACATATTTGAAGCTGCCATTGATATGATGAGCTTTATTGAACTCCATGCGGAGGAAAACAATGCAAAATTCGTATCAATGGGAGGGCTGAAGCCCAATTCCGTAATAGGATATATAAATTCGGAAACGCCTGTTATTTCTTGCGTTGACAATGACGAGGCGGGGGAATCATTTAATAACCGTTGGAAAGGCAACAGCAATTTTACAATAAATCGTGAATGCCGCAATGCAGGTGTTAAGGATTTCAACGAATTGCTTATACAGCGTAAAAACCTTATTGCAATGAGGTGTAATGAAATACACTTATTTTGCAACGAAACAGAAGAGACTGTGAGAGAGCAATACAGCCCTACATACAGTAGATAATAATAAGGAGAGGAAGATTGCTATGGAAAAATCAGAAGCATTACTTGCAGAGGTGCGAAAAGAAACGGATGAACAGGTGAAAAAGTCAAGAGTAAGAACTAATGTACTTGAAAATCTCTTGCGCAGACGCGAAAAGCACGCTGCATCCATAGAAAAAAGTCGGATGGAAATATCCCGATTGGATAAGCTGATAGCTGCGGAAAGAAAAAGGCTTGAAGAAATCAAGCTTACCCAGGTGGCGCAGATATGCCAAAAAAAAGAGTAAATCTTGATGATTTAATCAGGCTTATATCAAATGATACAGCAACAGTAGACGAATTGCTTTCCATGGTGGATGACGAAAATGTCGACAGTACGAAAGTGGATTGAGGTTAAACCAGTATAAATTTAATTTCTAAGGGAACATCCAACATCCGAAGAAGCACAATACTGGGAACAATAAAAAAATTCCCCAGTGGGGAATTTTTTTTAACTAAAGTGGGTATTAATCATCCAAATCGCGCCATACATCTTCAGAAGTCAATAGCAACCCAAAATATTTTATGGAGGTAAAATTCTTATGGCAAACCAAATTATAGGCACAACCGATTATAGAGGTATCAAGGACAAACGTTATTTTAACGGTACTCCTGACAATATGACCGAATTAGCCGATAAGCTTAAAGAAGCAGGCATACCCTTTTCGGGACGTATTACCGATACAAAGGGGACTATCACGGCTTCGGGAGCAGATTATGCTCGCGTTAATGAAGTATTTATTGAAATGGGCAGAAATAAGGTGGCTGCCGAAGCTGCCAACCGTGAAATTATTGGTAATACTCAATACAGATTTATCAGGGATAAGCAGATTATAAGCGGTGAAGCGGATATTATCCGTGCTGTTTCTGAGCGATTGAAAGGCGAATACATACCTCATTCGGGCGTTATTGACGGATCTACCGCAAGAATTACCGTAAGCGGTAAGGCTAACAGGGAGATAGTAGAGAAATACATTGAGGAAGCCAAACATCCCGAAACCGCTATAGACAACACTGCCTACACTCTTACGAACATAGGCACAGATTATCCCAAATACATCTTGGTAAGCGATAAGGACGGGCAGTCGTATACAGATAAAGGCAGCATACTTGAATTTAACAGCGCAGATGAAGCTGTCACATACGCACAGAAAGAATACCTGTTTCTCTCAAACACCGAAAATGAACTGGATATGTTCTACTCTATTGACGAGGGTGCGGCAGAATACGCTCGCAGGGAGAACGCTCTTGAATCCTTGCTGAAAGAAATAGGTGAACAGCAATCTAAGAATCCTGTTGACCATTTTAAATTTAATGAGGACGGTATAACGTGGACACAATTCTCGGCTGAAAGTATTACGGTACATAACATAAACGGGAGCGACATAATTGCCGCACATGAAGCATATAACACCAGCAAAGGCAATTATTCTGCCTTTTTCGACAGCCTTGCCGAAACCTCGGACAGCATTGTAATTGACCGCAGTGACGATGATTTTTATGATGTTGTTAATGAGTGGTCAACATTCCGTGATGGCGAATCAATTAGCCTTACAAACGGGCTGTACAATGAAATCAGCAAATTTAAGAACAAGATTGAAGATACCAGTGAAACGGTAAGAAATCAAAAGGACAATGAGCGTTTAAAGAGCCTTACAGAGCAAATTAAAATGCAAAAGCAGCGTGCTGTGGAGTGCATACAGAGCGACAATTACAACGATACCTTGTCCATTATCAACAGCCTGACAGCAATGCAACAGGAAGCTGAGGAGGTCAAAAGGAGAATACAGGACAGACCTATTACCGCCGATGATGTACAGTCACTGCGCAGCATTGAGCCTAAGCGTAAGTCTGTGCAGAATATGTTGGAACAGGAGGTTGCACAAACCACAAAGTTTGAAGCAATGCTCGGTTCTGAAATGGGTGCAAAATTTGCTTATGAAATGAGAAATAGCAATAATGAGTGGAGAAATGATGATACTCAAACAGTCAATGTTATAAATATATCAGAACGTTCATTCCCACAGGGAATTTCAGATTTACGAAGATCTGAAAATATTAGCAAAATAAATAGAGGAACATTTGTAAATAAAGACACAGGTATAGAAATTGCTTTCGGGAGAAATGCAATAGGTGAAACAATTGCAAAAGCAATCCAGGATGACAAAAGGCACAGATCTGTTGAGGCTCGTGTTGCCGCTCTTTATCAGATGCAGGAAATTATTGAAAATGCAATATGCTTTGACAGTGAAATTTCTGATTATGACCCTATTACATCAAAGAACAAATCTCCCAATACCCTTTTCATGCATAAAATGTATGGCGTTATGAATTACAAGGGTGAACCGTATTTGGCGGATTTGACAATAGAGGAAATGTACAGCAGAAATTCAGCTACGCACAATTTGGAAGCAACGTCCAATAAAGTGTACAGCTTTAAAGACATAAAAATAACACCTATGAAACCGGGATTGAACCCCAGCGACCAAATGCAAAATGGCATCGGTAGTGTTTCATTAGGTGCTACGATAAGTATAGCACAGCTCTATGATTTTGTCAAGACCTATGACGAGGATTTTTTTGAAAATCCGTCTGCTGTTGGTCGCGCCGAAAGAGTAGAGGAAATAAACAATGAAATTGCTTTTGATGATGCAAAAGCAAAGTTTGACAGAGACATAATAATAGCGGATTTCCGTCAAAAAACAGAGCAGAATTTTAACCCAATAGGCGATTACACAGCAGCTGACATTGAAAATATGGTAAAGGACTATATTTCCGATGTTTTCAGCAGAAGTGATATAAGCGCAGCTGTAAATGAAGTAATTGTAGCAGGTTCTCGCTCAAGAGGACTTGAGAGAGACGATTCCGACATTGATATCATAGTTGAGTACACTTCCGCAGACGATAGAGAGGACAGTATATTTAATCTGCTTAATGATGCCGAGGAAAAATCCAACTATTTTGACAATTCAGATACATTGCTTAGAAATATTGATATAAATCCCATCAGAGCCGAGGAAACAGGCACTCTTGAGGATTATTTGCCAAGGGCGGAGGAATATTTAGACGAAAAGAAAAATGCGTTGCTTACGGAGTATATAAACAGTAATATCGAGTATCTGCTCCGTCCAAGTCTTGCTTTTGATGAACAGATTGCAGTAACAGACGAATTTTTCAATTTTGAAAAAGCATGGCACAACGTAGGTAAAGGTATTAAGGAGCTTGCGGAGCGTTATCGGAACGGTGAAGATATTCGTGCGGATTTGGCAAGGCATTTGCAAGGTTCGAGTATTGAAAAGGTAGACGGCATAAAGAATCATGTCATATTTAACTTCAAACCAGATGAAACCAATATTACCATTAGCAGTGGTAATATTTCAAAAGAAGTTGCGTTAGAGGAAGCCGGAGAATATTATCTTCGTTATCTCAAAGATACTTTCAGAGAAATGCAACTTGAAAGAGTGCGTGATTATCCCGAACTTAAAGATGAAGTTGATAAACTGCTGAAAAGGAACGACATTGCGGCAATCGAAACTGAGCCTGAGCAGGAAATACCTGATAGCATATCAGTGCAGGACAGAATACACGACTTTGCATCTGCAATTGGCGTGAATGAAGAAATGCTGCGGGACATGGTTGAGAAGCACCTTACCGAAGCCAATATCAATGAGTTTGGAAAGCTTGACAAGCTCAAAGGCACAGTCGATAGGGAAACAGCAAAGCCTTTTCTTGATAAACTGTATGGAGAAGATATTCCTAATCATAAGGCCAATATGTATATTGATAAAGCGATTAGCGAATTTATTTTAAGCGGCGGCGAAAGTTGGAGCAAAGAAGCTACGGCAGCAGTGGAGGAAAAGAGAATAACCCTCTATAAAGTTGGTGATTTCTATGAGATGTACAACAAAGATGCTGAAATTGCCGCAGACGTGCTTGACCTGCAAATTGCATCAAGGAATGGCTTGCCTATGACAGGCTTTCCCGACTTTTCCTTGGATGCAAAGTCCGATAAGCTTAAAAGCGCAGGGTATACAATCCTGATTGAAAATGACCACTCACGCAATCCATCGTTTAATCAGTCAATAAAGGAAGAACAGGAGATAAAGGAAACTCCCGAACCACATAAATTGACAGTGGGAGATATTTTCCGTGACAAAATGGGTAATGAGTGGGAGGTTACATCCCTCACTGGTATTTACACCGATGAGTGTACTGTAAGGGGCGATAGGGGCAAATACTTTGTCGAACAGAATATATCACATTCACAGCTGCTTGACAGTGAGCAGTATACGCTTATTAAATCTGCCGAGCCTGAACAATCAGCCGACAAGGACGGCAATTCTCCAGTGGAGAATAAAACTACCGAGGAAATTTTCGCCGAAAACGGAATTTCTGCGGATAATCCGCCCCATGTTTTCCCCGAAGCTGAAGCAGAGATACAAGCGCAGCAGGTAGAACAATTCTCTTTCTTTGGCACTCCCGAACATCACGTTTCCATGAGTGAGTTGTCAGCCAATACAAAATTGTATGATGACAATACCGAGAAAGCAGAAACAAAAACGGAAGAAAAAGCAGGAAAAACTCAACCTCTCAATTACCGTATTACAGATGATAATTACGGTGCGATCGGCGGCGATAAAGCCCGATACAGAGCAAATGTTGATGCAATCAGAACACTTAAAGCGATTGAAAGCGAAAATAGAAACGCAACAGCCGAGGAGCAGGAAATACTGGCTAAATATGTAGGTTGGGGCGGTATACCTAACGCATTTGACAGCAATAAATCCGACTGGGCAAACGAGTATAATCAGCTTAAAGAGCTTCTGACAACCGAAGAATACTCCGCCGCAAAGGAATCTACCCTTAATGCTCATTACACAACGCCTGTGGTTATAGGTGCTATCTATTCGGCACTGGAAAACATGGGCTTTGAGGGCGGCAAAGTGCTTGAACCATCGATGGGTATAGGCAACTTTATCGGAGCAATGCCCGAAAAAATACGTGAAAAATCTGAAATAAGCGGAGTGGAGCTTGACAGTATCACTGGCAGAATTGCAAAACAGCTTTATCAGGGTGCAGATATTGCCGTAAAGGGGTTTGAGGAAACCAAGTTTAAAAATAACAGCTTTGATGTTGCTGTCAGCAATGTTCCTTTCGGTGATTATAAGCTGCATGACCCCGAATACCGCAAAAACAACTTCCTTATTCACGATTATTTCTTCGCAAAGGCACTCGATAAGGTTCGTCCGGGCGGTATTGTAGCATTTGTTACGTCTAAGGGTACGCTTGATAAAAATAATCCCGATGTGCGTAAATATCTTGCGGAACGTGCAGAGCTTTTGGGGGCTATACGTCTGCCAAATAACGCATTTAAGGCAAATGCAGGGACAGAAGTTACTGCGGATATTATCTTTTTGCAAAAGCGTGATAATCCTATCTCAATTGAGGGCAATCCTCCCGATTGGATAACTAAAGATACTCTCGCAAACGGCATTGCCGTAAATAGCTACTTTGCAAAACACCCCGAAATGATACTTGGTGAGATGGCAGAGGGCAATAAAATGTACGGCAACCAGGCTAATGCCACAACCTGTAATCCTATAGAGGGAGCAAACCTTAAAGAGCAGCTCGCCACAGCTATACAGAATATTCGGGGCGTTTATACACCTCAATCACGAAGTGAAAAGGTTGAGGTTAAAGAAACCGTTATAGCACCGCCCGATTCAAAGAATTTCAGCTTTATTGTACAGAATGATAATGTCTACTTCCGCCGTGAAACAGACGAAATGGAGCTTTATAAGGGCAATGCAGATAATATTGCAAAGATAAAGGCACTTGTGGACTTAAAGGAAAGTCTGCACAATCTGTTTGACTTGCAGATAGACAATGCGGACGGCAATCTTGATGAGGAAATAACCACGGCTCGCAAGGTGCTTAACGACAAATACGACAATTATTCGCAAAAATACGGCTTAATATCCGACAAGAAAATCTCAAGGCTAATGCATGACGATATAAATTATCAAATGCTTACAGGGCTTGAGATATTTGACAATAACGGCAATTACACAGGTAAAGCGGGTATATTCACAACCGCAACCATAAAACCTCGCAACATACCCTCACACGTTGAAAATGCAAAGGATGCTCTTATACTCTCTTTGTCCGAAAAATTTAAGGTTGATATGGATTTTATGAGAGAACTTACAGGTATGAGTGAGGATGCGCTTGTAAGTGAGCTTGAGGGTGAAATCTATTGTAATCCCGAAAAGAATATGCAATGGGAAAGTGCGGATGAATATCTTACAGGCAATGTACGTAAAAAATTGTTGGCTGCGGAGACCGCAGGACTTGAAAAAAATGCGGAAGCATTAAGAGCGGTTATGCCGCAAAAGGTTGAAGCTGCCGACATAAAGGTTAAGCTTGGATCGGCTTGGATAAATCCTGAATATATATCCCAATTTGTAAACGAAGCCTTGAATGTATCGTATTTTGACCGCCGCAAGGTCAAAGCTGCATACGTTGCAGCCACCGACAAATGGAAAGTTGAAAGACCAACAGGTATGTATTTGAATTCTTTGATGACAGACACCTATGGTACGCCTGACCGAAACGCTTTTGAACTTATTGAGGACTGCCTGAATATGCAGTCAACTATCGTAAGAGAGCGTGTAAAGGATGAGTACGGCAACGATGTTCGAGATGAAAAGGGCAATTATGTCCTGCAAGTAAATCATGATAAGACTATGCTTGCACAGGAAAAGCAAAAACAGCTGCAAAGCGCATTTCAGGACTGGATTTTTAAAGATCCCGACCGCCGTGAAAATCTTGAAAACGTATTTAATGAAAAGTTTAACAGCATACGTTTAAGGGAATATGACGGTTCACATCTTAACTTTGTCGGCATGAATGATGATATAACTCTTAAAGAGCATCAGAAAAATGCAATTGCAAGAGGTTTATCGGGTAAAAATGTACTCTTGGCTCACGAGGTGGGCGCAGGAAAGACCTTTGAAATGACCTCAATTGCAATGGAGGGTAAGCGGCTTGGACTGCACAATAAGCCACTGTTTGCTGTACCCAACAGCTTAACGGCACAATGGGCGGCAGAGTTTTATAAACTCTATCCCAATGCAAATATTTTAGTTGCAACGGAAGCTGATTTTGCAAAGAAAAACCGCAGGGATTTATACGCTAAAATTGCACTTAATGATTTTGATGCAATTATTATCGGTCACTCGCAGCTTGACAAGCTGTCCTTATCTTATGAACGGCAGGAAATGTATATACAGGACGAGCTGTCGGAGCTTGAAGATGCTCTTTTGGCGGCTAAAGAGGATGATCCACAGGGCAAGAGCTTTTCCGTAAAGGAAGTACAAAAAGCACTCAAAAAGATGGAAACAAAGCTTAAAGATGTACAGGAGAAAATAGAGAGCAAGGCAGACGACTTTGTTGATTTTGAGAAACTGGGCATTGATAAGCTATTCATTGACGAATCGCAGAATTACAAAAACTTAGGCGTGCATACAAAAATGCACAATGTTGCAGGAATCGGCACGAAAGGTTCTGATAAAGCATTTGCATTGTATCAGAAGTGCAGATACCTCAACGAGATTACAGGCAACAATGGTATTTGCTTTGCCAGTGGCACGCCTATCTCCAACTCGATGTCGGAGATGTACTCACTTATGCACTATCTACAACCCGATAAGCTTGAAGAAATGGGCATAAACAGCTTTGACCAGTGGGCAAGCACATTCGGAGAAACGACAACAGCGATGGAGCTGTCCCCTGAGGGCAACGGTAAATATCAGATGAAAACACGTTTTGCTAAGTTTGACAATCTACCTGAGCTTATGACAGCGTTTAAAGAGTGCGCAGACGTAAAAACTGCCGATTCTCTTAATCTTGACCGCCCTGATGCGGAATATCATAATGTTGTTACGCCGCCTACACGGCTACAGCAAAGCTTGATTAAGGAACTTGGCGACAGAGCTACAGCAATACGCAGGGGCAACGTAGATCCAAGAGAGGACAATATGCTTAAAATCACAAATGACGGACGTAAAATCGGACTTGACCAACGCTGCATTGACCCTAATCTACCCGATGATCCTAATTCCAAGGTCAATACCTGTGTTGCAAATGTTTTTGATATTTATCAGAAAACAACCAACAGCATGGGTACGCAGCTTATTTTCTGTGACCTCGCCACGCCGCAGCCGCCTGTTAATGATAATACATACACCTTATACAAGGAGATTGAGGGTGAATATGTCGCATATTACAGTGCAAAATTATCCGAAAGGGATACTCCCGACAAGCTTTTTGACAAGCTGCAAAAGGGAATAAAAGTAACGAATGACGAAGTAAGTCATACCGTTACGGCAGAGGAGGGTGATATACTTGTACTCAGCAACGCTAATCCCGAAGAAGCATTGATGCATAATACGGCATTTGTGTTAGCAAACGGCAAAACAGAAAATGCAGCTGAAAAGTTAGCTGACCTAAAGAAAAACGAGTTTGAACCCTTTAAATCAAGCCGCCGTTACTGCGTTTATGATGATATAAAGGAAAAACTGATAGCAAAAGGCATACCCGAAAAGGAAATAGCATTTATACATGACGCAGAAACCGCAAAGGATAAACAAGCACTGTATCAGAAGATGAATACAGGAGAGCTTAGGGTGCTTATAGGCTCTACAAGCAAATGTGGAGCAGGAATGAACGCACAAAAGCATATGGTAGCTCTGCACGATTTGGATGCGCCAATGCGCCCGTCAGATATGCAGCAGCGTCACGGGCGTATAGTCCGCCAGGGCAATGAAAACGCAAAGGTTGACATATATCGTTACACAACCGACAAGACATTTGATGCTTATCTGTATCAAATGCTTGAAAATAAGCAAAAATTTATTTCGCAGATTATGACAGATAAGACACCTGTACGCAGCTGTGAGGATGTGGATGAAATATCGCTCGATTATGCGGAGGTAAAGGCATTATGCTCAGGCAATCCCTTGATAAAGCAGAAAATTGACCTTGAAACGGAGGTAACAAAGCTTAATCTGCTTAAATCCCAATTTAAGAGCCAGTTATACAGGGCGCAGGACAAGGCATATAAGGTACTGCCGATCAAACTTAAAAATCATACAATGTACAGGGACAAGCTAATTGAGGATAAGGACTTTATTGCACAAAATCCGCCCTTAAAGGACGAGAACGGCAAGGACTATTATCCCATAGAAATAATGGGCAAAACCTACACAGATAAGGAGGAAGCAGGGCAGGCAATAAGAGATGCCATAAATAAAAATCCCGACATACTCGAAGGTAAAACTCGTGTAATCGGAAGCTATAGAGGATTTGAGCTGTCCGCATCAAGGGATGCAATGAAAACGGACAGTGTAACCAACAAAATTGATTTTAAGGTAGCACTTAGGCACTCATGGAGTCATTACACTACAATAAATATGGACAGCAATGTCCGTGCAAGCGGTAACATCATACGTCTTGACAATGCGCTGTCAAACATGGATAAGCTGATAGACGATGCTAACAAAACCATCGACAATATTGCGACTGACATTGATGCGGCGATCGAAGCCGCAAACGCTGTATTTCCGCGAGAAGCAGAGCTTGCGGAAAAGGAAAAGCTGCTTAGTGAGATTAACAGTAAGCTTATGGATATTTCGATTAGTACCAATGACAACGGCAAGGAACTGTATGCAAGATTATCCGAGCAGTTTCCCGAAGTTATGCAAGGCAGTGAATCATATGTAAAATACACTGCACCGTCTGATGCCTTTATGCCGTTGAATGTTGAGCTGCACGGCTCGAAGCTTACCCTCTCACACACCTACATATCAAACGGTGACTTGATGTATGACCCTGCTATAACATTTAAAATTGACAAAGAGAATGAAACAGCAATAGCAATGACATTTGAAAACAGTGGATTAGGCAAATATGAAAACTTTGAGGAGAACCCTGCAGGACGCGCCGATTGCGAGAGCCATGTGCTGGACACTTGGCTGCCCAACATTGTTAAGCAGGGGTATTCGAGGAGTGAGTTTAATCGGGAAGAGCTTGAGAGTGGTATTGATGATGATACTGTGGGTGACAATGGCAAGGACGGTAATTCTCCATCGGAGAACACGAAAAAAACCTTTGCAGAGCAGATAGATGCAGTGTTGTCAGGCAACGGCAGCCGTTATAATGACTTGAAGGTATGTGATACTCCGCAAATTTTACTTGATGTAGGGTGTAAACAGTTGCCAATGTTGTATACACAGAGGCATTTGGAATTGGCAATTATGCCAAAAAATTCAAAAATGCACCATCATGGATTGACCATTGAGCAAATGAAATCAATACCCGAAAAATTAATCGAACCAGTAATGATTTTCGATTCGATTTCCAGAAAAGATAGTATTATTGCTGTATTAAATGATGTTGATTCAGATAATGATCCTATTGTTGTAACAATTCAGCCAAATGGGAAAGGCACATATGAACTTCATACACAAGATTCAAATTTTGTAACAAGTATTTATGGCAGAGAAAATTTTGAACGGTTTATACAGAACACAATAAATGCAGATAGTGTACTATTTTATGACAAACAAAAAAGCCAAGAGTTGTTCAGTGTGCTTGGGCTACAATTCCCCAAGGGCTTAAACAACCTTGACTCTAATACTATTATACACAAATCCAACAACATTGTCAATACTTTTTCGAAAAAAATCAAGAAAAAAAGCAAAATGTACTTGAATCCAATGATACAAGTACGGCTATAACGGTAACAGGTGTATTTATTTACGAGTACGAGGAGGATGAAACAGCAGCTAAAGAACTGTTTTTCAGTGGTTTGCAAGACCTTTCTGACATTCGGGAAACTTCGGAGTACATGGCTGCCGTTGAGGGACTTGAGAACATGGAGTGTGTATACGTAAACCATTATGTAATACAGTCAGCTTCGGCAGAACCTGAACCTGAAAAAGTAACACAGCGTCCTGCAAATACTGCTGAAATAAAAACCTTAGCAGCGAAGAGCTATAATCAGAGTAATTTTAGCATTGATACGATTAACAGCGAGTGTTATACCCAAGGCATTGATGCTCCGATAATTTAAGATAAAATCCGCATACTGTA
>Ga0192280_1073_pt1 | contig 20461 bp, 21 predicted proteins | sample Koala_Koa24_M3_FD_131249 | JGI IMG/M metagenome (GOLD analysis project Ga0192280, IMG submission 131249) | Enriched cells from koala feces incubated with labeled cellulose particles, San Francisco Zoo, California, United States - Koala_Koa2-4_M3 ... | reverse complement strand
CCGATATAACCGCAAGGCTTCAGTCTATTGAGGACATGGTGTCGGAAATAGATTTACTTTCCCCGCAGTCACTGGAAAACTACCGCATTAGACTGTACAACAGGCTTTCCGAGGTTCTTGAGGATTCCAATATAGACGAGCAGAGGATAGTTGCGGAGGCGGCTTTATTTGCGGATAAGACTGCCGTAGCGGAAGAAACGGTACGCCTGCGCAGTCATATTTCCCAGCTTTCCCAGCTGCTTAAGCAGGAAACTCCCGTCGGAAGGAAGCTTGACTTCCTTATCCAGGAATTTAACCGCGAGGCAAACACCATCGGCTCCAAGGCACAGGATATTGCCATAACGAAGCTTGTGGTGGATTTAAAATCGGAAATTGAAAAAATCCGCGAGCAAATTCAGAATATTGAGTGAAATTTCCCGCGAGGGTCAATAATATTGCTGTAAAGGATGTGCGTTCATGAAGCTTATACCCATAGGTTACGGCAATGCTGTTTCGGCGCAAAGGCTTGTGGCGGTTGTCAGCCCCGAATCCGCGCCTATCAAGCGTATTATACAGGACGCGAGGGACAGGGGAATGCTGATTGATGCAACCTACGGCAGAAAAACCAAGTCTGTGATTATCATGGACAGCGATCATGTGGTGCTTTCCGCCGTAACGCCGTCATCACTTACGGGAAGAGCCGATGAAGCCTTTTCCGATGACGCAAATCAAGACCAATCGGATTAACAGGTGAAAGGATGATTCGTCAGAATGTGTGCAAAAAAAGGTATGTTGATTGTGGTATCCGCGCCGTCGGGCTGCGGTAAGGGAACTCTCCTTGCTCAGGTTCTGAAGGACGATAATTTTTATTGCTCCGTTTCAGCTACCACGCGTTCCCCAAGGGAGGGCGAAAAGGACGGAGTGAACTATTGGTTCATTTCCCCCGAAGAATTCAGACGGAGAATTGACGAGGGAGATATGCTTGAATATGCCGAATATTGCGGCAATTATTACGGAACCATGAGAAGTCAGGTGTATAAAAGGCTTAACGAGGGCAGAGATGTTATCCTTGAGATAGAGGTGCAGGGCGCTATGAACATACGCCGCAGCTGTCCGGAGGCTGTCCTTGTGTTCCTGCTTCCGCCGTCGCTTGCCACCCTGCGCCACCGCCTTGAAAAGAGAGGCACGGAGGACGAGGAAACCATAAGCAGGCGTGTGGGAGAAGCCGCAAGGGAAATTTTCCAAGCGGAAAAATATGACTACATTATAGTAAATGATGCCATAGAGGACGCTGTGAGCGATTTTCTCACAGTTGTAAGAGCGGAAAAACTCAAAACCGTAAACAATAATGAAAAGATTAACGAGGTGCTTGAAAATGCTTAGACCGGCAATGTCACAAATAACCACAAAGGATCACAGCTACTACGCTGTGGTAATAGCAGTAGCAAAGAGGGCGAGAGAAATAGCGGATCATCTCCAGGAGGAAAATCTTCCTCTCGAGGAAAAGCCTGTAAAGACAGCCGTTGATGAATTTGCCGGGGGACTTTATACTATTATAGAGCCTCATAAGGGCGAATAATTTCGCGGTATGTCCGGTGAAAGATTGGCTGCCGCGGTGGGTGTCAGCGATACGGCCTTTGATTTTGACAGGAAATATCGTTACCTTGTTCCTACCGATTCTCACAGCAGGGCGCTGCCCGGAGTAAGGGTAATAGTACCCTTTGGCAAGGGCAATCGCAAGCGTATGGGCGTTATACTCTTTACGGAGGTAATACCCGCAGAAAAGGCGGCGGAATATAAGCTGATAAGCGCTTTTGCGGACACAGAGCCTGTAATAAAGGGAGAACAGCTTTCGCTGCTTTTTCTGCTAAAGGATTACACTCTTTGTACCTATTACGAAGCGTTCAAAACGCTTATTCCTCCGGGACTTAGCGTGAATTTTACGCGGAGATACCGCGTTGCGCAGCCGAAGCCGGATGATGTCATTTCCCTAACGGCGCAGAAGCTTTATTCGGAAATAATTGCCGCGAAAAGTGTCGCGGAGCAGCAAAGGAGGATTGAAGCCGCCTTTGATACGGAGGATTCCGATGCTGCACGAGAACTTGCGGATAAGGGATATATTGAATCCTACGAGGATTTTCGCCGACGGGTAAAGGACGAAACCGTCAAAATGGTAAGGCTTACCGAGGGATATCTGTCCTCTCCCGAAGCCTACAATGTGACACCAAAGCAAAGGCTTGCGATGGAAATGCTTCAAAGGGAGGGCACTGCCGCAATCAGGGAAATAGAGTACGTTTGCGGCGTAACGGCGTCTGTGGTAAGAAACATGGAGGAAAACGGCGTTGCGGAGCTGTATGAGTATGAGGTTATACATACCCCCGATGTACATGAAACCGTTAGTCCCGATGAAATTACCCTAAATGAGGATCAGCAGAGGGCCTTTGACGGCATATCGTCAATGATTTCCGCGGGCAAAGCCGATGCAGCCCTGCTTTACGGAGTTACGGGCAGCGGTAAAACCTTGGTTTTCGCCAAGCTTATTAAATATACCATTGACATTGGCAGAAACGTGCTTATGCTTGTTCCCGAAATATCACTTACTCCTCAGACAGTCAATCGTTTCACGGCGCTTTTCGGCGACACGGTTTCGGTTATGCACAGCGGATTGCCCCTTTCCGTAAGGCTTAATGAATATAAGCGTATAAAAGCAGGCGGTTCGAGAATTGTTATCGGGACAAGAAGTGCGGTTTTTGCGCCGCTGGATAATATAGGGCTTATTATAGTTGATGAGGAGGGCGAAAGAACCTATAAATCCGAATCCTCTCCCAGATATAATGCCAAGGATATAGCCGGACAGCGGTGTATTACCCATAAGGGCGTTCTGCTTTTGGCAAGTGCTACGCCGAGTATTGAAACCTATTATATGACACAAAAGGGAAGATGTCGGCTGTTTAAGCTTCCTCACAGATACAGCGAAAGCGGTATGCCTGCGGTGGATATAATAGATATGTGCGGCACGGGTAGAATTTTCAGTGAAAGGCTGGTTTGCGAGGTCAATGAAAATCTTGCGCGGGGCGAACAGTCCATACTTCTTTTGAACCGCAGGGGATATAATACCTATATGGTATGCTCCGACTGCAAGGAACCCCTTGTTTGTCCAAACTGCAGCGTGCCTGTTACCTATCATAAGGCGAACAACCGCATAATGTGCCATTATTGCGGCTTTTCCGAGGAAATGACGGGGGTATGTCCCAAATGCGGCAGTGCAAGACTGCGCCGCACAGGCATGGGCACGCAAAAGTTAGAGGAGGAGCTTAGAGAGTTTTTTCCCGATGCCCGGATACTCCGTATGGATGCGGACACTACCTATTCCCGCTATGCCTATGATAAACGCTTTATGGAGTTTGGTGAGGGAAAATACGATATAATGGTTGGCACTCAGATGATAGCAAAGGGGCTTGATTTCCCCAATGTTACCCTTGTGGGAGTGCTGAATGCGGATAAATCACTGTTTTCGGGGGATTTTCGCAGCTACGAACGAACCTTTTCCCTGATAACCCAGGTTGTGGGCAGGAGCGGCAGGGGAGATAAATGCGGCAGGGCGCTGATACAGACCCTTGTTCCCGACCATTATGTCATAAATCTTGCGGCAATGCAGAATTATGAAGCCTTTTACGAGCAGGAAGCAGCCATGAGGAAAGCATTGCTTTATCCTCCCTTCTGTGATATCTGCGTAATAGGATTTTCTTCACCGATTGAAAAAAATGCTATGAACGGTTCAAGGGTATTTGCGGCTTTGATAAAGGAAAGCCACGGGAAAACCGACAAGTGTATTCCCTTGAAAATGCTTGGTCCGTCAAAATGCGAAATTGAAAGAATAAACGGAAAATATCGCTACAGAATTATATTGAAATGCCGAAATAATTCTGATTTTCGCGAATTTATCAGCGATGTGCGCAAAAAAGCGGCGGCAATGCGGGAGCTTTCCGGCGTGTCGGTATATATCGATATAAATGGCGATATTGGCGCATAACATAAATAGTTGAAAGGACTTCGATAAAATGGCTCTTAGAAATATAGTTATAGAGGGCGATCCCATACTGAGAAAGAAATGCAGACCTGTGGAAAAATTCGACGATAAGCTGCACATTCTTCTTGACGATATGCATGAAACCTTGGATAAATCCGAGGGCGTCGGACTTGCGGGACCGCAGGTGGGTATGTGCCGCAGGCTGTTTATTATGCATTTGGACGAGGAGAGAATAGAGGCAATAAACCCCGAAATAATCGAATCGTCCGGAACACAGCGCATAGTTGAGGGCTGTTTGTCCTGTCCCAATAAATGGGGATATGTTACACGCCCCATGAAGTGCCGCCTTAAAGCCCAGGACAGAAACGGCGACTGGTACGAGAGGGATTTTGAGGAGCTTGAAGCGCAGTGCGTTTCCCATGAATATGCGCACCTGGACGGACAGCTCTTTACCGACATAGTCGAGGAGTATGTGACCGTTGAGGAGATGAGCGACAGGAAACGCAGAAGAAAGAAAAGGTAAGGTATTTTCCCTATGAAGATTGTTTTTATGGGTACTCCGGAATTTGCCGTTCCGTGTCTGAAAGCGCTTTGCGAAAGCGGCGAGGATGTTGCCGCCGTATTTACCATGCCCGATAAGCCAAAAGGCAGAGGACTTAAGTTGACGCCCCCGCCGATTAAGGAATATGCTCTCGAAAAGGGCATACCTGTCTATCAGCCCAAAAGCCTTAAAAAGGGCGATGATGCCGAGGATGCATACGAAGCGCTGAAGAAGCTTGAACCGGAGCTTATTGTAGTTGTGGCATACGGAAATATTCTCCCAAAGAGAATACTTGAAATACCTGCGGCATATTGTATAAATATACACGCATCGCTGCTGCCTAAATACCGCGGCGCATCTCCCATGCAGACCTGCATACTCCGAGGGGAAAGCGTTACGGGAGTTACCTCCATGATTATGGAGGAGGGACTTGACAGCGGCGATATGATATTCAAGGAGCAGCTTGAAATCGGTGAAAACGAAACTGCGGCGGAGCTTCATGACAGGCTTTCCGAGTTGGGTTCACGGGTTCTGCTGAAAACCGTTTCGGCAATAAAGAGCGGTGATATTCCCAGAGAAAAGCAGCGGGACGAGCTTTCCTGCTATGCGCCTATGCTTACTAAGGATATGTGTCCCATTGACTTTAATAAACCCGCCTGTGAGGTTCACAGACAGGTCAGGGGACTTTCCGATTGGCCCTGTGCGGAAGCCCTTGTAAACGGGAAAAAATTGAAGATTTATCACAGCAGACTTGAGGGCAGACACTACGATCTGCCTGCGGGAACACTGTGCAACGAAAAGAATTTCACCGTTGTATGCGGTGACGGAATGGGTATAGTCTTTACGGAAATTCAGGCTCAGGGCGGAAAACGTATGAAATCCGAGGACTATCTCAGAGGAAACAGACTTGAAAAAAACGCCATGTTAGGCAATTGATGAGAGGAGAATGGCAATGTATTGGTATTGGGACAGCACTATTTTAATCCTTATTCCCGCGCTTATTATCGGACTTATTGCACAGGCAATGGTCAAGTCCGCTTATTCCAAATATTCCAAGGTCTATAATGACAGGGGAATGACAGGATACGATGCCGCAAGGTGCATACTTGATGAAAACGGTCTGTTTAATGTTGCTATAGAAAGGGTTTCGGGGGAGCTTACGGATCACTATGACCCGCAGTCAAATGTAATACGTCTGTCTGACGGGGTATATAATCAGACCTCCGTTGCGGCGGTGGGAGTTGCCGCCCATGAGGCAGGTCATGCAGTCCAGTATGCACAGGGCTATTTTCCCATTAAGATACGCAGCGCCATTATTCCCATAACTCAATTGGGTTCAAGCCTTGCCGTACCTCTTGTGCTTATAGGTCTTGCGTTCAGTTCTTTGGATGTTCTTATAACTGTGGGCATACTGCTTTACTGTGCAGTGGTGCTTTTTCAGGTTATTACCCTTCCTGTGGAATTTGATGCAAGTTCAAGGGCAATTACCATATTGCGCAGCAGCGGTTATCTCAGCGACAAAGAGCTTTCGGGAGCGAAAAGGGTTTTGACGGCGGCCACTCTCACATATGTTGCCGCAGTAATTTCCTCAATGCTGTCGCTGCTTAGACTGCTTCTGCTTTCAAACCGCCGCAGAAGATAATGTTTTGGAGAGATTAATTTATGTCTGCATTGGATATGGCATACAGGCTGATAAGGCGGGTTGAGCAAAACGCTTATTCCAATATTGCCCTTGATTCGGAGTTTACTTCAAGCGAGCTTTCCGACAAGGAAAAGCGTCTTGCGGCACGGCTTTTTTACGGCACGATTGAAAGGCGTATCACCTTAGAGCATATATTGGAAAAATATCTGTCCAAGCCCCTTAGCAAGCTGGACGCAGAGGTTCGGATAACACTTATGCTGGGTGTATATCAGCTGCTGTATGTAAATTCAGTTCCCGACAATGCGGCTGTCTATGAGTCGGCGGAGCTTGTGAAAAGGCTTAGAAAGGCTTCGGCGGCGGGAATGGTAAATGCGATACTTCGCAGCTTTATCCGTGACGGAAAGGCTATTCCCGATGAGGATAAGCTGTGGGTGAAATATTCTTGTCCGCAGGAGCTTACCGAGCGAATATCGGAGGGATATGGCAGGGATAAGTGCATTTCCCTGTTGGAAGCATCGCTTAAAGCCTCAAAGACCGTTTTGCGGGTGAACACACTGAAAACCGATGGGGAAGCGCTTATTTCCGACTTTGGACGTCAGGGTATTTCCGCGGAAATATCCGATATAATTCCCGACTGTATCGTTACCGAGGGACTTAGGAACGTCGATAGGGAGGAAAACTATTTAAAGGGACTTTATCACGTTCAGGACATTTCCTCCCAGCTTTGCTGCATGGCGGTAAATCCCGAACGGGGCGAAATCGTGATAGATGCCTGCTCCGCTCCGGGAGGAAAGGCTTTCACTATGGCGGAGCTTATGGAGGGCGGCGGGAAAATATACGCCTGCGAGCTTCACGAAAAACGCACGGAGCTTATACGCAGCGGTGCGGCGAGGCTTGGACTGACTATTGCCGCCGTTACCGGTGATGCGAGGAATGCTCTCGAAGCGCTTCCGATGGCGGACAAGGTTCTGTGTGATGTGCCCTGCTCCGGATACGGTGTAATAAGAAATAAGCCGGAGCTTAAATATAAGCCCCTTTCCCAAAGCGAAAGACTTCCCAAAATTCAGCTTGCCATATTGACGTCCGCAAGCAGACGGGTAAAAAGCGGGGGACTGCTTGTATATTCCACCTGTACGGTAAATATAAAGGAAAATGAGGATGTTGTAAACGCTTTTCTTTCGGCAAATCCCGATTTTTACGGCGAGGACTTTGACGAAGCTGTGACATCCGCCGCCGATACCTTTAAGGGCAAATTTATGACGGCTGTTTTTCCCGATAAATTTGAGTGTGACGGTTTCTTTATCTGCCGTTTAAGACGGCGGTAATTTCATATTGGCAAATACTTACGACTGCGAGGTGATACCGTGGAGAGTGATAACGAGAAAATTGACATTTTGTCATTGAGCTGTGAGGAGCTTACGGCGCAGCTTACCGAGATGGGTGAGAAAGGCTTCCGTGCCGCACAGGTCTATGAATGGCTGCATATAAAACGTACACAGAATTTCAATGAAATGTCAAATATTCCATTGGAGCTTCGCACAAAACTTTCAACAAAATATTGTATAAAACGACCAATTATAGTTAAAAGACTTGAATCTGCAATAGATAATACGATAAAATATCTTTATAGGCTCAGTGACGGTGAACATATAGAGGCTGTGCTTATGGAGTATCACCACGGAAACAGTCTTTGCATATCCACACAGGTTGGCTGCAAGATGGGATGTAAATTCTGTGCATCCACCATTGCAGGCTTTCGGCGCAGTCTTATGCCGTCCGAAATGCTGGAGCAGATATATGAGGCGGAGAGAGATTCCGGCAGAAGAGCGGACAGCCTTGTGCTTATGGGAATAGGCGAGCCTTTGGACAATTACGATAATGTGGTTAAATTCCTGCAGCTGCTTTCCGACAAAAGAGGAAAGAATATGAGTCTTAGGCACGTGTCGCTTTCAACCTGCGGAATTGCACCGAAAATATATGAATTGGCACAGCTTAAGCTGGGACTTACCCTTTCCGTATCACTCCATGCTGCCGATAACGAATCCCGAAGCGGCATCATGCCTGTGAATAAGGTTTATCCCATAGAGGATCTGATAGAGGTCTGCAGGCAGTATTATGAAAAGACAGGCAGGCGTATTTCCTTTGAATATGCCGTTATAAACGGTGTGAACGATTCCCTTGACGATGCGAAAAGGCTTGCAAGCTTGCTTAAAGGAATGAACTGCCATATTAATCTGATTCCCGTTAATAAAATAAAGGAACGCAGCTATAAGGCTGACAGACGTTCTGTTACCGCATTTGCCGAAGCGCTTACACGGCTCGGCATGAACGCAACGGTAAGACGAACTCTCGGCGCGGATATAAACGCTGCCTGCGGTCAGCTCAGACGCGAATACGAAATATGACGATGGGGCGCTGCCCCTTATCAAATGAAACCGAGGTGATTACTGCGATGATGGTATATTCATCCACGGACATAGGACTGTCACGAAGTGAAAATCAAGACAGCTATACAAGCGGTACTGTTTATGATGCAGTATTTGCTGTGGTTTGCGACGGTATGGGCGGAAGCAATGCTGGAAGTGAGGCGAGCAAACGCGCTGCCGCAATGATGCACGATCGGATAGAGAAAAGCTATCAGAGCGACTATGACTCCAACAAGATAAGAAATCTGCTGCTGGCGGCAGTCAGGACTACCAATGCGGTGATTTATGATTTGGGGTCTACGGTTTCCGAATGGCGGGGCATGGGTACAACCTGCGTTGCCGCGCTTTGCCGCGGAAATATGCTGCACATTGTCAATGTGGGCGATTCGAGAGCCTACCTTATCAGTCATGAGATAACTCAAATTACTAGAGATCATTCCATGGTTATGCGTATGTATGAAAAGGGCGAGATAACCAAGGAGGAGCTGAAAAATCATCCCAATAAAAATGTTATAACCCGTGCTGTGGGAGTTTCATATGACGTAAACCCCGATTACTTTGAGCTTGAGCTGCCCGAGGGCGGTGCTGTGCTGCTTTGCACGGACGGATTGTCAAATTATTGCGATGAGGGCTTTATGTTCCGTACAGTTAAGGATTTCGGCGCGGAAAATGCACCTGAGATACTTGTCAGAAAGGCACTGGAAAACGGCGGCAGGGATAATATTACCGTTTCTCTGCTTAAATAAGTTTCTAATTTCCGTTTATACGGATATATACAGGAGTGGATATGATGGATAAGAATATCGGCAAGAAGCTGGACGGACGCTATGGAATTACCGAGCTTATCGGTGTAGGAGGCATGGCGGACGTTTATAAAGCCAAGGATCTGGCAGAAAACAGGATTGTTGCCGTTAAGATACTTAAAAATGAATATGCGGATAACGATGATTTTGTCCGCAGGTTCAGAAACGAGTCCAAAGCCATTGCAGTGCTTTCACATCCCAATATTGTCAAGATATATGACGTTGGATTTACTGATAAAATTCAGTTTATTGTAATGGAATATATTGACGGAATTACACTGAAGGAATTTCTGGAGCAGCAGGGAGTTATTAAGTGGAAGGATTGTATCCATTTCGCAATACAGATACTCAGGGCACTCCAGCATGCACATGACAGGGGAATTGTCCACAGGGATATTAAGCCGCAGAATATTATGCTGTTCCCCGACGGAACTATCAAGGTCATGGATTTTGGTATTGCAAGGTTTGCCAGAGAGGAGGGTAAAACTCTTTCCGACAAGGCAATAGGATCTGTTCACTACATCAGCCCCGAACAGGCAAGGGGAGAGATTACCGACGAAAAGAGCGACGTTTATTCCGTTGGAGTAATGATGTATGAAATGCTTACGGGCGTTAAGCCCTTTGACGGAGATACTCCCATTGCGGTAGCGCTTATGCATATGAACAGTGTGCCTAAAGCTCCGAGAACTATTAACGATAAAATTCCCGAGGGACTGGAAGAAATAGTGATGAGAGCCATGCAGACAGATGCCTCAAAGCGCTATCAATCCGCTGCAGAGATGATTAAGGATATAGAGGAATTTAAGAAAAATCCCGATATAGTTTTCCAATACAGCTTTTCAAAGGATGCGGGAGATACGGAAAAAACCCAGTATTTCGTTAAAAACACCGATGGAAAGAAAACACGGGACAATAAAAGTGCGCCTTCCCACCTTTCGGAAGACAGCAAACCCGGTAAGGGGGGACACAAGACGAATAACAAGAAGCTGAAGGAACCCGAAATCAATGACGAGTACGATGAGGACGAGGATGATGAGGAAGAGGAAGAGGTACGCGGTTCGTCCTACTTTGTGGTTGCGTTGACGGCAATTGCGGCGGCGGTCGTTATTATAGCAGTTGCTGTTGTGGCTTACATGGTAATAAACATATTCGTTTCCGACGGCAGCGCTACCGAGGTTATCCCCGATATGGTGGGACATGACTATAACTATTGCAAGAACCTATATTCCGAGTATTTTACCCTTGAGGTAGACAGAGAGCAGTACAGTGATACCTATGAGGCGGGTGTTATTATATCTCATTCGCCGGCAGGGGGCACGTCCTTTACGGTAGACAAGCAGACTGTTACGGCGGTTGTCAGCAAGGGTCAAAGAATGGTTACAGTGCCTAACGTTTACCAGCAGGAGGTCAGCACGGCTCAAAGTATGCTTGAGGCAAAGGGACTAAAGGTAAACTTTGTTAAGCAAAACAGCGATGATGTGGAGGAAAATCTGGTTATATCCACAGATCCCGAGAGAAACACCCAAGTTGCAGCCGATTCCACGGTAATTGTCTATGTATCATTAGGCCCTGAAATTTACGATGTTGTTGTCCCCGATGTGGTGGGGATGAAGTTAGCGGACGCAGTGGCGGAATTTGAGGATAAGGGCTTTACGGTACAGCTCCAGGAGGAGGATTCCCTTGAGGAAAAGGATACTGTAATAGCACAAAGTCTTTCAGCGCTTACGGAGGATGGTCAGCCAAATATAGTGTCGCCGCAGCAAACGGTAATTCTGGCCTACAGTACGGGTGAAGAGCCGACACAGGAGTGCAATATTACCTTTGCCGTCCCCGACGGATTAAAGGGTAAGGCAACGTTTAATGCGTATGTAAACGGAAATCTGACAGGATCTGTTTCGGTTGATAATATCGGTTATGTATCCACGATATCTGTCCCCGTGGAGGGTACGGAGGTAGTCCGCGTTGTGCTTGAAGCGGTAAATGAGGACGGAGATACCGCAAGCATAGGAGAATATAACGTAGACTTTACCAATTCAACCGTTACCGAGCTTAAGCTTGATAAGGATATTCTCCGATCAATGTTCGGAGGAGAGGTCGTTACTACTGTGACATCTCAGGCAAATACGAGTACCGAAACGGAATTTGTTGACCCGGGTGCAACCAACTACACTACCGATGATGACGTCATTTCCGATGATTTCTGGGCAACGCTGTGGGGTTATTGATTTTATGCAGCCGGAGAAAAACAGCCTTGAAAGAGGCATTATATTAAAATCACTTGGGGGGTTGTATTTCGTTGAGAATACAGCCGCCCCGGGATGCGTTTTGGAGTGCAGGGCAAGGGGAATATTCCGAAAGGAAAATATTTCCCCCTGTGCGGGAGATTTCTGCAAGGTAGAAAACGGTGTGATAACCGAAATATATCCCAGACGGAATTATATAGTCCGTCCGCCTCTTGCAAATTTGGATTGTATGGTATTTGTAATATCCACCTGCCAGCCCGCCCCCTGCTTTCTTGTGGCGGATAAGTTTATTGCAGTGTGCGAAAACAAAGGGATAGAGCCGATAGTTGCAGTAACCAAAAGCGATTTGCAGTCTGACGAGGGAATTGCGGAAACCTACGGTAAAATCGGTATTTCCGCCATAACGGTTGATTACGGCAAGGATCCCGCCGCGCAGGCGGTAATGGATAAAATCAAGGGCAAGGTAAGCGCATTCACGGGAAATACCGGTGTGGGGAAGTCTACCCTGCTTAATCACCTGTTTCCCCGATTAGAGGTTGAAACGGCTGAAATCAGTCAAAAATTAGGGCGAGGCAGGCACACCACAAGAACCTCGGAGCTTTATGCCATAGAGGGCGGGGGATATATAGCCGATACTCCCGGATTTTCAAGCTTTGATACCAACCGCTATGACATAATCTATAAGGAGGATTTGAAGTATTGCTTCCGTGAATTTGGCGAGTTTGAGGGAAAATGCCGCTTTGCGGACTGCAGTCACACCGCCGAAAAGGGCTGTGCCGTTATAGATGCGGTAAATCGGGGAGTAATACCCAAGTCACGGCATGACAGCTATCTTGCTATGTATGAGGATGCAAAAAAGCTAAAGGAATGGGAGCTGCAAAAACGATGATTTGCTGTATTTTCGGTGGCTCGGAGGATTGCGGATTTGAGGGGATAATCCCCGAGGATGCCTATGTAATAGCCGCAGACGGAGGGTACAGGCATTGTCTTGATTTGAAAATTTTCCCCGATCTGATTTTAGGAGATTTTGACAGCTTGGAGGGCGGTAAGCCCGAGGGATTGTCGCTGCCTATAATTTCCGCAAGCCGTGATAAGGACGATACCGACACCATGCTTGCGGTTAAAGATGGCCTTTCAAGGGGCTGCACGGAATTTAGGCTTTACGGCGTCATGGGCGGAAGGCTCGGTCATACCGCGGCAAATATCCAAACCCTTTGTTATATCCTTGAACAGGGCGCTGAGGGAAAGCTTTACGGCGACAGCGGCAGCATTACCCTGCTGGGGAGCGGCAAGCACAGGATTATTAACGATAATTACAGGTATATATCCCTGTTTTCCTATTCCGAAAGTGTCACGCTTTTTGCAAAGGGACTGAAATATTCCGGAAATATTACCCTGAAAGAGGATTTCCCACTGGGAGTAAGCAATGAATTTACGGAAAACAGCGCCGAAATAGAGGTTTTTCAAGGAAAGCTGCTTGTTATTTGCGAAAAACAGTAGCAAAACCGCCCAAACGGAATAATATGTGGTATACGGTTATCTACATATGCCGATATTACGTTTGGAGGTATGTCATATGAAAATGGTTGTTGTGAAAAGTCCAAAGCTTCTTGCGGGACTGTTTCGCCTTATTTTCAACATAAGGAAAGAGCCTGAGGACGACAGATATTAGTCATATTTTGTGTTTTTGCCCCATATCCTGTATATGGGGTGGTTTTATGAACTGCTGTTTTTCGGAGCTTAAGCTCAGAGAGATAATCAATGTTGTGAACAGCGAAAGGATAGGATATATTGACGATGTGAAAATTGACAGTGCTACCGGAAAAATCAATTCGGTTATAATCTACGGCAGACCGCGGCTTTTCGGCGTTTTGGGCAGGGAGGACGATGTGGTTATTGACTGCGACAGGATTGAAATGATAGGCAGCGACACGGTTCTTGTGAGGATAGATGACGATGAATTGTGCAAAATCAACAAAACCGAGAAAAAAAGGTTTGTTTGAATAGGTGGAATTAATGTATTGCATTTATTTGAAAAGTGTGGTATAATATTATTTGCAGTTCGCACGTCTGCAAATGCGGTTCGGTGTCCGATGTATGACCCAAACGTTGGATTTAAGCCGCTTAACTGTAGACGGAGGATAATTTTTATATTATATTAACCGGGAGGAAATTTAAAATGGGCGTAGTATCAATGAAGCAGCTGCTTGAAGCAGGTGTACACTTCGGTCACCAGACAAGAAGATGGAACCCTAAAATGGCTCCGTATATCTTCACAGAGAGAAACGGTATTTATATTATCGATCTCCAGAAAACCGTTAAGAAGCTTGACGAGGCTTATGCTTTCATCAAGAGTGTTTCCGAGAACGGCGACAATGTACTCTTTGTAGGTACAAAGAAGCAGGCTGCCGATTCCGTTAAGGAAGAGGCTCTCAGAGCAGGCGCTTACTATGTAAACGCAAGATGGCTCGGCGGTATGATGACCAACTTCAAGACCATTCAGAGAAGAATTAAAAGACTTGAACAGCTCCACCAGATGCAGGAGGACGGTACTTTCAATCTTCTTCCCAAGAAGGAAGTTGTTAAGTTAGAGCTTGAAATAGAGAAGCTTGAAAAGTTCCTCGGCGGTATCAAGGAAATGAAGAAGCTCCCCGGAGCACTCTTTATCGTTGATCCCCGCAAGGAGAAAATTGCTGTGTCCGAGGCTAAGAAGCTTGGTATTCCTATCGTAGCTATCGTAGATACCAACTGTGATCCCGATGATGCGGATTACGTTATCCCCGGAAACGATGATGCTATAAGAGCTGTTAAGCTTATTGCAGGCGCAATGGCTGATGCTATCATCGAGGGCAGACAGGGACAGGAGCAGGCAGCAGCTGAAGAAGAGGCTGCTCAGGCTGATGAAGAAGCTGCCGAGTAAAAGAGACCTTTGACTAATGCAAGTGCCCGAATGGAATTTGTTCGGGCATTTTGGGAATATTAATAAAAACTGTTTGGGAGGAATATAAAATGGCTAAAATATCACCTCAGGAGATTAAAGAGCTTATGAAGTCCACTGGCGTTGGCATGATGGACTGCAAAAAGGCGCTTGAGGAGGCAGAGGGCGATACCGAAAAGGCTATCGTTATACTGCGTGAAAAGGGACTTGCAACACAGGCTAAGAAGAGCGGCAGAATTGCTGCCGAGGGTATCGTTACCGCAGTTGTTGAGGGTAACGTAGGCGCTGTTGTTGAGGTAAATATCGAAACAGACTTTGCCGCAAATAATGACGAGTTCAAGGCTTTCGTTGCTAACGTAGCCAAGACCGTAATTGAAAAGAATCCTGCGGATCTTGATGCGCTTAAGGCTGCTACCATCAGCGGCGGCGACAAGAGCGTTGAGGAAGCACTCCAGGATCTCTTTATCAAGATCAGAGAGAATATGGTTATCCGCCGTTTTGAAAGACTTGAGGGTGTACTCGTTCCTTATGTACACGGCGGCGGAAGCATTGGAGTAATCGTTAAGCTGGATACGGATCTTCCTGCTGACAAGGTATTCCAGGTTGGTAAGGACTGCGCACTGCAGGTTGCTGCAATGAACCCCATATTCCTTGACAAGGAGTCCATAACACAGGATGTTCTCGATAACGAAAAGAGCATTATTCTTGCACAGATGGCTGAGGATCCTAAGATGGCTTCCAAGTCCGAGCAGGTAAGAGCAAAGATTGCCGAGGGCAAGGTTGGCAAGTATTACAGCGAAAATTGCCTTTTGGAGCAGGTTTTTGTTAAGGACGATAAGGTTACCGTTGGCAAGTACGTTCAGAATGCTGCTAAGGAGCTTGGCGGTAAAATTGCCGTTGCTAAGTATGTCCGTTACGCAAGAGGCGAGGGCATAGAGAAGAAGGCTGATAACTTCGCTGAAGAGGTTGCGGCTATGGCTAAGGGCAATAACTAATCATTCAACAGAATAATAACGGCTGTATCGATACCCGAAAGGTGCGATACAGCCGATTTGTTTTTAGACTGCGGTTTCAATAAGCTTTAGTATTTCACCGGCGTCCGTGCAGCCGATGTGGGCGCAAACCGCTTTTCCGCAGCGGAATACTATAAGCGTGGGTATGCTCATAATATCGAATTTATCGGCAAGGGCAGGGGATTGATTTACATTAACCTTGTATACCGCATATTTGCCCTGCGCCTCGTTGGAAAGCTTGTCGATTATAGGTGCCAGCATTCGGCAGGGACCGCAGCTTTCCGAGTAAAAATCCACCAATACGGGAACGTCCGCATTCAGTACCTTTTCATCGAAATTAACTTCATTGATATGTTCGGTCATTATCATCACTCCTCGGTTATTGACCATCAGTCTTAGTATAATCAGTGAAAGCTTAAAAATACGGGATTTATCAGCGCTTTATTTTAGAGCTTATGAAGCTTTCGAGATTTTGAAGCTTTTCCGATTCCCGCTGCTTGTTGAGGTATTCCTTTAGGCGTTCGGAAATCCCGCCCTCATCCCGCAGGGGAAGAAGAAAGAAATATTTTTCGCGGCGTTCCTCTGCCGTTTGACGGATAACGCTTTTCAGCTCCTCATATCGGACTATGATATTATGTTCGTCCGCAAAGCTTTTTATTTTTCCCGCAAGTCGGAATGAATGCCACACATCAATGCAGAATATCCCATAAAAGAAGCCTATTACAAAGGAAAATGCCAGATTATTGGAGAGCCACCTAAGAGTATCAAGGATATAAGGGTCGATAAGGAAATAATATATCGCTCCAAGCACCGCCCAAAAGAAAGAAAACAGCGGGCATATTATCCCCTTGATATTTCCCCGCTGTCCGCTGTAATCCCACAGCTTGACCTTCGTGCGGACTATGAATACCATTCCCGCTATATATTCAATCAGCGTCATAGCCGCGGTCATTATTATAAACAGGATTATTCGGCGCAGAGCGGTGTTGTCGATATGGATAAAATCCTCCAGCCTTGTCAAAAAGTAAAGGACGCAAATTCCCAATCCGTGTATGGGCAGATACGGCCCTTGCAAAAAGCCGGGATTTATCCACTTTTTTGATTTGTTGGAGGGGTTAAAGCGTCTGAAAAGCAGTTCAAGAAACCAACCGACTATACAGCCCGCAAAAAAGAGAAATGCAAAAATCAGAAATGTGTTCATAGCTGTTCTACTCCATATATACATAAAGCCTTTACCTTATATTGATTTTACTCCAAAATGTTAAGAATGTCAACAGCATTTTTTTGAGGCGGGTATATATGCCTGTCTATTGTCAAAACAAACAATTATTTTTTCGCTTTTTACGGTAAAAGGATATATATTCACGAAAATTACCCTACGCTAACAATTTTATTTGAAAAGCCCTTGACATTTTAATTAGTTTATGCTAACATTATAGTGAAAGATAAGCAGTTGGCTCGTTTAGGTGTATCATAAGATTAGCTTATGCTAATTTTTTGAAAAGGAGGATGCCATTATGATTCCAGTGACATTTGCAAAAACAGGTGAGCATAACCTGATAAAAAAGGTCGGAGGAAGCTCCGAGACACGTCAGTTTCTTGAAAATCTGGGATTTGTGACGGGAGAAAGCGTAACCGTTGTCAACGAGATTTCGGGAAACGTGATAGTTAATGTCAAGGACACAAGGATTGCTGTCAGCAAGGAAATGGCGGCAAAAATAATGGTATAGCCTTTTGCATTGGGCGATAGCGACTTTTGTCAGAAAACCGTTCGGTGCATTGTCTTATGTCATGAGGTTAGCGTATGCTTATAACTTTTGGGCACGGTGACATCCTGCTGTGCGGCGGAATAAATATGCGGAGGAGAGTATATAATGTCTACATTGAAGTCAGCGGCGGTCGGTCAGACCGTTACCGTCCGTAAGGTCGGAGGCGAGGGCGCTGTTAAGCGCAGAATCATGGATATGGGCATAACAAAGGGTGTCAGTGTCTATGTGCGCAAGGTTGCACCTCTCGGCGATCCTATCGAGGTTACGGTAAGAGGCTATGAGCTTTCCATAAGAAAAGCCGATGCCGAAATGATTGAGGCTGAATAAGGATATCGGAAGGGATTGATTAATTAAGATGGGTATTAAAATAGCGCTTGCCGGCAACCCCAACAGCGGAAAAACTACGCTGTTTAACGCATTGACCGGCTCAAACCAGTTTGTGGGAAACTGGCCCGGAGTTACCGTGGAAAAGAAGGAAGGAAAGCTTAAGGGTAATGCCGATGTGGTTATCACCGACCTGCCCGGTATCTACTCCCTTTCTCCCTACACCTTAGAGGAGGCGATTGCAAGAAATTACCTTATGGGCGAGCATCCCGACGCAATACTGAATATCATAGACGGTACGAATCTGGAAAGAAATCTGTACCTTACAACATAGCTTGTGGAGTTGGGTATTCCTGTTGTATGTGCCGTAAATATGATGGATGTTGTGGAAAAGAACGGCGATAAGGTCAATACAAAGCAGCTTGCAAAGACGCTTGGCTGTCAGGTTGTTGAAATATCCGCACTAAAGGGCACAGGTATCACCGAGGCTGCACAGGCTGCCGTTAAGGCTGCGGAAAGCGGTGAATATACCTCTCCTGAGCATCATTTTGCGGAAAATGTTGAAAAGGCTCTTGACAGTATTACCGCAGATCTGCTGCAAAATACCGATGAAAAACAGCGCAGATGGTATGCGGTAAAGATTTTTGAGAGAGATGACAAGGTTCTTGAGCAGCTTTCCGTAAGCGCAGAAAAGGTTGATAAATACGTTTCTCCCATTGAAAAGGAAATGGACGACGATTTGGAAAGCATTATTACCGGAGAGCGATATGCCTACATAAGCAGCATAATAGACGGGTGCCTTAAAAAGAACAATAAGGGCGGTCTTACCACCTCCGATAAGATTGATAAAATCGTTACCAACAGAATACTTGGTCTGCCTATCTTTGCGGTTATCATGTTCCTTGTTTATTACATTGCCATGGTAACGGTGGGCGCATCGGCTACCGACTGGGCAAATGACGGACTTTTCGGCGATGGCTGGCATCTGTTCGGAATAGGAACAGGCGAGTATGAGGAGCAGGCGGAGGAGTACGGCGATGCTGCCGTTATCGTTGAGTCGTTCCTTGGACTTGCGGAGGAAAACGGCGCAGATGTTACGGAGATTTCCGAGGCTGTGTTCCCTGAGGACGAGGAAGTCGAAATTGATACGGCTGTGGCTGAGGAGAAGCTTGCAGAGCTTACGGCAATGTTCAGCGCAGATGAGGCTTATATTTTCGAGGATGCCTTGGAGGACGAGGAAACCTTGGAAACATCCGACCTTGAGGCGACAGGTGCAGACCTTGCGGATGCTGCGGCAGTGCTTGTAAGCTATGAGTGTGCCGAGCCCGATCCTGCGGATTACGGCGTATGGGTTCCCGGAGTGCCTGCTGTAATTGAAAGCGGACTTGAGGCTATTAACTGTGCCGATTGGCTCAGCGGACTTATACTGGACGGCGTTGTAGCGGGTGTCGGCGCAGTTATCGGATTTGTACCGCAAATACTGGTGCTCTTTATACTGCTTGCTTTCCTTGAATCCTGCGGATATATGGCGCGTATTGCTTTCGTACTTGACCGTGTATTCAGAAGATTCGGACTTTCGGGAAAATCCTTTATCCCTATGCTTGTGGGTACGGGCTGCGGTATTCCCGGAATAATGGCATCTCGTACAATTGAAAACGAGAGAGACAGACGAATGACTATCATGACGACTACATTTATTCCCTGCGGTGCAAAGGTACCTTTTATTGCAATGATTGCAGGCGCAATTTTCGGCGGTTCGCCATGGGTATCCACCTCCGCGTATTTTATCGGTATTGCAGCGATAATTATTTCAGGTGTAATGCTTAAGAAAACAAAGATGTTTGCAGGCGATCCTGCGCCCTTTGTAATGGAGCTTCCCGCATATCATCTTCCCACAATCGGCGCACTTCTCCGTTCAATGTGGGAGCGCGGCTGGTCCTTTATCAAGAAAGCGGGAACGGTTATCCTCCTGTCCTCCATTGTTATTTGGTTCCTGTCATTCTTTGGATTTAAGGACGGCAGCTTCACAATGCTTGAGGAGGATGAGCTTAGCTACAGTATACTTGCGGCAATAGGAAGTGCTGTTGCGTGGATTTTCACACCTCTCGGCTGGGGCAACTGGCAGGCTACCGTTGCATCGGTTACAGGTCTTGTTGCCAAGGAGAATATCGTTGCAACTATGGGTATTCTTTACGGCGGCGGAGAGGGGACTGTGTATAGTACCCTCGGTACAGCGTTTACAACCGTAAGCGGATTTTCATTCCTCGTATTCAACCTCCTTTGCGCACCCTGCTTTGCGGCTATGGGCGCAATCAAGAGAGAGATGAACAACGGCAAGTGGACGGCGTTTGCTATCTGTTACCAGTGCGGATTTGCCTATGCAATAGCGCTTATGGTCAACCAGTTCGGCAATCTCTTTACGGGCAACGGAAATATTCTCGGCACTATTGTTGCTGTTATTCTCCTTGCGGGAATGATTTATATGCTGTTCAGACCCTACAACCTACAAGGAGAGCAACAGGCTTGAACGCAGTGTGAAGGTTAACGCAAAAGGCTGATATGCATATATTTTAATCGGGTGATTCGGTATGATGGAATTTTTAACGGCTAACATAGGAACAATTATAGTTCTTGCAGTGCTTGTACTGATTGTGGCGCTTATTGTAAGAGGCATTGTGTCCGATAAGAAAAAGGGCAAGTCCTCCTGCGGTGCAAAATGCGGCTGTTGTCCCAACTCGGCACTCTGCCATAAA
>Ga0192280_1071_pt1 | contig 20481 bp, 16 predicted proteins | sample Koala_Koa24_M3_FD_131249 | JGI IMG/M metagenome (GOLD analysis project Ga0192280, IMG submission 131249) | Enriched cells from koala feces incubated with labeled cellulose particles, San Francisco Zoo, California, United States - Koala_Koa2-4_M3 ... | reverse complement strand
TCTGTATCCAGGATGGACTCCCATTTACATTGAACAGAATCTGGTTTCCGAGGTTCCCTTCCACGTCCTGGAAAAGATATTCTTTATTCACTTCTGCCGCAAGTGTTCCGAATTTTTCATAATTTGTAGTTGTATATAAATTCCGTATAATAAAAACACGGCCATCAATGATTTCGAGATGGGCATCAGAAGAATCCAGGCTTGTATATTCCGCCACCTGGTGATTCACCTTTTCCATATAATCATTGTAACTGATTCCCGCTCTTGAATTATAAGAGACCGGATCCTCTGTACCCAGCATATAAAAAACTGCCGTATCGAATTTTTTATCCAGATAGAACTTGCTTCTCATATTGCTGTTGATAATATGATACAGCATTGGCTCTGTCATCCTGTCTGCCTGATAATCTTTCCACGCCTTCTCTAAAACCATCTCATAAGATAATTCTTTTGTCTGGGCAACTGCATTATCAATCCGTACTGCAAGAAACTCCATCTGCGCCCCAAGTTCATCTTCCAGAAGTCCCTCTGTTTTCGTAAGGATCCCCTTTCTGTAACTCACACTCATAAAACTTACAATAATGACCACCGGAATAATCCAGCATAAAAGAATGACCGTCAACAGTCTCCTGTTGATTGACATCGGTTTGCCTGACCTGAATTTTTTCATCTCATCTTCCCCCTGCATACATCTGATAGGTTCAGTATAGCATAACAGGAAGGCCTGCGGCCTCCCTGTTATGACTTATCGCTCTGTTTTTCTTCCTTTACAATCTTCCATGTTTTCGCCTTAATTCTCTGAAGTGCATTGTCCACGGTTTTGGGACTTTTATCCAGCAGTTTCGCTATGGTCTGATAGTCCATTCCCTTCAGTTGAAGATACATCACCCTCGCCTCAAGGCTGCTTAAGTTTTCTTTCAGCTTCTGCTCAATGGTTGCCATATATTCTTTATAAAAAAACATCTCTTCAGGATCTCTGTACTGCTCTGATTCCAGAACCTCAATCAAAGGCGGCTGTTTGCTCTCCTCTGATTCTCCATGTTCCTCATAAAGGGACACATACGAATTCAAAGGAATATGCTTCTTCCTCCGGGACGCCTCGATCGCGCTGTACATCTGACGGGAGATACACAGATCCGCAAAACTGTAAAAGGTCATTCCCTGTCCCTCTTCAAAATCCCGGACCGCCTTAAATAGTCCGATCATTCCTTCCTGAATCAGGTCATCATTTTCTCCGCCCAAAAGATACATGGCCTTCGCTTTTTTCTTTACCAGAAACTTATATTTGTCCATGATAAAGTCTGTGATTGCTGTATCCCCATTCCGGAGACTCTGTATCAGCTCCTCATCTGTCATAGCCTCATAATCCGCCATTTTATGCGCCTCCACATGTACTTAATGAATTACAAAAGCCGCTGCCTCACAATCTCGTATGCAAGTACTCCTGCCGCCACCGATGCGTTCAGGGAATCAATATCCCCTTTCATGGGGATCGATGCTGTAAAATCACACTTTTCCTTTACCAGTCTGCCGACACCCTCTCCTTCACATCCGATGACAAGGCCGATCGGTCCTTTCAGATTCAGACGGTACATCGATTCACCGCCCATATCTGCACATACAAACCACAGACCCTGTTCTTTCAGTTCTTCCATCGTTCTGACCAGATTGGTCACTTTGGCTACCGGTGTATAGTTCAGCGCACCTGCAGATGTCTTGGCAACTGTCGAAGTAAGCCCTACCGCCCTCCGCTTCGGAATAATGACACCGTGGGCACCTGCCAGATTCGCAGTACGGATAATCGCCCCCAGGTTATGAGGATCTTCTATGTTATCCAGAAGAATGAGAAATGGATCTTCTCCTTTCTCTTTCGCCAGGGAAAGCATGTCCTCTACCGAAGAATACTCATATGCCGCGGCAAATGCAATCACTCCCTGATGTTTCCTTGACTCAGACAGCTGGTCAAGACGCTCCTTCTGAACAAAGTTCAGAATCGTATCATGTTTTTTTGCCTCCCGCACAATCGTACGGATCGGCCCGTCCTGGCATCCATCCAGAATATACACCTTGTCAATCGGCTTTCCGGAGCGGAATGCCTCCAGTACTGCATTTCTTCCTTCTATTAACAACTCATTTACATTTGACACACTTGTCTCGTTTTCCATTTAATCATTCTCCTGTATTTCGATTTCTTCCCGAAGACTTTGAAGTCCTGCTTTCACCAGATCCACCATCCGGGTAAATTCTCTTTTCAGATAAAGATATCCCATCAGTGCCTCGAACCCTGTCGCACGCCTGTAATCTGTAATTGACTGATTTTTCGCAGGCGATACCGACTTGGCATTTCTCCCCCGCTTATAGACCGCATGCTCTTCTTCTGTTAACATCGGCTGCAGCGCCCGCATCATCTGCGACTGCGCCGAAGCCTGCACCATACTGCTTGTTTCTTTATGAAGTTTCTGAACCTGCTTATTGCCATCATTAATCACCAGACTCTTAATCATAAGATCATAGATGCTGTCCCCGATATATGCGAGCGTCAGAGGTGAATATGTTTTGATATCCACCTCTTTCATCTCAAATTCCTGTTCCATATAGGACAGGAAATCCTGTTCTAAGCTTTTTTCCATTTTACTCCTTCGCGGGTGTCTTCAAGCACAATTCCTTTGTTTAAAAGTTCATCTCTGATTTCGTCCGCACGTTTAAAATTCTTTTCTTTTCTTGCTGCCTGACGTTCCTCGATCAGCCGCTCTATTTCCTCCGGAAGAATCTCCTCTTCCTTCTCCACGATGACTCCGAGTACATCTGAAAGTCTGATAATCAGAGAAGATAACCCTTCCAGGTATTCTTTTGAACTCTTCTCATCCGCCGTTGTATTGGCATATTTCACGAGTTCAAAGATAGATGCGATCGCATCTGCCGTATTAAAGTCATCTTCCATCGCAGCTTCGAATCCTTTGACAAATGTATCTGTCTCCTTAAATGCATCCTTTTCACTCTCAGACATTACCTCTGCCTGTGCTGCGCCTGCCAGATGTTTCAGGTTGTCAACCGCCGTCAGGATTCTGGTAAGCCCGTTCTTAGATGCTTCCATAAGCTCTGCACTGAAGTTAAGCGGACTCCTGTAGTGGGCGCTCAGCATAAAGAAACGCAGCACCTGCAGATCATATTTTTCACCAATTTCACGGACCGTAAAGAAGTTTCCGAGTGATTTTGACATTTTGCGGTTGTCAATATTCAAAAATCCATTGTGCATCCAGTATCTGGCAAATTCTTTCCCATTAGCCGCTTCACTCTGGGCAATTTCATTTTCATGATGAGGGAAAATCAGGTCTTCCCCTCCGGCATGGATATCGATCTGCTCTCCCAGATATTTTCTGGACATCACAGAGCATTCGATATGCCATCCCGGACGTCCGTCACACCATGGAGACTCCCATGCTGGCTCTCCTTCTTTCTTTGGTTTCCAAAGAACAAAGTCAAGCGGATCTTCCTTTTCATCCTCTCCCGTCACGAGCAGTGAACGGTTGCCGGAACGCAGGTCATCGATATTTTTATGGGACAGTTTCCCATACTCATCAAATTTTCTTGTACGGAAATATACCGTACCATTCTTTTCATAGGCGTATCCCTTGTCGATCAATGTCTGAATCATCTCAACCATTCCACAGATCTCTTCCGTTGCAAGCGGATGTCTCGTTGCCGGCCTTACGTTCAGGTCCGCCATATCTTTTTTACACTCCGCAATATAGCGTTTGGATATCTCATCAGCAGAAACTCCTTCCGCAATTGCCTGTTTGATGATCTTATCATCTACATCTGTAAAATTGGACACATAGTTCACATCATACCCTTTATACTCGAAATACCGTCTGACTGTATCAAATACGATCATCGGACGTGCATTTCCTATGTGGATAAAATTATATACGGTTGGTCCGCAGACATACATTTTCACTTTGCCTTCTTCTAATGGTACAAATTCTTCTTTCCTTTTTGTCAGTGTGTTATATATTTTCATGATTTTCCTCCTCCTTTGGTGTGAAAGATACGTCCTGCTGTCCAAGACATCTGATACTGCCTTCCAGCTTCTGAAGTTCTTTCTTTAATCTGATATTGTCCCGCCTTAACTCTCTGATATCATTCAGCACCGGATCCGGCAGGTGGATCTGATCCATATCTGATCTTGGTACTTTCTGGTCACCCATGCGCACGACACGGCCCGGCACGCCGACGACCGTACAGTTGGCCGGCACCTCTTCAAGCACGACAGATCCTGCCCCGATCTTTGAATTCTCACCGATCGTGAATGACCCCAGTATCTTTGCTCCTGCACTTACCATCACATTATCTTTCAATGTAGGATGTCTCTTCCCCTTTTCCTTACCGGTTCCACCAAGCGTCACCCCCTGATACAGGGTCACATTATCGCCGATAATTGCTGTTTCTCCGATGATCACTCCTGTACCATGATCTATGAAAAGTCCTTTTCCGATGGTTGCCCCCGGATGAATCTCAATTCCTGTCTTTCTGACAGCCTTCTGAGACACCCACCTCGCAAGAAAATAATACTTTTTCAGAAACAGCTTATGTGCCACCCGGTAGCGCAGAATCGCCTTAAAACTCGGATATAAAAACACCTCCATGTCAGACTTGATCGCCGGGTCTCTCTCCCGGATCACTGCTATCTCTTCTTTAATATAAGAAATCAGTCCCAATATGCCGCACCTCCTGTCTTTGCCTGCATCACCAAAAGTTTCTTATGAAATAAAATCCCGCCTGCGGGATTATCCGCCTGCGGCGGGCCGCCTCTGCGGCATAATTCTCTGCCGACGCAGTGCGATCCCCGCGGAGCGTTTATTTCATAGATCACAGCTCTATGAAATAAAAAAACACCATCTCTTTACTGCAAGAGACGATGTCTGACCGCGGTTCCACTCTATTAAAAGAATCCAGATGAATTCTTTCCCTTTGCGCATGTAACGTATGCTTTTACGTACCCGGCTACTGACTTCGCCGGATCAACTCCCGGATGCACTTCACTCACCGTTCCCTCAGAATTGCTTTCAGCCGATGACAATTCCTCTCTGGCAGTTCCCGATCAGTTACTCTTTCCGTTCACGGTCTTTTTCTGTTTCTACCCATATATGTTATATAGTTTATGAAACTTTTGGTGATTTGTCAACTCTAACTGTCACAAGCTAGACAATTTCATTTAAAAATACTGGTGATGCCGGTATGATTTTCCCAAGCTCCTCCAATACTTCCGGCGATGTTATCCCCTGCAGTACTGCAGGTTCTTTATAGCCGAACAATATTTCCGTAAGTAAAGCAACCGGGATGTCCGGCTGACAGGTATCCTCACTGCTGATTTTTTTGACTGATATCTTTTCCCCAGCGGAAGCGCTCAAACGATAACATCCGCAGTTACCGGAAAGTATCGGATCATCAATCCCGAAAGATACTTCCATCTTCTCAGAAACCCGCAGTCTTTCAATCATACTCTTAAGACAGAGGATCCTGGCCATAATCATTGGTTTCTCTTTGCCCTCTGTGCCTGCAAGACACGGCACTTTCTCCCCCTTTGACATGGCACGCACTTCTCTTTCGAATTCTGCTTCGAATCCGGGGCGGATCAGCGGTTCCCTCACGGCACAGTTCTCTGCCACCTCATAAAAAAAGCAGCCTGCAATCTGTCCATCATACCTGAGAACCCGGATTCCTCCGTTTTCACTCTGCTGTTCTTTCAGCATTACCTCATAGTAGTGCTCGTCTCTTACTGCATACACGGTATATTTTGAGCGGAGCATCTCTTCTGCAAATGCCGCCAACTCTTTAAGATCCTCCCGTTTTGCATCTTCCCAGAATCCTTTTCTGTCCGGAGATTCTTTTTTATTCCCGGCTTCTATGCATGTCTGCTTCTGCGCATAGATAAACCGGAAATCAAACGGCCTGTAGATTGCTTCTGCCGCCGGCATTAAGAATGTGAAAGGCTCTCCGTTATCATACATTTGCCCCATGCTCATCTTAAGCAGTGCTGCCATAAGTCCCTGGTGGCGGTATTTTTCATCGGTGGCAACTGCAATAATATACTTTGCCTCGACCACTTCATCCCCCAGATGGAGTCTGTACGGATTCAGCTGCAGCATGGATCTCACTGTACCATTGTCCTCTGCCACAAATATTTCGTTTTCCTCTGTTTTGACTTCATAATAATAGTCCAGAAACTGGGCACTGTCTTCTGTAAAGATCTCTTCCCACAGTTTCCTTGTCTTTATATGTTCATTTTTTTGAAGCTTCCGAAATTCCATCTTCTTTATCCCTCTGATGATGCCCTTCTGCATCCGCCGCATGACGCACAGGATCTTTCACTGTCAGCCACCTGGTAACTTCTGTTTCTGATACTTTCCACCGCGCAGACTGCCTGCGCAGATATCCCTTCCCCGGTTCCTGTGAATCCAAGTCCTTCTTCTGTTGTCGCTTTGACATTTACCTGGTCTGTTTCGATCTGCAGTGCCTGTGCGATGTTCTCTCTCATCTGGTCAATATATGGCCTCATTTTAGGCCGCTGCGCAATGATCGTCGCATCAATGTTTTCAATAATATAAAGCTTATCTTCCAGAAGCTTCCCGACTTCCTCCAACAGCTTCACACTTGAGATTCCTCTATACTGTTCGTCTGTATCCGGAAAATGTTTCCCGATATCTCCAAGCGCTGCCGCCCCTAACAGTGCATCCATAACTGCATGCAGAAGTACATCTGCATCTGAGTGCCCCAGAAGCCCTTTCTCATATGGAATTGTTACCCCTCCCATGATTAACGCTCTTCCCTCTACCAGTTTATGGACATCATAACCCATTCCTACCCGCATACATTCAACTCCCTGCTGTTATTCTGATTTATGCTCAGTTTCCTCTGCATCCTCTTCGGATTCAGTCTCTTCCTCTGTACTGTCTGTGTTCGTCTCATCGGTATTCTCCTCATTTTGACGGACACCGTCATCCATCCCGGCAGCCGAATCTTCTGCTTTATCTGCCTCTGCTTTCACCTGCTCTGGTTTATCCTGCCCGGCTTGTTCTGAAGTTTCCGGCCCGCCCGCTGCCGGCTCAGTCAGATTGACAATCGCCGCCGGTTTGCGTTCCATCTGTCCATCCCGGTCATCTTCACCGTTCTCTTTTAAATCCTCTGCCTCATCATTCATCTCCGGCTCTTCCTCAATTTTCTCATGTTTAAATGTGCCGCGCATGTATAACACTACCGTTCCGACTCCACACACAACAAATATGATGCCCATTATCATCATAAAAATGTAATTGCCTGGTTTCTCTCTCATTGCATCCAGAAAAAGTTTTCCTCCAACATATACAAGATATACTCCAGCCAAAGACATCAGCGTTTTCCTGCCCGATCCTCCCACTATTTTTTCCTCCTTCGTGTTTTGTAATGATTCTACCACAACTAAAGATTCTTTTCTACCCCAACCAGCGAAAGATCACTGACAACATTGAACGCAGCTCCCCGGAATTTTTGTTACTCCAAGATATTTTTTTGAAATATAAAAACTGCCGCTCAGCTAAATATTTTAACTAACGCGGCAGTCTTTTCATAAAATAGCGGGAACTGGATTTGAACCAGCGACACCACGGGTATGAACCGTGTGCTCTAGCCAACTGAGCTATCCCGCCATATTCATTTGATATATGGGACCTATAGGGCTCGAACCTATGACCCTCTGCTTGTAAGGCAGATGCTCTCCCAGCTGAGCTAAGATCCCATATTTTCTCAGGTTTTCGTATGTCTCTCTCAACCCGACTCGCTTATTATACTATTACTTCTGCTAAAAAGTCAATACCTTTTTTCAACTTTTTTCTACAGCCGTTTTTTCCATATTTTGAACGAACTGGTTAAATTCAAAAAGCATTTCTATGTAATCAGAAAGCGGGTCACATGGACCCGCTCTTACCCTTAAATCTGATCAGCTTTATACGATTCCCTGAGCTTCCATTGCTTCCACAACTTTCTCAAATCCTGCAATATTTGCTCCGACTACGTAGTTTCCTGTCTGGTCATAGCGGTCTGCTGCATCCGCCATATTATGGCAGATGTTTACCATAATATCTTTCAGTCTTGTATCAACCTCTTCAAATGTCCAGCTGAGACGTTCGCTGTTCTGAGACATTTCAAGAGCAGATGTCGCAACGCCGCCTGCATTTGCTGCCTTTCCAGGAGCAAACAATACACCGTTTGCCTGCAGATATTCTGTAGCTTCTAATGTAGTAGGCATATTGGCACCCTCTGCGACTGCAATACATCCATTTTCTACCAGCATTTTCGCGTCCTCAATGTGGAGTTCGTTCTGTGTTGCACATGGAAGTGCAATATCTACTTTCACAGACCAGACACCGCGTCCGTCATGATATTCTGAATTTGGACGGTAGCTCTTGTACTCTGTCAGCCTTGCACGGTTTACTTCCTTAATTTCCTTTAAAGCCTCTACATCAATTCCATCCGGATCATATACCCATCCGTTAGAATCACTGACTGTGACAACTTTTGCACCCAGCTGCTGTGCTTTCTGTGTTGCATAGATCGCTACATTTCCGGAACCTGACACTGCCACTGTTTTTCCTGCCAGATCATGGCCGTTCATCTTCAGCATCTCCTGTGTCAGATAGAGAAGGCCATAGCCTGTTGCCTCTGTTCTTGCAAGAGATCCGCCGTAGCTCAGGCCTTTCCCTGTAAGTACACCTTCATATACGCCGCGGATACGTTTGTACTGGCCGAACATATATCCGATCTCTCTGGCTCCTGTACCGATATCACCTGCAGGAACATCTGTATCCGCTCCAATATATTTACATAATTCTGTCATAAAGCTCTGGCAGAATGCCATCACTTCACGGTCTGATTTTCCTTTCGGGTCGAAATCAGATCCACCTTTACCGCCGCCGATCGGAAGTCCTGTGAGGGAGTTTTTAAAAATCTGTTCAAAACCAAGGAATTTGATAATTCCAAGATTTACAGATGGATGAAGGCGTAAACCTCCCTTGTATGGTCCGATTGCGCTGTTGAACTGCACACGGTAACCTGTATTCACCTGTACCTGTCCTTTGTCATCTACCCATGGAACACGGAACTTGAACTGTCTTTCCGGCTCAATGATTCTTTCCAGCAAAGCTTCTTTTCTGTACTTATCTTCATTGGCCTCAATAACAACACGAAGAGATTCCATAACTTCCTTTACAGCCTGGTGGAATTCCGGCTCTGCAGGGTTTTTCTTAACTACCAGTTCAATGACTTCATCAACATATGACATATTTCGTACCTCCTAAATTTCATTCACTGTCTACTGCTCTGCTTCATAATTGTCCTGCCGTGCGCACGTTACAGCTGAAGATCCAGCCGTAAAACGCGAAGCGGGGCAGACAAAAGTCCACCCCCGCTCTATTTGACACTCTTGACTTTACATATTGTAAAGCAATTTTCTTCACTTGGCAAGTACTTTATTACTTTATTTGTTTAAAGTTGTATCTCCATACACTGCCAAATCCCCTGTTTTTGCCTATTTGAAGTACTCAACACCTGCTTCAAAAATTTTCAGATCCTGCTCTCCGTAGATATTCACTGCAACAGAATCTCCGCGGCGTTCGGAATGTGCCATCTTTCCAAGGACACGTCCATCCGGGCTTGTAATTCCTTCGATTGCACAGTAAGAACCATTGACATTCCATTCTTCACTCATATCAATATTTCCATTGATATCTACATACTGTGTCGCAACCTGTCCATTAGCAAAGAGCTTGTCAAGCCATTCCTGGCTGGCTACAAAACGTCCCTCTCCATGAGATGCCGGATTGGTATATACACCGCCAAGTTCAGCTTTTCTGAGCCATGGAGATTTATTCGTTACAACCTTGGTATATACCATCTTGGAGATATGGCGTCCGATTGTATTATAAGTCAGGGTCGGAGAATCTTCTTTCTGCCCTGCAATCTCACCATAAGGTACAAGCCCTAGTTTAATCAGAGTCTGGAATCCATTACAGATACCAAGCGCAAGTCCGTCACGTTCGTTCAGAAGCTTTTCGACTGCCTCTTTGATTTTTGCATTCTGGAATGCTGTCGCGAAAAATTTCGCTGAACCGTCAGGCTCATCACCTGCACTGAATCCGCCCGGGAACATGATCATCTGGGAAGCATTGATGGCTTTCTCAAACTCTGCAAATGAATCACGGATATCTGAAGCGTCCATATTTTTAAATACTTTCGTAATTACTTTTGCGCCTGCTCTTTCAAATGCCTTCGCACTGTCGTACTCACAGTTCGTTCCCGGGAATACCGGTATGAAAACTGTCGGCTGCGCAAGTTTATGATCGCAGATATAAATATCTTTTGTATCATAAAGTTTTGTCTCTAATACGGTCTTTTCCTTCTGTGCACCAGAATCTGTCGGGAATACTTTCTCAAGTGTTCCAGTCCATGCTTCAAGTGCATCTTCAAGACTGATTTCCATATCTGCATAAGTAAATCTTCCAAGATCTGTCACTTCACCGATGACAGTGTAAGTAATACTGAGTTCTCCGACTTTATCAGCCGGAACCTCTGCAATAATATCGCCAAATGCCGGCATAAACAGGTCTCTTTTGTCTACATTGTGCTCGATTTTAACTCCCATTCCGTTACCAAATGCCATTTTGCTGACAGCAGCAACAATACCATTGCGGTCAAGCGCATATGCGGATATGATCTTTCCGCTGTGAATGTCATCTGCGAATTTTCCGTACTGATCCATGAGAGATTCATATACAGGGAGATCATATTCATCCTTCTCCATACGCATCCAGATCAGTTTGCTGCCCGCTGATTTCAGTTCCGGAGTAATGATGTCTTTCTGTGTCGCAATATCCACTGCGAAAGAAACAAGGGTCGGAGGAACATCAATATCCTGGAATGTCCCTGACATACTGTCTTTTCCGCCGATTGACGGAAGCCCGAATCCAAGCTGTGCCGCATATGCACCGAGAAGTGCTGCAAATGGCTGGCTCCATCTGTGTGGATCTTCTGTCATTCTTCTGAAATACTCCTGGAAGGTGAATCTGATCTTGGAATAATCTCCGCCGGCTGCCACAATTTTAGCCACTGATTCCACAACGGCATAGACTGCGCCGTGATACGGACTAAAGGTTGACAGATAAGGGTCAAATCCATAACTCATCATTGTCACAGTATCCGTCTTACCATTCATGACCGGAACTTTCGCTACCATTGCCTGTGTCTCTGTGCGCTGATATTTTCCTCCGTGAGGCATGAATACAGATCCCGCTCCGATCGAACCGTCGAACATCTCAACGAGTCCCTTCTGAGAGCATACATTCAGATCTTTCAATGTATCCAGCCATTTTTCTCTGACGTCACCAACTTCTTTCCTTACAAGAATGTTGTCTGCGCGGTTCGGGATATCCACTGCGACAGTCGTCTCCTGATGCGCTCCGTTCGTATCAAGGAATGCACGTGAAATATTCACAATTTCCTTTCCTCTCCAGGATAAGACAAGTCTCGGTCTTTCGGTCACAACTGCCACTTCCACAGCTTCCAGATTCTCTTCTTTCGCATAGTCAAGGAACTGTGCCACATCTTTCGGGTCAACTACCACTGCCATACGTTCCTGAGATTCTGAAATTGCGATTTCAGTCCCGTCAAGTCCGGCATATTTTTTCGGAACTTTATCAAGATCTACTCTGAGGCCATCTGCAAGCTCTCCGATTGCTACAGAGACTCCGCCTGCACCAAAATCATTGCATTTTTTAATGAGCTTACTTACTTCTTCTCTTCTGAACAGACGCTGAATCTTTCTCTCTGTCGGCGGATTTCCCTTCTGCACCTCAGCTCCGCATGTCTCAATGGATTCCTCCGTATGTACTTTCGAAGATCCGGTTGCACCGCCGCAGCCATCACGCCCTGTTCTTCCGCCAAGCAGGATAATGATATCACCAGGATCAGAATTTTCACGGATTACCGCACGCCTTGGAGCCGCACCGAGAACTGCACCGATTTCCATACGTTTTGCGACATAGTTTGGATGATAAATTTCTTTTACTGCACCGGTTGCAAGTCCGATCTGGTTTCCGTAAGAACTGTATCCATGCGCCGCACCAGTCACCAGTTTTTTCTGCGGGAGTTTTCCTTTTAAAGTATCTTTCACAGAAACTGTCGGGTCTGCCGCACCTGTAACACGCATTGCCTGGTATACATAAGTACGTCCTGAGAGCGGATCACGGATTGCTCCTCCAAGACAGGTCGCCGCGCCACCAAAAGGCTCGATTTCCGTCGGATGGTTGTGTGTCTCATTTTTAAAGTTAATCAGCCACTCTTCCTCTTTATCATCCACTTTAATCGGAACAACAATACTACAGGCATTGATCTCATCGGATTCTTCCTGATCTTCCAGTTTTCCCTCTTTTTTCAGTTTTCTCATCGCCATCAAAGCAAGATCCATCAGGCAGACAAATTTATCCTCTCTTCCTGCGAAAATCTCACTGTGGTCTTTCAGATATTGTTTATATGTGTCCTCAATCGGTTTCCTGTAATCCCCGTCACCAAATGAGACGTCTGTAAGTTCCGTTGAAAATGTCGTATGGCGGCAGTGATCTGACCAGTATGTGTCAAGTACACGGATCTCGGTCATAGAAGGATCACGGTCCTCTTCTCCCTTAAAATAGTTCTGGATATGGAGAAAGTCTTTAAATGTCATCGCAAGTCCAAGAGAATGATATAATTCCTTTAGCTCTGCTTCCGGCATCTCTTTAAATCCATCAAATACTTTGACATCTTCCGGCTCCTCAAAATTCGTAATCAGAGTCTCCGGTTTGTCCATCCCTGTCTCCCTGGAATCGACCGGATTGATACAGTGTTCTTTCACTGCTTCGAACTCTTCCTCTGTGAGTTCTCCCTCAATCACGTACGTTGTCGCGGACTTGATTACAGGCTCCTCATCTTCCTTAATAAACTGTACACACTGAACAGCAGAGTCCGCCCTCTGGTCAAACTGTCCCGGAAGAAATTCTACAGAAAATACTTTGCTTCCTTCTTTCATCGGGAAGGTTTCTTTATATAATGTATCCACCGGAGGCTCAGCAAAAACTCCCTCACATGCTCTCTCAAAAGTTTCATCTGAGAGATTCTCCACATCATAACGGATCAGTACTCTGACACCTGTGATTGTTTTGATTCCAAGATAGCTTTTTATCTCATGCCTTAATTCATCTGCCTGTACAGCAAATCCGGGTTTCTTTTCAACATATACTCGTTTTACACTGCTCATATCTGTTCTCCTTTGCACACTGAAGTTCTTTTCTTTTTCTATCGTACCACATTTCATTTCATTAGTATAATTAATATAGCTTAATTCATTTATAAGTTGTTCTAATCACTCCTTTTCTTTCATCAAAGTACATCCCGCACCTTCTTTTTTCAAGATTCTTTCCTGCGGTCCCAAACTCTGATCACTGTAGCTGCAATAAATGACACCACCAGAATTCCAACAAACAAAATCCCAATTCTGGCCGCAATATCAGCAAAAAATCCTTCCGGAAGCATATTGATCATCAGCGATACATCCGGATCAAACAGCCAGTTCCCCTGTGAAAAAAATATTTCATGAAACACGACAAAATATTTGTCAAAATTCGATGCAAACAGACCAATTACAATCCCTGTGATTACAGTCAAAGCAACCGATGTATACTGAAATGCCCTGGGCCAAATTTTTCTGATCCGGACTTTCGCAAGCAATGCCGCCGCAATAAGAAGAACCATAACTACAATCATCACCATGCGAAGCCTCAGACCGCCCACAAATAATTTCTTTACATCCTCCATATGAGAAATCTCATCCTCATTGAAGAACTCTCTCGTCTCACCGTTTACTTTAGTCTCCACGATCAGATTCTCCCGGTCCCCCCTTAAAAAAGACATCATCTCTTTCGTTACATACATGACATCCGGCATCTCCATATTCAAATCTTCCAGTACATTGTATTTCTCATATTCTTTCTGGTAAAATCCAAAATTCCCGTACGCCCCAATCTCAAAACTGCTGATCAATGCCGTTATGATAAAACATACCGAAAAAATGATACCACCCGCCCAGACGGCTGCTTTCCTGCCACTGCCCATAGTTTCACTTCCGCCTTCCTTTCCTTATAACTCCAGGCCACAGCCCGGCTACTTTCATTGTAAAGTGTCTTTTCATCTTTGTCCATATATGATATACTTTTTTTGCATTACTATCGAGCCATGCACAGAAAAATGAAAAAGAAGCAGTGGAATCGCAGTGGCAGGGCTCCCATGCACATGTAACTTCCAAAAGGAGAATTACACTATGGATATCAATTATGAATTATATAAAGTCTTCTACTACGTCGCAACAACACTTAGTTTTTCAGAGGCTTCAAAGCTCCTTTTCATCTCCCAGTCAGCAGTCAGCCAGTCAATCAAAACACTGGAAAAAAAGCTCAACCAGACACTTTTCATACGCAGCACCAAAAGAGTCATGCTGACTCCGGAAGGCGAGATCCTGCTCCGCCACGTGGAGCCTGCGATGAACCTGATTAAGAGAGGGGAAGCCCAGATCATAGATGCCGCCTCCACCGGTGGACAGATTCGTATTGGTGCGAGCGATACCATCTGCCGCTACTTTTTAGTCCCCTATCTGAAACGCTTTCATCAGGAATTCCCAAATGCACATATCAAAGTGACGAATCAGACTTCCATAAAATGTGTAGAGCTTCTGGAAACCGGGCAGGTGGATCTGATTGTAGTCAATTACCCGAACACTTATATGGGCAGCATGACTTCCTATAAGCGTATCAAATCTTTCCGGGATGTTTTTATAGCGAATGAAGCTTTTTCCCATCTGAAAGGCAGAAAACTTTCCTTTCAGGAACTGCTGGAGCAGCCCATTCTAATGTTGGATAAACGAAGTACTACAAGTGAATTTCTGCATAGTTTATTTCAGCAGCATCAGCTGGATCTCGTTCCTGAAATCGAACTGAGCAGCAATGATCTTCTGATTGATCTTGCCAGCATCGGACTTGGGATCGCCTTTATCCCGGATTACTGTATTCCTCATAATCCAAATCAGCTTTTTGTCGTAGAGACAAAAGAAACCCTTCCAGAGAGAGAACTTGTAATTGCTTATAATGAACAGATCCCTTCTGCCAAAGCAGTTACTGAATTTATGAGTTATTTTGATGAACTTGCCTAAAACGTGTTGAAAATGCAAAACGAGCCTGGCTGTCAGGCTCGTTTTTTGATATCCACTATGAAAGACAAGATTTTCTCAAATATTCTGCTGTGATCGTATCCCCATGATCAATCATCTCCTGGGGAGTCCCGGTAAATACAACTTCACCTCCGGACGTTCCGCCGTCAGGCCCTATGTCTATAATATAATCTGCCTGCTTCATCACATCCAGATTGTGCTCGATAATGATCACCGTATTCCCTCTGTCTACGAACCCTCCCAGCAGTTTCATGATATTTTTGACGTCCGAGGCATGAAGTCCCGTTGTCGGCTCATCCAAAACAAAGATGTTACCTTTATTCTTCAGATGTTTTGCCAGTTTCAGCCTCTTACGCTCTCCCCCCTGATAAAGTAGACAGTGGCTGTCCTAGAGAAAGATAAGATAGCCCAACTTCCTGCAGTGTTTTCAGCTTTCGGCTTATTTTTTTATTATCAGCAAAGAACTCCAGTGCCTCTGAGACAGTCAGCTCCATGATCTGTGCCATATTTTTCCCCTGATACTGATAGGACAATGCTTCTTCACTGTACCTCTTTCCCTCACACATTTCACAAACTGTTGTTACCGGATCCATAAAGACAAGCTCTGTGACTACTCCCCCTTTTCCGCTGCAGTGAGGACAGGCACCCTTGCTGTTAAACGAAAACATAGAGGCGTCCACATGATGATATTCCGACATCAGTTTTCTTATCTCGTTGCTGAAATCAAGAAAAGTGGCTGGTGTGGAACGGGCAGTCGCAGTAATTGGAGACTGGTCTACAAGAACGACACGGTCACTATACGTTTCTGCAAACACGTCTCTGATCAGTGTACTCTTTCCTGACCCGGCGACACCGGTTACAACAGTTAGGATCTGCAGAGGGATCTGGACAGATACCTGTTTCAGATTATGAAGGGATGCATTTGCCACCGGAAGAAATTCGTTTGGAATCCTCGGGTTTGATTTCACCGGAATCTGTTCCTTCATCGCCTCTCCAGTCAGTGTACCGGAAGATAAAAGCTTTCCATAGCTTCCCTGGAACATGATTTGTCCGCCATTACGGCCTGCCAGCGGCCCTACATCAATCACCTCATCAGCAATGCTGATCACATCCTTATCATGTTCCACCACCAGCACAGTATTTCCTTTATCTCTAAGGCTTTTCAGAAGCTTGGTCATTCGAAACACATCTCTTGGATGCATCCCGGTACTCGGCTCATCGAAAATATAAGTCAGTCCGGTCAGTGAACTTCCCATATACCGGACAAGTTTGAGCCTCTGTGCCTCCCCTCCTGATAAGGACGCCGATTCCCTGTTCATACTCAGATACGGCAGACCGATTTCGATCATCCGGGACAACGACGAAACCAGGGTATCAATCATCGTCTGTGCATTTGGATTTTTGATTTCCTTTAACACTTTACGAAGTTCCAGAAATTCCATCTCACAGAGATCCGCTATGCTGTATCCTTGTATCTTACAGTTTAAAACGGCTTCATTCAGTCGTTTCCCATGACATACCGGACACTCCCTCTGCTTGATCATCATCTCCAGACGTTTCAGCGAGACATCGGAAGAATTCGCATGATCCCGGTTGAGCAGCAACCTCGACAGATGATTATGGATCCCGTCGACACGTTTGTGAACTCTCTCGCCGTCCTTTTCATAAGCCCCGTATAACAGAAGATTATATTCCCGCTCTGTATAATCCTTCAGCAGCTTGTCCTTGTCAAACAGCCCCGACTCTGTATACTGCTTATAATACCAGTTTCCCGGATGAAATGCGGGCAGATCTACCATGCCTGTACTCCATGACTTTTCGGGATCCAGCGCTTTACTGAGATCGAGCTCCACTACTTTCCCCAGTCCCGAACAATGCGGGCACATCCCCGAGGGATCATTAAAAGAAAAATTCGAGGCACTTCCGGTATAAGGCACTCCAATCCGTGAATACAGCAGACGAAGCGTAGAATAGAGGTCACTGATTGTTCCTACCGTAGACCTTGCATTGCCCTGAAGCCTGCTCTGGTCAATGACAACAGAAGCACTGAGGTTCTCAATTAAATCCACCTTTGGCTTCTCAAACTTCGGCAGTCTTCCGCGGATAAACGCAGAATAAGTCTCATTCATCTGCCTCTGGCTTTCCGCCGCAATCGTATCGAATACAATACTCGATTTCCCCGATCCCGAAACACCGGTAAACACAACAATCTTTTCTTTCGGTATCGTCAGTGAAACATTCTTAAGATTATTCTGATGCAGTCTCTGTATAATAATACTGTTATGATTTGACATTTTACTCTCCTTTAAATATATCCCGTTTGTGTATCTCACATACTCCAAGACTATTATAAAGTCTCCCCTAATGGGAGAGTCAATGTCCTTCCATCAGATTTCATCCCAGAATTTCATCACTTCTTCTCTGGCACTCAAAAGGCTGCACCGCTTAAAGTCAGCCCATTCCCGCGGAAATGACTCCTGATACTGCCGAAGAAGAAACCGGTCATCCAAAAGCATAATGACTCCTTTATCCGTATCCGTCCTGATCACTCTTCCTGCCGCCTGCTGCACCTTATTCATTCCCGGATACAGATAAGCATAATCAAATCCTTTCATTCCTCTGTCAGCAAAATACTGCTTCAGCATCTCTCTTTCATTGCATACCTGAGGCAGACCTGTCCCGATCACAGCCGCACCAATCAGCCGGTCCTCTGAAAGGTCAATCCCTTCCGAGAAAATCCCGCCCATCACACAGAATCCTACAAGGCTCTTCTTCAAACATGTAAAGAAACTCCTCACGCTCTGTCTCTCCCATATTCTGCTGCTGAATCACACATTCGACTTCCCCGTCTGCAGTAACTTCTGTGAAAATATCATAGATGTCCTCCATCAGGCGGTACGATGGGAAAAACACCATGTAATTCCCCTTCTTTGAGCGGACCATCGTATAAATATAGTCCGCAAAAGAACGGTACATTCCCTGACCTCTTCTGGTATATTTCGTACTGACATCATTTCCGATCAAAAGAAGTCTGTTATCAGACGGAAATGGAGAATCAACATAGATCGCATAATCATCCTTCGAACAGCTTAAGAGTTCTTTATAATAGTTTACCGGCAGAAGCGTCGCCGAGAAAAACACTGTGCTGATTCCAAAATCCAGGTATTCCTGAAGATTGACAGAAGGATTCACACAGAACAGCTTTAACTTGAATCTGCCGCTTTCCTCCATTTCTGAATAAATGATATAATTTTCATCCAGCTTATCATGCATATTCAGAAAATGACGGACATCAAAGTATAAATCCAACACCGTATTCTTAACTTCTTCTTTCTGTGACTCCTCAAGATACCGCTCCATCTCAGCCATCAGATTCAACAGTTTCAGAGAAAAATGTGATACGCTGTTTAACACCTGATAATTCTCACATTCCTTCTTTAGAGCCAGAAGCTGCTTATTGCATTCCTCAAGTCTCCGGGCAAGTTTTACATCCTCCCCCTTCACAAGCCCCTTCACTTTCAGAAAATCTTCCTTATAAAGCGTCGCACTGTACATCTCTCTTCCACGATCTACAAGATTATGTGCCTCATCTACCAGAAACAGATATTCTCCCGGAATCCCTTCGCTGAAATATCTTTTTAAATGTGCATTCGGATCAAACACATAATTATAGTCACAAATCACGACATCCGCCCAGTTCGATACATCGAGCGACATCTCAAACGGGCATACGTCATGCTTCCTCGCCTGATTTTCAAGACTTGTACGGTCCAGATCATCCATCGAAGTCATAAGTTCATAGACCGCATCATTTACCCTGTCATAATGCCCCTGCGCATATGGACAGTGATCCGGATTGCAGTTCGTCTCTTCACAAAAACAGATTTTATCTTTGGCTGTAAGCGTAATCACTTTCATCTTCAGATTCTGCTGACGCAGCCGAAGAAATGCCTGCTCCGCAACTGTCCGTGTAATCGTCTTTGCGGTCAGGTAGAATATTTTCTCCGCAAGCCCTTCTCCCACAGCTTTCACTGAAGGAAATACAGAGGCGATCGTCTTGCCGACCCCTGTCGGAGCCTGTATAAAGAGCTTCTTCTTCCGAAGAATTGACCTGTATACAGAAGTTACCAGTTTCTTCTGTCCCTCCCTGTAAGGAAATGGAAATTCTACTCCCTTTGCAGACTGGTTACGCATCACCCTCCACTCAACCTGAAATCTGGCCCATTTTTTCATACTTCCCTGCCACATCAAGGAACCACTGTTCCAGAGCATCAGTCCGGTATTTCTCTGTAAACCGTTTAATCTCTTCCGTCTCCATCTGGCAGTACGTCATCTGTACAGAGATTTCATCCAGATCATGCTGCGACGCATAAATATATGCATAACATTTTGCCTGGGCAAGATGGACCTTTACCGGCTCTGTCACATGTTCCAGTTCCCTTAAGATTCCTTTGATCTCGTCCACAGTGACTTTCCCGTCTTCCTCCATAATGCCATCCGCCCTTCCTTCTACCTGAAGGTCAAACCCTTCATAAGGAACGACTGTTTTCAGAGGTACCTCCGCATGATACCCGGAACCCATCTGTCTTTGTATTTTGCGATGTATTTTACTTCCCATCTGCATGGCTTCTTTGTCCACGCCTGCTGCTGTTCTATTGTCGATATCTCCCTCACGCAGTATAAACTCAACCAGAGCGCGCACAGAGATTCTTATTTTCCTTTGATCTTCCATATGGCAGTTTCCCGGCCTTCCACAATCGTATTCGTCTTACTTATAAAGCCATAACGATTCATCCGTAACCTCGGAAATACTTCGTATTTCCTCACTCTGGCTAAACGCCAGATACAGATTGTATAGCTATTGAAATTCTACCATATCCTGCCGAAAATGCAAAGGGAGATGCTGCATCTGCCTCTTTCTGCTTGTCCGCTCTGCAATCGAAATGCTCTCGCAGAAACCGCACCACAGCCTTGTGAACTCTGCCTCCGCCTCCGAGGAACTTATTTTTCTTATCCTCTCAATCCCTTCCCCGGAAACCAGCACCCATCTTTTTTTAGCCTCATGGACCAGAAACATTTGATGGGTTCTGTCATAAATCATCCAGTTCTCAAGCGGCAGCCTCCCTGCAAAATGATCCGCGATACATGTCAGTACCTGGCTTTTCGGTTCTATCTCCGAAAACAGAACCCGGTTCTCA
>Ga0192280_1069_pt1 | contig 20649 bp, 17 predicted proteins | sample Koala_Koa24_M3_FD_131249 | JGI IMG/M metagenome (GOLD analysis project Ga0192280, IMG submission 131249) | Enriched cells from koala feces incubated with labeled cellulose particles, San Francisco Zoo, California, United States - Koala_Koa2-4_M3 ... | reverse complement strand
TTAGTCCTGGAACAATTGACATGCAGTATTATGCCATCTACAAGCCTGTTATCAACCGGCATCACGAAATCGGGGTGTCTGAATACTCTGAAGAAATCGTTGCCACTTTCTTTGATGAGTATAAGGAACGGTTGGAAGCACATACTGTGACTCGGTCATATTTTTCTACAGTGAGAAGATCCATACAGCACCTCGATTCCTGTGCTAAAACAGGGGTTGTTGATTTTACTCCTTTCGAAAGACCATTTCAAATCATTCCCAGCCCAGCTCATCTGAGGATGGTAAATGACTGCCTGGAAGGTCAGAACATTGGCGATGAAAAAAATGTTAATCTCCAGATGAGGCATTTTTTCTGCTTCATGGAGCAAAGAATTCCTGAAGATGAACCAATAACAGACGAGCTTGTCCGAGAGTTTATCTTAGAGGAATGTTCAAAGTATAGTGGAAGCATTGGCTGCATTTTAAGAGCTGTAAGAATCATTGTACCCTATCTCAGAACTAAGGGGCTAATGACTGGAACAGCAGATTATACAGCGTTTACGCCGAAAGCGCCACGTACTAAAATGCAGGTTCCTTATTCTCCCGAGGAAGTGGAGGCTATGCTTGATGCATTAGGGACAACGGCTATTGATGTAAGAAATAAAGCCATGCTTCTTCTAGGGTATGACAGCGGACTTCGTGCTGGCGATATCATCAAACTAACACTTGACGATATCGATTGGAGCAAAGGCGAGGTAGCCATCGTCCAAGGAAAAACAGCAGAGCCGTTATGGCTGCCTATACATCCCACTACTATGAACGCAGTTGCCGATTACATTTTAAAAGCTCGTCCAATGAGTGAGTACCGAACAGTATTTTTAACAGTGGCAAGACCCTACAGGCCACTTGCGTCAGGCTCAAGTCTGTCGGTAATGATGGCAGAGCTTTCTAAAAAAGTGGGCATCGAACTCGTGCCGGGAAGAGCTTTTCATGGAGTCAGGCGTTCGTTTGCAATCAACTTGGCAGAAGCGGATGTACCGCTTGAGACGATATCGCAAATGTTGGGGCACAAAGATTTCTCAACGGATCGTCAATACCTCACATTCAACAGAACCCAGACTTCCATGTGTGCCATGGGATTTGAATTGGTACCGCTGGCATCAGAGTATTACTTATCTGACGTTTCGCAGACAGGAGGTGGACAGAAATGACATTCTACGACTCCCTTGTGAGCGATTTTGAAAAAATGCTTTCTATTAAAGAAGCACTTGGATATAGCCGTCAGACATACATCCCATATACCACAGAGTTCATCGCGTTTTGCGGAGACAATTATCCAGATGCAGATGCGATTACTTACCAGATGGTGGAAGGCTGGCTGTCCCAGTTTCACTATGTTTCACCTAACACGCGGACACGGGCACTGATCAACCTTCGGACATTCACGCGCTACCTTGCTTCTGTTGGAAGAAAAACCTATGTGGTAGACGATGAGTTCTCCATACCGCTTGTTCCATACGCTCCCGTAATCATGAAAGATGACGAAATAACACAGTTCTTTCACGGTGTTGATATAACTACAAAATCAAGCAATCTTCCGAACAAAGGTTATATCCTTCCTGTCCTGTTCCGCATGATATTCTGCTGCGGTCTGCGTCCGGCAGAGCCACTGAAGCTTCGACGCGAAGATATAAATCTTGACACTGGGGATGTGTACATACGTCAGTCTAAGCGGAGAACAGACCGCCATATCCTCATGTCGGAAGAAATGCTTAGTTTATGCCGCCGTTTTGACTACGTAATGGGATGTCGGGACTGGTTTTTCCAAAGGCCAGATGGCAAACCATTTAATACAAAGTGGCTGGGGCACCAATTCGAGCAGTGTTATCGAAATAGCGGGCTTAACTTACCAAAAACGCCGAACACTTATGGATTGCGCCACTGCTTTGCAACTTATACAATGATGAAATGGTGCGATGAGGGAAAAGACATCATGGTACTCCTCCCATACCTCAGCGCATACATGGGGCATACGGATATCAAACACACCTTATATTACGTTCACCTCCTTCCTGAACGCTTGCGGGCAAGCACAGGTATTGACTGGAAAAGTCTTGATTCTGTTTATCCGGAGGTGGTATGCGATGAATAAAACCATTGATATAAAGCTTTTCAGGGCATTTAAAAACTACCTCGGGAATTATCTCCCCAACGTACGGGCAAAAAGTGAGAACACGGTAACATCCTATCAGTATGGAATAAACTTGTACAATGCCTTTATTCAGGAGCGTTATAACAAGGAATTATGCGAAGTTTGCACGTCTGACTATACAGCGGAAAATATCCTTGCATTTCTGGATTGGCTGGATACCTCACGGGGAAACGGTGTATCCACGATCAATCAGAGATTGTTCGAAATCCGTGCTTTTTGCAAGTACCTTATGAAAAACGACCCAATGCTGATGGAAACACTCGCCAGCATCCTGGACATCGAAAAGCGCGCTGAACCTCCGAAAGGAGAGCTTATATATCTATCTCACGAACAGTTACAGCTTTTGTTCGCGCAACCAGATACGAGTACAAAAATCGGTATCAGGGACAGGTTTTTTCTTGAACTGATGTATGACAGCGGCTGCCGTGACCAGGAGATGCTTGACTTAAGAATCAAAGACTTCATGATTGACAAAGGCAAAGTAAGCATCAAAGTGGTTGGCAAAGGAAATAAATTTCGCATAACTCCAATAAGCGAAAAAATCATTCCGACATTCCATCAGTACCAGAAAACATTTCTGACCAATGCGGATCCGGATAGTTTTATGTTCTTTACAATCCGAAAAGGCATAAAAACACCGATGTCTGATGACAACGTTGCTCGCTTCATGAACAAATATGAGCGGATGATAAAGGAAAGCGGACAAGATTTTCCCCACCTTCATCCTCATCTTCTCAGACGTTCGAGAGCCATGAACCTTTATATACACGGCATGCCGCTTCCGCTCATTTCCGAGTGGCTCGGACACACCCAGCTGGAAACAACAACTATTTATGCCCAGGCAACGACTGAAATGAAACGTATCGCCGCTAATAAAGCTGATTCATCGAATCCTTCCGTTTTCAAGGATGACGTGTTCAAATACGCTGACGATGAGGACAGTCTCAAACGGTTGTATGGTCTGAAGTAGACAAAATCTATTCCGATATTTTGCGGAAATCTAATGACCCGTGCGCTGATTTTCGCATTTGTCGGAATAAATTTCTAATCGGAATAACCTGCATAATTCCGATATCGGAATTACGCGGGCCAGCTTAAAGGAACATGGGCTTCCCAGCACACACTCCAATACGTAGGCAAAGCAGAATTCGATCAGAATCAGCGCCCAGATGGGAAGCATACGCCCGAACATATAGACGCCGCCCTGCGCCTGGATGGCGTGAAGCACACTGTCTGCTCCGGTCACTTCCATAAGGGTCGCGCCATTAATCACATAGAGGCTGTAAAATACATACCCGTGTACGGTAATAATCACGGTAATGAGTGCGAAAATCATTCGCTGAAACTGGTTTTTCGGCATTTTCTTTCTCTCCTTTTCTACATCTGATTTGCAGCAATTCAAAACAGCAAAATACAGATACATGACTCACTTTTTTAACTGTTACTTTGAAACAAACGCTTTACTGACACATCCATTGATTTTTGGGGAACAAAAAACACAAGCATGCTATGCGTCTGATCCACTTCGCCTTCTATCGTCCCGTGATCAGATTTATGTGCATAGCACTACTTGTGTCGTTCCTTTATGATTCAATTGTATCTAAGCAAAACTATCGGGGATTATATCCTTTTTTTACCGCAAATTCAAATGGAAATTTTCTACAAAATTTTCTTTGTTCACGCTTTCCACAGGCTGTGCAGATTGCAGTATGCATATACCGCTTCCACCTCGTCACCTTCGCAAAGTGCAAAACATGCGGACGGTTTCTCTCCCGGCTTCAGCTCCCGGATCTGAACACCCTCTCTGGTCTGAAGAGCAATCCACTCAATGTAGTGCTCCGGAAGCATCGGGTGATCCACAGAACCTACGTTGACTTTCACAAGATTCCCCTCTACGGTGTATACTGGTACGTGCTTCTCCGCGGCAGCGTCCGTCGTATCGGGGATGAGTTCTTTCATCTTCTGGCCGCAGCATACGAGCGGCGTACCCTGATCTTTCACCTTCATAGCAATATTTCCACAGGTTTCACAGACATAAAATTTCATTTCCATAAATAAAGCTTCTCCTTTCAATTTATAATTTTTCATACGATCTGCGCGGAAGGTCTGCAGATCTGTTCAGAACAGTTTCATCAATCTGCGCAGTGTCCATGCCTGCATTCATGACCTTCCTCATGATGATGTCCGCCGCATCCGCCTTCATGGTGGTGTCCCTCTCCATGATGGCTGCACTGCACATCCGGCACGTACTCCAGTGTCCCAGCGAGCAGTGCTTCTACAGCAGCATCCGCATCGCCATTTACCCCGCCATACAGGCGGATTCCCGCGGAAGCAAGAGCAGCCTGCGCGCCGCCGCCGATTCCGCCGCAGATAAGGACATCCGTCTGCAAAGCATTGAGAACCTCCGCCAATGCGCCATGGCCTTTTCCATTTGTACTAACTACCTCGGAGGAAATGATCTTACCATCCTCCGTGTCATAAACCTTAAACTGTTCCGTGTGACCAAAATGCTGAAAAATACGGCCATCCTCATAGGTAACCGCAATTCTCATAACCATTTCCCCTTTCGTTCTCTGATAGGTCTGATAAATCACCTGCTTATAGCAGCCATTCCTCTGACAGAACTGATTGCTGCCATCACATGGCCGGCATTCCCCGCCCTCGATCCGCAGCGGCAGGCCATCCACCAGCGCATCCGCCAGCTTCCTGCGGGCAGAATCATAAATCTTCTGCGCCGTCGTCCGGGCCACCTGCATCCGCTGGCTGCACTGCTCCTGAGACAGGCCTTCCCTGTCAATCAGCTGAACCGTCTCAAATTCATCCACGGTCAGGATGACTGGCTCCTTTCCCTCCGAATCTCTCACCGGTATAAACTCTATCGTCTGCGGAAAGTAGCAGATCGTCCTGCACTTGGTCGGTCTTGACATCTGAATACCTCTCTTCGCTTTCATAAGCAAATGTTTGTCTGCCTGTAAGCCATTATACTTTGATTTTTAGCATATGTCAATAATTATTATTGACATATGCCGGAAATAATGGTATTGTTTTCCTGGTTCTTCTGTGATATTCTTACAGAGAACATCCATCGGCTATTTGCATGATTCGCTGGCGGTGGATGATATCATAGAAGATGATTCTTTTTCCCATACATCATTTATGTTAACAATTCAGAAACGAGGTGAAAAACATGAAGTATATCTGTGACGTCTGCGGTTATGAGTATGATGAAGCGGTCGGTGATCCGGATAACGGAATCGCTCCCGGCACCAAGTGGGAGGATCTTCCCGAAGACTGGGTGTGTCCACTCTGCCTGGTTGGCAAGGATCAGTTCAGCCCGGAAGACTAAAAGAAGGAGGCGCATTCTATGGACAGCGATCGTATCCGTCAGCAATTTGCATTTTGTCTGGAAATGGACAAGGAAAAAAATATCGGTCGGCAGACCTATCTGGCAGACGGAGCCAGAAAAGAAAATGATGCGGAGCACGCCTGGCATATGGCAGTCATGACACTCATTCTCAGCGAATATGCCAACGAGGAGATCGATGTGCTGCGCACGATCAGCATGCTATTGCTCCACGATGTTGTAGAGATCGATGCGGGTGATACTTACGCCTACGATGAGGAGGGTAAAAAGTCACAGCGGCAGCGAGAATTAGCCGCCGCAGAACGGCTGTATGGGCTGCTTCCTCCGGATCAGGCGGAAAAAATGCGGGCGCTATGGGACGAATTTGAGGCCTGTGAGACACCCGAGGCAAAATTCGCGCGCACGATGGATAATATCCAGCCTGCCATGCTAAATGCCGCCGCAGGCGGGAAAGCCTGGAGTGAAAAAGGCGTCCATTTAAACCAGATACTTGAGCGAAATAAAAATACCGCGAACGGTTCCGAAATACTCTGGAACTATTCACGGGAAAATTTTATCGAACCAAATGTAAAAAGTGGGCAGATCAAGGAAAACTGATCCTCATCTGTGCGTCAGCGATCCACCAAAAAAAAACGGACCGCCATACCGAAACATAGTTAAAAACAAGCATAAAATCATCCTCAGGCTGCATCCTCCGGACGGCAGCCTGCTTTTCCTTTTGCCGGGTGCTCATGCACCGAATACCAGAGATCCGCCAGACTTCTGTCCGTCAGTGCTTCAATTTTGCGAACTTCGTCCGCAAAATAAGCTTCCAGATATTTCCTTGTCTTCGGAAGCATTACGTTCTTATCCGTATCTGGAATCAAATATTCGCTTCGTTTCCGGTTATAGAAGCCTTTAAATGACTTGTATGCATTGGGAAGCCAATAAGGCAGCATCACAAACTCATGAAAGCCATAATTAAAGCCCTTCAAAATCTGAAAATTCTTTGCAGCCCGGCTGGAAATTGCCCGCTCATTTCCCTCATTTGCCCGGATCGAATAACCCAGGCTCTCATCTTCCCCGATTCCGATAAAATCAAACAATCCCTGGCAAATCGTTTTCTCATCCCGGACAAATTCCTCGAAAAACACAAAGCGTATATTTTCTTTCGGAAAATGATTCAGATATTCCTCAATGCAGGTACCATAACAGCTCTGTGAAAACACCAGATACTTCAGGCGCTGTTTCATAATCTGTTTTTCCTGTCCTTTGTCATCAAGTACAGCGTGCACATAACGGTCAAACGCTTCCGCGTGCCCGTACTTCTGATCCATTTCCACCGTTCCCTTCGGCAGAAATCCTCTCGCCAGGAAATACTTATAGGAGGAATAGGCACGATCAACCGGATTGCGCATCATAAAAATCAGCTTTGTATCCGGTGAAAAATCATGACAGACCTTTTTTGCGCATCCGGTAAAGGTCAGCCCGGCATTCACTTCTCCGCAACGTCTCGGATCATCTTTGGCAATATGGCCATAATAGCGCTTTTTATAATACCATTTGCGTCCAAAAAACCACAGCCCCTCAACGCGGTAGTACATCGGCTCTTTCACATCGCGGCACAACACGACATCTTTATGCTGCCGCAATATCTCAAACAATGTCGTCGTCCCGCATTTTTGAAATCCCATACACAGAAATTCAGGATTCCTGCCGCTTCCCTTGCTATCCATACCATGTCCTCTTTGTAACTGTTCAGCACCTTCACAGTTACGGGAAAAAGTCCATTTAAAATCGCTACGCGATGGGACTTTTTCCTGTCAAATATACGTTTTCATACGCACCTCGCAGCGAGTGCGAGGTACTGTCCTGAATAGTTACTCTTCTTTTACAAAAACGATTCCCACAGCATCATAAGACCCAGTCCAAACAGCACAACCCCCGTCACGCGGTTTGTCGTCTTATCCTTCATGCGATTAGAGAGTGCTGACGCAATCAGCGCAGATACCAGGGTAAACACAATACAGAGCACCAGCGCGGGAATATAGTTCGTGACATCTCCAAAATAAAAATGGGAACATGCACCAGTAAAAGCAATAAAGGTCATCACAAATACACTCGTGCCAACTGCTGTCTTCAGGTCATAACGGAGAATTGTCGTCAGGATAAAGAGCATCATCATTCCGCCGCCGAGCCCCATAAAACCACAATAAAATCCTATACCAACTCCGCAGATCACTGAGAGAAGCATCCGCCGGTTCTCCGGAATCTGAAAGCCAAATAATTTTGCCTGCTTGGTCGCGGGTAACACAATAAAGCGGAGTCCCATCAAAATAGTAAACACAACGGACAGACACCCCATCTCCAGATCTGGCATATACTGGGAAAAATAGCTCCCCAATATCGTCATCAATAGCACCGCCGCCACCATAACTGCCCCATGCTTGAGGTCCAGATTATCATTTTTCTTATATACATACGCGGAAAACGCGGAGGCCAGCACGTCAGAGGCCAACCCGATCCCCACCGATTCATACCACGGAACTCCAAGAAATGTCACAAGCATCGGGACGATCGCCGTTGTCGCTGACATTCCCGCAAACCCAGTGCCCACACCCGCTGCAATCCCGGCTGCCGCACAGACAATAAGCAATCTCAACATAATAGTTTTATCCTTTATACGTAAACCTACCTGTTATAATAATACAGGAACACGCGAATATCAAGAAACAGAGCATAAAAAAAGAATAAACTTTTTCTGACATTGTTATTATAATTTTCCCGTCCCTTTTGTCAAGCTTTTTCCCGGACGTAACTGTTCAGTACCTTCACAAATAGTTACTTCCAGACTTCGTGTTCCATTCACATTTTGTGTTGCAATGCTTTTATGTGCGCGTACTCCTGGCATACTGCTCCTTAAGCTCCTCCAGCACAGCGTCGGCCGTGAGCCCCGTCATCCGCTCCTTGCGCTGCAAAAACTCCGGATTCTGGCATAGCTTTGCATTATATTCCTGAATTGTCTTCACCAGATATTCGTCTGCTTTTATCTCAATCAGGCGCAGCTGATACTCTTCCTCTGAAAGAAACAACGGCAGCACACTGACGTATTTACGGAACATCTCTTTCGTTTTCATCAGATTGTAAGCTTCCAGAAAACACTCCGCGGCCTCCTCAAACCGGAAGAGCCCTGCGTACGCCGCACCAAGATTGTTCCAGACTGCCGCGTAAAATTGAGAGCCGAGCTTTCCGGGATTGCGATTTTTCAGAATCTGCCGATATACCCAGGCCGCGCGCGCGTACATTTTTTCTTTGACCAGGTAATCGCCTCGCAGCTTTTGCTTCATCTCATCCGACTGAACCTCCAGCTTTGCCATCTGTTCCTGAAAGTCCCGCATTTCCTGTCCATTCAGATAACCGGCCTCGCGGAAAATCGGAAAAACAAAAGACGCAACATTTGCTTCCGGAACGGTACTCTTCCGCGCCCCCTCCTGCGTCCTCGCCCCCGTCGATGAAGGACGCGCGGCAGAGCCTGACACTGTGCGGACCGTCCGTTCTCTGGCTGCCTCTATCTTATCCAGCTGTTCATAAAGCTGCCGGTAAAGCCGGGTCAGATGCAGCTCGTCGCGAATCCAGTCACAGAGCTTCTCATTAATAATACTTTCATCAATGAGGCAAATGTTATTGTACAGATAAAAGCACAATTCCTCCAGCGAATAGATACCGGTACGGATATTTTCTATATAATAAGGCTGATTCGCCTGCTGAGGCAGGCAGAGGTCATAGCTCATAATGGTCTCCTTCGATGCTGTTCTGAACGGTTATAACAAGATCTCGCGGCTCCAGCTTAAACCGGACGATTTATACAGGCCTCCAAACCCTAAATCCTCAATATCAATATGACAGGAAGAAGGGGAAGTGAAGTACACCGTCATCCGCAGCCGGGTCGCACGATCCGGACGTTTGGGCAGACCTGGCAGCCGCATCGTATGGATCACCGGATCTCCCGGCGTCATAGAACGTGAAATCAGGCGAATCTCACGCTCGCCGTGCGGTATAAACTCGCATACATGGTGTACCTCATACCAGTTCACGCCTGCGTTCACCAGCGGGTAATAGTTTTCTTTTCCACGAATGCACATCTCCATACCAATGTTCCGGTCAACCATATCATTCCCGCCAAAAAGGATCTCGCCTCCCGACAGGATGCCCGCGCGTTCCATTGAGGCGAAACAGGCTCCCATGGAATAAAGATTCATCCCCTGGTAAGCCCGGCGCCCATTGCAAAGGAACTGAATCGAACGAACTGCCCAGCTTTTGTTGAAATAATCGCCCATCAGATAGCTGGTTGCCACGTTGCGGCGTTCAAACAATTTTTTCAAAAGTTCAAAGAAAAGCCGGTCTTTTTCCTTTTTCCATTCCTCCTCCGAGCGCCCCGCGCGCACCTCATCGCCCATCGGCTGGCGGGCAACCGGCTCTACTCTGGCAATCGCCGGTTTCGTGGAACGGTCAATCTGCAGAATGTAGCCGACAATGGATTCCTCTTCAAAGGTAATCAGCGCCACATCCTGCATCCACAATTCTTTCTTCTGGTGAATCGTATAATAAAAAAAGGAAGACAAATAATCCTGCACATAAATCTGTTTTCGGTCAACGCCAATCCGCTGCAGCGCCTCAATGAGCACCCGATTCAGTGTCTCCGAGAGCTGCCGCACCGAGATCATCACCTGCAGCTTTGTATTTTCTGTGAGCAGTTTCAGTCCTGCAACGCATTGCTTCAGGTAAATTGCCAGAATCTCCTCCGGCGCAAAAACCGTACCGTTGCTTTCGATTGTCCCCCCGCCCTCGATCTTTTCAAATACGCTGGGAATCCGGTGCCGATCCGTACTTTCATCCTCCGGTACGGCCAAAGATGCATCCCAAAGGCTCCAGAATCCATTCTCATCCTGTCTAAGTCCGTTTGGCAGCTGCGTGTGCTCTTCTATGCCGAGTGTCATCGGCTCTTTTACAGACTGATGCCAGTAAGTCACCTGCGCGTATGCCGGATTCAGATCAATTCCCAAAATCAATTCATTTGCTGCCTGTACCATACTTTTACCCAACTTCTATCTTTATACCAGTGTAAATACCTCTTCCGCCAGATACTCCAGAGTCAGCCACGAATCCAGGGTTTCCGCAAACTGCGTGCCGTCGCCGGTTCGGGCCGCGGCACACAGCCGGTTCAGCAGACCGTACCTGCCCGTATCCTGTTCCGTCTGATCTGCTTTCAGATTCCAGTTATCCGTGCGTATCTCTTTTTTCTCAGAGCCTGATGCCTGATCAGGCGGAAGTGTCTCCACAAATCTGCACTCCAGCTCTTCCCCGGAAAAGAGGGTGAATTCCCGCACAAAAATACCCTCGAAACAATCTGGTACCTGTTCTGTGCATACCGTGTCCTGTCCTTTGTAACGATATTCAATCTGCACCGTACTTTTCGGATTACCGACATACTCGGCAAACACATGCCCCTGCAGCTGCAAAGGTTTCCGCAGTTCTTCATCAAAACGGCGGTAAAACGCAAAGCGCATTCCCTTTGTGTTAAATTCTTCAAGCATCTCTGCCGCATACACCCGCTGCGGTTTGGTCAGGGAGACCGCTCGCGCATAATATTGCAGCAGTGCCAGACGGCAAACCTCCTCCTGCTCCGCAAGACGCTCCGTCCCACCCAGACGCCGATATTCCTTTTCTATAAACTCAAAAACCGGATCTGCCACCGGCAGCCCTTTGACAAAATACTCGTAAGCCTTCAGATTCACATAAGCCTTACACAGCTTCTGGCGTCCCATTTTTTTGACATAAGCCTCAAAAATCGGCTCGGAGCCCTGCGTTCCCTTCCGGGTGAACAGCATCATCGTGAGGATTTTCTCCTCCAGCAGCATGGTATCCAGGCCAAAATCATTGGCCGCATCCCAGATCTGGCGCATATCCTCAACCGATCCCTCATAATAGAGCAAAAGGTAGCGCAGCAGCTTATCGTCATATTTGCCTTTCACAAAACACCAGTGGCACAGAGAACGCAGCATCACATTCTCCTCAAACTCCACCTCCAGCACCATGCGGCTGCAGATACGTACCAGCTGAATCAGAGGAATATCTTCGGCACCATAGGCATTCAAAAGTGCAAATGCCTCTGTACATTTTCCTTCTTCTGCAAGCAAAGTGATCATCGCAGCCTTATCTACGCCCGCATATTCCTCACAGGAAATCTGATCCAGGAATTCCGGCAGCGTATCATCTCGCAAATGCTCTGTATAATACGAAAGCACCTGCCTGCGCAGCGCATCCCGAAATCCGGGGGAAAACCTCCGCTGCTCACATCCCGAGCGGAAATACGGAAGCAGACGGTCATTCATCAGCGACGCTTTCCGGCTCTCTACACAGAGAAAAACCACCAGTCCCGGATCATCCGGCACTTTTTTGGCACACCACGCAAGCAGCTTCTCATCTTCAAAAATATGGCGAATCCGGCAAATTCTCCCGGCTTCCACGCGCTGCCCTTTTTCATCCACCGCCACAATGGCGCTGTCCGGGTCATAAATCCGGATGCTTGCCCTGCCGTTTCGCAGGTTTACAGACTGTTCTTCCGGCATACGGGCAGAGCGCACCACAATCTGGCGGATCCCGGGCAAATCACAGCGAACCTCATAGGTAAACAAAATCCGGATCAGCTTCTGGGCAAGCTGCGTCGTAAGCATGCTCTCCCGCAGGAATCTCCTGTAAAGCGCCGCCAGGTCATCCGTCACATGGGCAGATTCCAACTGTTCCATCACAAAACGCTCCATCGCCGTACGGTGGTTCACCCAAGCCTGCGGATCGCTGTCACGGTTTTGAGCAATGCTTCGATATAAAGCCGCCCGCCTGTGATAATCAAGAGAAGTATCATATGCAAAATACATACGAATAATCTGCGGCAATTCCGCAAAGCACACGTCCGTTCTTGCAATCTCTCCATCTTCATTCCCGGCATTGTTGTCAGCCTCATATTGACCCGCATCAGACCGTTCCCCGCCTTCCATGCCGTAAGACATGGAAAAGCTCTTTCCATCGCCTGGGGCGTCTTCGGGCTGCGCCATCTCACCAGAGTCTGCAAAAGAAGGAATATCCATCGTCCGCAGATACGCCTCATAGAGTCCGTTCATTCGCTGCCCGCTCTCTACGCCGAGAGAATACCACGCAAAATACTCCCGCTCCATCTTCTCCCCGCGGATCAAAAGCTGGCAGATAGCCTTCACCAGGTCATCCGACGGATAAAGGCGCCATCCATTGGCAAGCACCTCAAAAAGCCGCCGGTCATAATTCGTCCGATGCATGGCCAGATTCGCCGTCTGGCGAAGCACTTCAGCCGTCATCACCTTTTCCTGGTCTGCAAAGCGCAGCAGGTGAAGCTCAAATTCACCCAGATGGCGCATCAGAAACGGATTCTCCTTCAACACCTGCCAGGCCTCCAGATAAAGAATCCGGCTGCGGCACCCTCTCCGAAACTGTTCCGCCACTGCTTCGTAGCGTGCGTCCGGATCGTTTAAATATTTTTCCTGAAGATACAGAAGGATCCACAGCAACTGCCAGTTCGTGGAATCACGGTAAAACTGTTTGCCGACTTCCTCCTCCACCCGATCCACGTAAGAAGCTTCCCGGTAAAAAAAAGTCGTAATATACAGATAATAGCAATAACGCTCCGGTGTATTTAATTTTTCTTTCTGCGCCTCCACCTGCTCCAGTAATATCTCTGCTTTATGCTTCCGGTCATCCGCATAATACATCTGAATCAGGAACAGATCCGCAAACGGGTCATCGCCGCCTGCTCTCTTATAGCTGTTGATCACACTGACAGAGCGCTCAATCCAGGTAGGCAGATCAATCTTCTGCAGCCGAAAGCTGACATAAAGCCCTTCCAGATTTTTCCTCATAATTTTGCGGATATGCGCCTGACGATCCTTTGTCCATTTCGGTTGTTTTTTCGCCATTACCGCAATCCGGATTTTCTGCACTCCGGCAGTCAGGATCAGCCACGCATAGTTATTTCCCGCATGCATCAGATTCGTATCGAGTACCAGATTCAAATCACAGGTACTGCCCGCGAACTCGTCCGTCGAAAAAAGAGTCCGCTCCGGACGCACAAAAAGAGCGTCCGTCTCCACCGATATCGTCTGAACTCCCCAGGTATTTTTCCGAAGCTGAATCGTCTCCTGCACAGGCTCCTTCAGCTCCCCATAATCCAGCTCCCGGGCATCCACCGTCAGTACTATAGCCTCTTTCAGCCCTGCTCCAACCAGGAACTCCTCCATGCTGCGGTAACTCACCTCCGGCAGACATAACCCCTCATAGAGCGCGGTCAGGCCCGGCCGTGATTTCAAAAAGGAACGAAACCCCGGAGAAATAAAACAGCGGTATGCCTTCTGGTAATTCGACTGCGCCAGGCTCACAAAGCCGGCAAGGTCAGAAAACGGCATTTCCTGATCAGACTGTCCATTCTCCTCAAAACGCACGGTATACGGAATCTCATATTCCCCGCAATCGCAGCAAAGCACAATCTTTCCATCCCCCGGCGTCTCCGGGTTCCCCGGATCACGCACCGGCTTCAGGCCGCTGCAGTCAAACTGATAATGGATCTCATTCGAAATCCCGTGAAATTCCGCCGGGTCGCAGATCATCCGGACATCGGAAGGATACAGGAAACCATGTACCCGCTGTCCCTCGGCGCCTTCTATAAAAAATTTCCCACGCAGCACAGCGCCCGGTGTCCCCACAAGCTCCAGCTTCTCCGGGCGAATCACAATGCGTCCCTCTTCGTATTCAAAAATGCCGTTCAGTAATTGTTCGATTCGTCTCTTCAATCTTTTTCACCTATTGTAATGGCAATCACTGTCTCCAGATCTCCCGCAAATGCGCCTGTCCAGAACAGCGGATCAGAGGTCCCTTCTTTTCGATGCTGTTCTGAACTGTTACTGAAAAATATACCACAAAATAGCGCCCACTTCCACATCTTTTTAAAAATATAGCAGATCTGAAAAAGGAAAAAGGATACCCCCGCCAGAAGGTATCCTTTCGAATTGATAAGCGCTCCGCACATGAGGAGCTATGACAGCAATACAATTGTTTATTACCTGAAATTCGGTGTTGAAAAGCTCTCATAATATTCTTCCAAAAACTGTTCTGCCATTCTGAATAATCTCAACATATCCATTCCCTCCTTATTCATCCCGGGTGCCATTGATTCGGAATTGGCAACTGCCGGATTCCGTCTGACCATGGCGCTGTTGTTATCTGCTGTTGTTTTCTTTTGATGGCATTATCATAACGCATTGACTTATTCTTGTAAAATACATATAATGAACGTTATACGATACCCAGAAGGTATTGTCAGGTCAATCTGCAACCACAGGCGCAGTCTCGGCCAGGCAATCACGAGAGTCCCTGCCATTGCGGCCAGCCGCAGACAGCCGTGAGGCAAATCATGGAAAAACCGAAGGAGTGAATGGGATGGAACTAAGGCATATTCGCTATTTTCTGGCCGTAGCCGAGGAGATGAATTTTACACGGGCTGCTGAAAAGCTCTGCATCGCTCAGCCACCGCTCAGCCGGCAAATCAAAGAACTGGAGGAAGAGCTTGGCGTGTCGCTTTTCATCCGAAAGCCGCATGCGCTGCAGCTGACCGAAGAAGGACAGATATTCCGCCAATACGCAGTGCGCGTCCTTGATCTGGTCAGCAAATCTGCCGAAGATGTAAAGGAAATTCAAAGCGGCCTGCACGGCACAATTTACCTGGCTTCCGTGGAAGGCCACGCCCCCGCTCTTCTCTCACAGTGGATCGCAAGCTTTCAGGCAAAGCATCCCCATGTAACTTATAATCTCTGGAACGGGAATTCTGACGACGTGATTCATCGCCTGATGAAGGGGCTCTGTGAACTGGCGCTGATCATGGAACCGCACAACGCGGAAGGCGTGAATGCGCTCCGCGTCTACTCGGAACCATGGATCGCCATGATCCCATCCAGCTGTCCGCTGGCGCAGGAGGCCGGAGATACCGTAGATTTTCAGCGTGTGATACAGTACGACCTGATCATTCCTTCCAGAGAATCCCGGCTGCAGGAAATCAGCGGCTGGTCGAACTCCCCGGAACAGCCCCTGCGTGTCCGCTGCCGGATAGCCCATATGCTGAACGCCTACGAGCTTACACGGCAGAATGTCGGCATCACCCTCTACCCGGCCTCAGCAAACATTGGAACCGATTCCTCCGTATGCATCAAAAAGCTGGTCAACCCTCAGATCATGGCATCCTATGTGCTGATCTGGGATAAAAACCGCCAGCTCTCGCATGCGGCGGAAGAATTTCTGAAATATGTGCAGACGGTAGTGTGCTGAGCTTTTGCCTGCATGGGATCGGCTTGCCTGTCCTGCCAATGGACGAATGGACAGTCTTCTGTCCTTTTTGCGGCATGGTTTCAGCCGGAAAAGGATAATCCCCCAAAAAGCGGGAACAATACAAATCAAACGGAGAAATGGAGATTTCTATTTATGAGCGAGATACGGAACCAATTCAAAGACTACTTAAAAACGATGCGCCGCTACGACCATGTGCTCACCCTCCTCTATTGGGATTTGTCTACACAGACCCCGGAAAAAGGCGTTGAAATGCGCATGGACGCCATCAACTATTTTTCAACGGAAGAATTCCGTCTTTCCACAGCGGACGAATATGGCCGAATGCTGAGGGAACTCTCCGAGCCGGAGCAGTTTGACACCCTCGACGAAGCTATGCAGATTACAGTCAAACGCTACCTGCGCGATTACGAGCGGTACAAGCGTATCCCGCAGGACTTTTATTCCTCCTATACGGAAGCCAAAACGCGCTCCGAGCGCGCGTGGGAAAAAGCGAAGCGCAATGCCGATTTTTCCGAATTTGCCCCGCATCTGGAAAAAGTCATTTCCATGACAAAAGGATACGTTCACTACATGGAACCGGATCAGGATCCGTATGAGGTACTGCTGGATCTTTACGAGGAAGGCATCGACAGCGCAACCATTGACCGCGTCTTCCAGGAATTGAAGGAAGGTCTGCTGCCTCTGCTAAAGAAACTCGAAGAGCGTCCGCGCCCGGATCTCTTCGCACTGGAAGGAACCTACGACATCAATGCCCAGAAAGAAGTGCAGGACATGCTGCTGGATTACATCGGTTTTGACGCCGATGCCGGAGCAACCGCCGAAAGTGAGCATCCGTTCACCACGGACCTGTGCATCGGCGACGTCCGCGTGACCAACCACTTCAAAGAGGATGACCCGATCTCAGCAATGTTCAGCGCCATCCACGAAGGCGGACACGCCATCTTCGGCCAGAACATCGACCCTGCCTGCGAAGGAACCGCACTCGAGCAGGTGAATCTGATGGGACTCCACGAAAGCCAGTCCCGCTTTTTCGAAAACATCCTCGGACGGCGCATGAGCTTCTGGTCCCCCATCTATAAGAAACTTGGCGAACTGCTGCCGCAGTTTCAGAAAATTCCGCTGGAGACCTTCTGCCGCGCCATCAACGACGTGCACCCCAGCATGATCCGCACAGAAGCCGACGAGGTCACCTACTTCCTGCACATCATCCTGCGCTACGAGATGGAAAAGGCCATCTTCCGCGACAACATCGCCGTCGACGACCTGCCGCAGCTCTGGAATGACAAAATGGAAGAACTGCTCGGCATCCGTCCGGAGAACGACGCCGAAGGCATCCTGCAGGATATGCACTGGTCCGACGGCTCCTTCGGCTACTTCCCCTCCTACCTGCTTGGCTCCATGTATGACGGGATGTTCCTGGAAGCCCTCGAAAAAGAAAAAGGCAGCGTCGATACCATTCTCGAAGAAGGCCGCATCCGGGAAATCACCGCCTGGCTGAACGAAAACATTCACCGCTACGGCAGCCGCTACACATCCGCAAAGGTGTTAGAGCGCGTCTGCGGACAGCCGCTAAGCGCCCAGCCGCTGCTTCGTTACTTCAACGAAAAATACTCCCAGCTGTATGGGTTCGAGATCTAAAAGGCAACGCAACGTTTGCACGGCTTCGCCCTTACCTTCCTGTACAAGCTGCAAGCGGACAGCGGCATTTTGGCCCTGTCCGCTATACGTTAAAAGATGGAAAAGGAAGCGTCGTTCATGTAGCTTATATATGTTGTACATTGCATACGCTGTTTTTAAATACATTTTTGCATCAATTTAAAATTTTTCAAAAAAGTGCTTGCATTTTTAAGGCTTCCGGGTTATAATATTCAAGCATGGTTCCTTGGTCAAGCGGTTAAGACGCCGCCCTCTCACGGCGGAAACAGGGGTTCGATTCCCCTAGGGACTATTTTTTAATGCTTAAAATCAGCAGTTTTTCTCTCTCGCTTTTGATTGCAATCAGTGAAAAAACACAATCAAATGAGTAATCAAGGCATATGTACGTTCAAGAATACAAGTTTAGAAAGGAGAACGCTGCATATTCTGACATTTAACCGTAAATCAATGGATAAAAAATCCACGGCAATCGACTTGTCGTGGATTTTATTTTCCCCCGTGGATAAACGAATGTCACAACCGTTCTATCTATACTCCACCGCTCCATTTCCCGTTTTTCCGATCACGATCACACTGGGAGCAGGCGCAGAATCCCATGGTAATTCCTCATCATTTTTTGATGCTAGTATTTCAAACCAGATTTCATCATTTTCAAATCTACATTCGCAAAATTCATTTTTGTTCGAACGGGTGTTCGAATATTATCAAACTACGTTTCTTCCTATATATAAGCCATCGTCTGACCTCAACCGGGCAAACACTTTCCGTCCATCATCCGCACCATGCACTTTCTTACCGTCAATCTTCATAACGCTATCTGTCACCTCTTCGTCTTCGAATTTATCTCCGCCACATGCCGTTTCAGCACAAGATTGATATACTGGCTGAATGACCGATCATCCTCATCTGCGAGTTTCTTAAGCGTCTCTACCATATCTGAATCAAGAGTGATGCTCACCTTCTGTTTCAGAGGCTTCATGTTCATTTCCATAGCGTATATCATCCTTTTTCGCATAATATAGCAGTTTGTTCCGAAAAATATTGACTATTCGCTTAAAGTAGGATAAAGTAGGATTACAGATGTAAAATTAATGTAAACTACGGGAGGAAAATATGAAGTCTTGTCCAAATTGTGGAGAATTAGTAGGAGATTCAGTAGAAATATGTTTTAACTGCAACTATAATTTTGATTTGCACACTGTTATGAAAAACTCTACGATTGATTCAAAAGATGAGGAATCTCGTCTAGCACTAAATCCTCAGTATGAATATGAGGTAGTAGTTATACCTGACAGGTCTTCGGGGGAAGTAGATACAGATCAACTTCGTCGTACCTTGTCATCATATGCATCGGTTCACTGGCGTCTTCATTCTGTATTTACGAATGAATGTGGTAAAAATGCAATGTCTGCTGCGGTGAGTGGTATAGGTTTTGGCACTAATGCTACTATAGATCAGACCGTCTTAATATTTGAACGTTGTGTAAGAGCAGAGGGTTAATTTTTCGATTTCTGTGCCCCAAAAAGTATACATTAAGATGGTAGCCTCAGATGGGTGTAATCCCGACTCAAAATGTCCAGACTGGATATTTCGGCAAAGATCGAAAAAAGTCTGGACATTTTGGAATTTTCAGTTGACTGTTGCAATGCTCACTGTTAGAATGAATGTAAGTATTAAGAATACAATACTTTATATGAGGAGGAAATGAGTTATGAAAAGGAATATAACGTTAATATTGTCGGCTATGATGTTGGTTACTGTCCCGGGAAGCGTTTCGTTTGCGAGTGATGTTTCAGATGCGATCATCGTTGCGGAAGAAGCAGAAAGCGTTTCGGAAGTAGACACAAAGACAGAGGTTACTGTGGACGAGACTGAGTTTTCCTTGATTGAGGCTGTAGAGGAGGTTTCAGAGGATGAACCTTCGACCAGTCAGGAAGCCGAAGATGAACCATCAACAATAGCAGAGGCAAGCGGTATTTGTGGGGAAAATTTGACATGGACTTTATCCAGTAATGGAACGCTTACAATCAGCGGATCTGGTGAGATGGATGATTATGAAATATCCTATATCTCCTTAGGAATGGATTCTATAACTGTTTATTATACTCCATGGGCTGATTATGTATCCGAGATAACAAATGTAGTGTTAAAAAATGGTGTGACCTATATTGGAGCCAATGCTTTTAATGATTGTTATGATTTAAAGAGTGTTTTTTCCCAGACAGTATTATTTCAATCGGAGAATTTGCCTTTAATAATTGTTGTAGTCTGACAAGTGTTGATCTCCCAGATTCATTGATTAACATTGGTCAAGGCGCTTTTTCTGGAACGGCTATAACCAGTATTACAATTCCTGATTCTGTAATTTCTCTGGGAGATGGCGTATTTAGCAGTTGCTTTGACTTAACACAGGTTAATATTGGTAGCGGATTGACAACAATTCCAAGGTTTTCTTTTTATTATTGTAGTAGTCTGGAAAGCATTACTATCCCCGCTAATATAACTTTAATAGAAGATTCTGCTTTTGACCGTTCTGGCTTAAGTAGTATTGTTTTTAAAAATACTTCTGTTGAGATTGATGACGATGTTTTTTTTCTTACGCCCTTGTTGAATAATGCCTCAACTGCAGAGGATTTTCTGATTATTGATAATATTTTGATATGCTATTATGGACAGGATAGTTCAGTTACAATTCCAGATGGAATTGTGAATATCGCTGGAGGTGCATTTTCTGGCCATGACCTTGAAGAAATCATAATTCCAGATGGTGTTACTATTATCGGTAGCTATGCATTTTATAAAACTGGATTAACAAGCATTACGATTCCTAAAAGTGTAGTTAAGATTGGTGTTGCTGCGATTGGATATGATTATTCGGTTGAAAGTGAAACTGAATTTGCTGTTGAATATACCATCTATGGCTATACTGGAACAGCAGCCGAAACTTATGCGGCAACAAGTGATAAGTTTACGTTTGTTGCGCTGGACAAAACTACGGTGACTTTAGATACAGGCAAAATTTCCAGCCTGACGAATA
>Ga0192280_1068_pt1 | contig 20681 bp, 14 predicted proteins | sample Koala_Koa24_M3_FD_131249 | JGI IMG/M metagenome (GOLD analysis project Ga0192280, IMG submission 131249) | Enriched cells from koala feces incubated with labeled cellulose particles, San Francisco Zoo, California, United States - Koala_Koa2-4_M3 ... | reverse complement strand
CTGGGGTATGAGGTCTATTTCGCGGCCGGCTCAGAGAAAAATATTAAGATTACGACGGTAGAAGATCTGGATATTTTTAAAGCGCTGCTGCAGGTCGCTCCGTAGGGAGGCAATGGCAGAGATGTCTTTGGATAGAATTTGTCAGATGTATGAAAAAGAGTCCGAAGCATATATGACAGGACCGATCCCCTGGGAATGGCTGGAAGGGAAAACCATTCTTGTTGCGGGTGCAAACGGCGTGATCGGCGCAGCCGTCGTCCGGTTGTTATTGCATCGCAACCATTTCCATGGGGGAAACATGCGTCTTCTGGCTGTTTCCAGAAGCCGGGAGCACTTCTTACAGTGCTTTGCCGGACAGTATGAGGAGGCGGAGCTGTCCTATTACGCGATGGACATCAGTGAAAATGTGCAGATTCCGGAGCGCGCGGATTATGTCATCTGTGCGGCAGGCGACGGGGATCCGGCTTCCTTTGCGGCGCATCCCGTAGAGGTAATGAAGAGTAATCTGGCTGGACTGGATCATTTGCTTGGCTATTCCCGGCAATGCGGATGCAAACGGGTTCTGTATTTATCCTCTGGGGAGGTATATGGTCAGTCTGTGGAAGGACAGAGTTTCGATGAGACATTCAGCGGGTATGTGGATCACTCCAAAGCGAGATCCTGTTATCCGGCGGCCAAGCGGGCTGCGGAGGTGCTTTGCCAGTCGTGGATACAGGAATATGGAACGGATATTGTGATTGCACGGCCCTGCCATATTTTTGGCCCGGATATGAAAGCTTCGGACAGCCGGGCCGCAGCGCAGTTCTTTTTCCGTGCTGTCCGTGGAGAAGAGCTGGTGATGAAGAGCGATGGCCGGCAGCAGCGCTCAATGTGCTGCTCCTTTGACTGTGCGGAGGCTCTGCTTTTGCTGTTGCTTTCAGGCGTGTGCGGGGAAGCGTACAACATAGCCGGCAAGGAGCAGGTGGTATCGATTCGGCAGCTGGCCGGGATGATTGCCGGGGCGGGAGGCGTAGGTCTTCGGATGGAGACGCCGACGCAGACGGAGAAAAACAGCTACAATCCTGTCGAAAAGTCGATTCTGGACTGGCATAAAATCTACGCCCTGGGGTGGCGCCCCAGAAAAAGCGTGGAAGAGGGGATCCAGTCGACACTGGAGATTATGAAAGAGAGAGTTGGGTAACCGATGGACAATTATTACGATCCGGAGATTCTGAAAAGGATACAGTCAGTAGAATTGGATATGCTGAAGGATTTCGATGCGCTCTGTGAGAAATACCAGATTGAGTATTTTGGTGTTGGCGGGACGACAATCGGTCTGCTGCGCCATCAGGGGTATATTCCGTGGGACGATGACATTGATATCGGAATGCTGCGCGAGGATTACGACCGTTTCCTTGCGGTTGCGGAACAGGAATATGGAGAGAAATACAGCCTTTTGAATTTTGAGAAAAACCCGGATTATCCGCTGATGACGACGCGGTGGGTGAAAAATGGCACAACGTTTCTGGAACACAATTTCAGACATATTGATGCGAACTGGGGGATTTTCCTGGATCTGTTCTGTTTCGATAATATTCCGGATGACGACCGGGCCTTTAAAAAACAGGGCTTCTGGGCCTGGGTCTGGAGCAAAATGCTGATTCTGCGGAGTGTTCCGTTTCCGGTGCTGGAACAGACAGGATTTATGAAATACTGCATCTGGGCGGGGTGCGCCGTGCTGCATTTTCTCATCCGGCTGTTTCATATCCCGGCGGAGTTCTTTTACAAAAAAGCCTATGCGCAGACAACGAAATATCAGAACGCCGAGACCAGACGGGTTTCCTATATGTTTGACCCGGCTCTCTATACCAGTGTAATGGAGAAGAAGGATGTGCTGCCCACGAAGCGGCGGACCTTTGAGGGAATGCAGGTGAAGTTTGCCTGCAATGTAGAGAAGTATTGCAGGGAGCGGTACGGGGATTATATGAAAATGCCTCCTGTAGAAAAAAGGCACAATCACGTGCCGTATCGGCTGGATTTTGGAGACGGTGACGCGCAGAAGATATCCCGGTGAAGAGGGCGGCTTTTGGAAAAAGTCAGGAAGAAAGGCGGGCAGATATGCCGACAGTGAGTGTGATTATACCGGTCTATAAATCTCTGGAAGTTCTGGAAACGGCAGTGCAGAGCGTTCTGAGCCAGTCGTTTGAAGATTTTGAGCTTCTGCTGATTGAGGACGGTTCACCGGATGACAGCCTTGCCCTGTGCAGGCAGCTGGCCGCGAAGGATGCGCGCATCCGGGTGTATCATAAGGAAAATGGCGGAATCTGCAGCGCCAGAAATTACGGAATGCGTCTTGCCAGAGGAAAATACATTGCCTTTCTGGATCATGACGACGAATATCTGCCCGGTTATCTGAGCGAGAATCTTACATTGCTGGAGAAGTACCAGGCGGATGTTGTGAAATTTGAGCGCGTGAAAGAAAAGCACGCGCTGGACGGAACAGTCACTCTTTTGCACGGCAGCCGGATTGGCCGGATGCCGGGAATCGGGGACGGGGTTGTCTGTTACCGGGGTTCAGAAATCGCGGAGCACTTTCCGGCCATTCGGGAGGCTGCCAAGACGATGTATATCTGGGATGGCATTTACCGCGGAGATTTCCTGCGGCAGAATCAGCTGCTGTTTGATGAATCGTTCCGGTTTGGCCATGAGGATATGATGCTGAATCTGGAGGTTTTAGCCGCGGCGCAGTCGATGGTCTTTCATGCGGGAGAGTATTATAAGCACAAATACCGGGAATCGACCAGCACCTCCGCAACGTTTGACGGCGTCCGCATCGCGGATTCCGTTCGGGTTGCGAAGCGGGAGAGCAGGCTGCTTGCCGACTGGGGATATCCGGCGGAGCAGGTTTTATACAGTTATATGAACGCGCTGTTTGTAACAATGAATATTCTTTGCCTGCCCGGCGCGAGCTGTTCTCACAAAAAGAAAAAGGAGCTTCTGGAATACTTCCGGAAGGAGACAGTTGGCCAGATGACCGATCTTTCCGCGGCGGTAAAGAAGCTGTTTCGGATAAAGAAGCTTCACGGAATGCTTGCGTGGCTGTTTATGAAGAGGCAGTATACGGTTTGTCTGGCGGCGTTCCGGGTCTATTTCCGGCTTACGAACTCCGGAACGGAGGTTTCTTCCTGAAATGAGTAAAGCAAAGAACAGGAACACAGATAAAATTCGATTCTCCGTGGCAATGTGCACATACAATGGAGAAGCTTATATTCGCGAACAATTGCAGAGCATTCTGGAGCAGGACGTTCCAGTCGATGAGGTCGTGCTCGCAGACGATGGCTCCACAGATGGCACGGTAGAGATTGCAAGAGAAGTACTTTCCCAAAGCCGAATATCGTACGAGATCCTTGTAAATAAAAAAAACCTGGGCTTTCGCAAAAATTTTGAACAGGCAATCGCACGGACACATGGAGAAATCATTTTTCTCTCTGACCAGGATGATGTCTGGAAACGGGAAAAGGTAAGGGTGCTCTGGGCGTATTTTGAGAAGAATCCGGCCTGTCTGCTGGTTTTTTCAAACGCGGTGGTCGTTGACGCGAATCGGAATCCGCAGGCGATGGATCTGTGGGATTCTCTGATGCTGAACAGGGAGACGCTGACCGGTACGGACTGGAAACGTCTGTTTCTGAAAGGCTGGTATGTGACCGGCGCCGCGGCTGCAATCCGCCGGGAGCTTTTCGAGGAAGCTATTCCTTTTCCTGAAGTCTGCTATCATGATGCCTGGCTGGCTATGCGGGCTGCCCTGCGCGGCGGACTGGAAGCAGAGCCGGAAAAACTGATCTGCTACCGGCAGCATGCGGATAACCAGATCGGAACAGCTGCCTCAGGAGCGGCCCGCTGGAAAAAACGGCTGCTGGTTCTTCGGACAGCCGGTCAGACGCAGATTGAGATTCACAGGCAATATGCCGTGATGTATCGGGAAATCGATCAGGGCTTTTCGGATCTTTTATCGGCAGATCCTGACTTTTACGGAGAACTGAAGGCCTGTGCGCAATATCATCAGGAGCTGGGCAATCTGGGAAATCTGCGTTTCCGAGAGCGGCTGCGGGTGATCTGGCGCCACTATCGTCAGGGGGATTTTAGCCGTTTCGCGAAAAACCAGGCTGCGCTGCGGGGAGACCTGTTCTATGCAATGGGCCGGAGAGCGAAAGAAGCCTCACGCCGGAAATAACTGCCCGGCGACGACAGGACGGAAGATTTGTGCGCCGAACAGGCGCGTAAATAACAGAAAGGTATTGTGAATGAAACGAAATCAACAGCATACACCAGGTAAACCCAATTTTCTGGCTGCTTTGCGCCGACATGTCTGCACGAAAAAACGGCTGTTCCTTCTATACGGCGTTTTTCTGCTGCTCTGTGTGCTGCTCGCTGCTGTGACGACTGATTTTGACTGTGTAAGCCGGCTTTCGGAGACCTATGGCCTTGCAACGGATTCTACCGTTGTCCTTGAAGAAGGCAGTGAGATGCAGGTGGACTTTACACTTAGCTGCGACTGCTTTGAAGGGCTGAATGTAAAATTCCAGGCGGACGACGGGTTTGGAGAAGAAGAGCTGCTGGCTCAATTGTATGACCGGGAAAGCGGGGAGCTGCTGGCCGAAGATACGATTGCCCTGAAATATGAGCTGGTGCGGAACAGTGATTCTGGTTCTTATATTTACCTGACCCTTCCGGTGGAGGATGCGGAGGGAAGAGAAGTATCCCTGATACTGACGCTGCAGGGGGGCGAGATTTATACGACGCCGGAATTTGTAGTCAGTGATTCCCACAACCTGGCTTCCACCCTTTCTGTGGATGGAGAGACAGTGGAAGAACAGCTGGTGTTTACCTCTTATTACACAGCAGAGGTCAGTGCGGTCTCAGAGGTGACGGACGCCATTCTGAAGGCAATTCTGTGGATTTTCGTCGGCAGTCTTCTGTTTCTGTGGGCAGCGGTTTCTGTTTTTCCGTCGGAGAAGGAGACGGGAATACTTGTGCGCCTGTCCTGTTTTTTTTCACGGTGCAAGGCCTGCTTCGGTAAACTGTCTTCCGGTTTCCTGCGGTTATTCAGAAAGCGAAAAACGCTGGCTGCATATCTTTTTGTCCTGCTTCTTCTTATCGGCACCCTGCTCTATGTTTATGAATATCACATTGAGCGCGTGATGGATCAGCGGGAGGAGACCGCCATCCTGGAAGAGAGCGCTTCCGGGGAGACCTTTTGCCTGGATGAGGACGTGCAGTCGATAGAGCAGCATTTCCTGGTTCGGAAAAACAGGAATGTGACTGCGGTGATGATAAAGCTGACGTCGGCTTCTATCGGGGAAAATGCGAAGCTGTATGCCACCGTTATGGATGATACGACGGGGGACGTGCTTGCCAGCGATGAACTCCTTTTATCAGAGGAGCTGACCGAGGGAGAGGCCTTTGTCTGGAAGCTGACCCTGGATGAGACGCTGGTGACCTCCAGAAAGCATGATCTGAGCGTGACATTGCGTGCGGAAGAGTTTGATTGGACGGCCGTGGAGATTCCGTACAGCTATGTATGGGAAGATACGGAAGCAGCAGACGAAGCTCTGACGGAGAAAAGCCAGGCGGAAGATGCGCAGACAGAACAGACAGAACAGACAGAACAGATAGAAGAAACCGCGGACGATCAGCTGTATATCAATGGGGAGCCTGATAACAGCACACTGGCGGTTACCCTGGAATATGGAAATACTTTTTTCCTGCTGCCGATGTATCTGATTTTCTGCGCAGGGGTTCTGCTCATTGTTTCCCTTTTGTATTTCCTGATCTTTGTGCGGCGAATCAGCCTGACCAGACTTTGTCCGGTGCTGATTCTGTCCCTGGGGCTGATGATGGGATGCGTGATTACGATGTACGGTGTGCCGGACGAGCCATCGCACATTGATACTGCCTATCAGCTGTCCAATGAGCTGATGGGGATTCCGGACAGTGAAAAAGACGGCTATATATACAAGCGTGCGGATGACGCGGATATGACCGCAGAGGATAAGGAGGACATCAGCGTCGCCTCCTATGAGCGCCTGTACCGGCAGCTGTTTACAAGGGTTCAGGACGATACACTGGTCAAATGCCGGGCGCTGAGTGCACTGAACAACGCCGGCAGGATCTATTATCTGCCGCAGGCGCTGGGAATTACCCTTGGCAGACTGCTGGGGCTGGGCACGATGCCCATGCTGATGCTGGGACGCCTGTTTGCGCTGATTGCCTACGCGATTCTGACTACCCTGGCGGTGAAAAAGCTTCCTGTGGGAAAGGTTTCCCTGATGCTGATTGCGGTGCTGCCGATCTCGTTACAGCAGGCAGCATCGTTTTCCTACGACAGTGTCATCAATGGAGTTGCCTTTCTGTTTGTAAGCTATAGTATTTTTCTGTGTACGGAAAACGCTTCCGTCCGTTTCTGCGACATTGCCGTGACAGTCGTTACGGGCTGCCTGATGGCTACGGTGAAGGGGAGCGTCTATATTCCTCTGTGCCTGCTGCCGCTGGGAATTTTTCTGGTAAAAAGCGGCTGCGGCCGGAAACAAAAGGCTCTGATTGGTGCGGTGACGGTTGTGTGCCTGTACGCATTTCTGCGGGGAAATCTGTCGAGTATCATTTCCCGACTTTCCCGGACAGCCGCGGAGGCCGTGGGCGGCTCAGACAGCACACAGATCTATACGTTTGGCTATTTTATCCAGTATCCGCGGCGCCTGGTTGGAATGCTGGCGAACACCATTTATAAACAGGGAGACGCCTACCTGCGAAACCTGCTTGGAGGCTACCTAGGCTGGCTGCAGATCACGATTCCCTGGTTTGTGATTATTGGTTTTCTGTTCTTGCTGCTGCTTTCCTGCATTGCGCATCCGGGTGAAAGGCGGATTTCGGGCAGAAAGCGTGCGTTCTGGGCCATATTGGCAGCGGGTTCCCTGTTTCTGGTAGAGATTTCTATGTTGTTTTCGTGGACCTCCACCGAGTCTTACTTTATTGAAGGGGTACAGGGGCGGTATTTTATTCCATTCCTTCTGCTGGTACTGCTGGTTTTGCGCAACTCGTTTTTTCAGACGAAGAAAATCCTGGATCGGCGGTTGTTGTTTATGAGCGGTTTTTTGAACGCGATTGTATGGATTCAGATTATTCAGAAAGTTATATATATCTGAAAACGGATAAAAGACCCATTGCGCAGCAATTGGTTTTCGGAAAGGGGAGAGACACATGAAGCTTATCATTCAGATTCCGTGCTATAATGAAGCCGAGACGCTGGAAATTGCGCTGAATGACCTGCCCAGAAGGATTGACGGGATTGATCAGATTGAATATCTGATTATCAATGACGGCAGTCAGGACGCCACAGCGGAGGTTGCACGGCGCTGGGGTGTGAATTACGTTGTGAATTTTAAACGGAACAAGGGCCTGGCTTATGGGTTTATGGCCGGAATAGACGCCTGCCTGCGCAACGGAGCGGATATTATTGTGAATACAGACGCGGACAACCAGTACGCCGGGGCGGACATTGAAAAGCTGGTACGCCCGATTCTCGAGGGAAAGACAGATATTGTGATCGGTGAGCGGCCGATTGATGAGACGGAGCATTTTTCTCCTGTCAAGAAAAAGCTGCAGCATCTGGGAAGCTGGGTTGTGCGCAAGGCGTCGAATTCGGATATTCCCGACGCACCGAGCGGATTCCGCGCATTCAGCCGGGAGGCAGCGCTGCGGCTGAATGTGACGAATGAATACACGTATACACTGGAGACAATCATTCAGGCCGGGCGGGTTAAAATTGCGCAGACCTCAGTCCCAATCCGGACGAATGAAGAGCTGCGGCCTTCCAGGCTGTTTCACAGCATCCCCAGCTATATCAAAAAATCGGTCGTCACGATTTTGCGGGCTTATATCATGTACTCGCCGCTGAAAACGTTTTCGATTCTTTCTGTCATTCCCTTTGCGGCTGGACTGGCGATCGGAATCCGCTTCCTGGTTCTTTTCTTCACAGGGAATGGCAACGGCCATACCCAATCGCTGATTTTATGCGCGATTCTGCTTATGATGGGATTTATGACGTTCGTGATCGGCCTGCAGGCGGATCTGATCGCCAAAAACCGCAAGCTTCTGGAAGACATCCAGTATCATGTGCGACACATCGATTATGACAAGCTGCCGGATGGGGATGCGGACGTTCCATTGGACGGGAAAACAGGTGCGGGAGAATCATAAGAAACTATGCGGAATTTTTTGACATCAGATAAAAATCAGGAGCGGTCAGCGGTTCTCTGGAACGCGTTTTCCGCTATGATGAATTCGTTTCAGACAACGATTTTGCTGATCGTGCTCACAAGAGCGGGTACGGATACGGACTCCGGTATCTTTGTCATGGCTTACGCAGTGGGAAATCTGATGCTGCAGGTCGGAAAATACGGCGTCCGGCAGTTTCAGGTTACAGATACAGCGGAGGCCTACACGTTCCGGGATTATGTGGCTGCCCGCTGCCTGACGGTTGGCCTGATGCTTCTGGCAAGCTTTGGCTATGCGGGGTATACGCTTTTTTCGGGACAGTATACGGCGCAGAAAGCAGCGATTGTGCTGCTGATCTGCCTGGTCAAAGCAGTGGAAGCGTTTGAGGATGTCCTGCATGGCAGGCTGCAGCAGACCGGCAGGCTGGATATCGCCGGGCGAATCCTGGGAATCCGGCTTTTCCTGTTTATTGTGCTGTATGCGCTGCTGTTTCTGAAAACCAGAGACCTGCTGCTGACAAGCCTGATTTCGCTTCTCATTACGCTGGCACTTTCCGTTTTCATGAATTGGAGTGTGCGCGGGTATCTGAATGACCAGGAAAATCCCGCAGCTGGCGGGAGGGCTTCTGCCGGAGAAAAGACATCCAAGGGTGAAGGCGCCCTGTCGGGTAAGCAGCGGGTGCGCAGCCTGCTTCTGGCCTGTGCGCCGCTTTGCGTCAGCGCCTGCCTGAATATGTATGTGGCAAACGCACCCAAATATATCATAGATTCGGTGGTGAGCGCGCGCGAACAGACGGCGCTGAACATTGTATTTATGCCGGTCTTTGTGATTGCATTGCTTGGCAACTTTATTTTTCAGCCGATTCTCAAGCGGCTGGGTCTGCTGTGGCATGAGAAACGCACCCGGGAATTTGCCGGCATCGTTGGAAAGCTTGCCGGGGCAGTGACGCTTCTGACTGCGGTGATTGCCCTTGCGGGATACTGGCTGGGTCTCCCGGTTCTGGAGCTGGTTTACGGGGTAGACCTGTCCGCTTATCGAAGGATACTCGTCGTATTCATTCTGGACGGCGGAATCATTGCGATGCACAATCTGCTGCTATTGGTCATCACCATTCTGCGGCGGCAGAGCCGCATGATTTACGGATACATAGCGGCAGCACTCGCCCTGTTTCTCTTTGGCGCGCCGGTTTTGAAACGCTGGGGAATCATGGCGCTTTGCCTGTATTTTACCTTTGTTTTGGCGATGCTGATGCTTTATTTTCTGTTGGTGATTCGCTGGAAACACCGGGAGGCGGAAGGATGAAAGGACTGGAAAACCAGAGAGTTCTTTTTATTACGACAAAAAATACCGACTATATACGAAATACGCAGGAGACGGCGCTTCTGTCAGAAAAAGCGGCGCAGCTGACCGTCCTCGGCAGCAAAAGTGGCAGCTATGTAAAGCGGCTGGCCTATGTGTATGTTCACCTGCTTTTCTGCTCCATGAAACGCTATGACGTGGTATTTGCCGGCTTTTCCCCGCAGCTGATTCTTCCGCTTTTCGGTTGGAAATTCCGGGGAAAGACGGTGGTGATTGACTTTTTCATCTCCGTCTACGATACGATGGTATGCGACCGGAAAAAATTTCGAAAAGGCGGCGTGTTGGCGCGCCTTTGCCGCTGGCTGGACAAAAGAACGCTGCGGGGCGCAGACGCCTGTATCTGCGATACGAACGCGCATGGCGATTATTTTTCTTCCGAGTTTGGTGTGCCGCGGGAAAATTTCCGCACGCTGTACCTGGAGGCGGATACGTCCATTTATTATCCGCGCAAAAGGACAAAACCCGCGGAAGCACAGGGGCGCTTTGTAGTTCTGTATTTCGGCAGCGTTCTTCCCCTGCAGGGGGTGGAGGTGATTAGCGAGGCCATGCGCATGCTGGCGGAGGATGCGCGCTTCTTCTTTTATTTTATCGGGCCGGCGTCCGAACGGGTGGAAGCTTCGAACATTCGGTATTTTGACTGGCTTGCGCAGGAGCAGCTGGCCGAATACATTGCGTGTGCCGATCTGTGTCTGGCCGGGCATTTTAACGCCGGGATCAATAAAGCAAAGCGCACAATACCGGGAAAGGCCTATATTTACCGGTCGATGGAAAAACCAATGATCTTGGGCGACAATCCGGCCAACCGGGAACTGTTTGACGAAAGCATGGATGGAATCTTTTTTGTCCCGATGGGAGATGCGCAGGCGCTTGCGGATCGAATCGTGGACATATCTGTGCATAGGAACCGGTAGGGTGCTTCTTGTTTCGCAAGAGTGCATGACGAGCTCCTAACGAGAGTGAATGAGGAAAAAATATTGGAAAGGAAAAAATCAGTACGGGAATACCGAAATATAAGAGGTTCACAGCCGCTGCGGTGATTGCCGCCGCAGCACTGTTTCTCTGGCGGCTCAGCGGTACAGAACTCGAACTTTCGGCAGGCGAAGTGCATCCGATTCGGCTGGCAATACTTTTGAGCATCCTGTTTCTGCTGCCGGTGTGTGCCTGCATTCTGGTACCGGAAACCCCGCCCATGCAAAATTGCCGGGCGGCGAAACCACTGTGCCTGTTTGTGTACGCATTTCTCTTTCTGTATTCTCTGTTTCAGATGTCTTATTATGAGAATTACGTCGGCAGGACACCGGACGAGATGCAGCACATATCCTACATTGCTTACCTGGAGGAAAACAATGTGCTGCTTGCGGATTTCACGGAGATGACCAGCGGTACGCTTCTGGAAGAAGTCAGCGCTATGGACGATGTGTGGAGGATCGACTGGACGAATGATGAGGTGAATTATCTGGGGCACCCGCCTCTGTATTATCAGATCATGCGGTTGGCGAATGCCATTTGGTTTGAGGACGGCGGGAGCGTCTGCGTGGTCAACATCGCCCGTCTTCGCCGATTCAGCATGGGAATTGCCCTGCTCGCTCTTTTACTGATTTTTTATATTGGTTTTACAAGACTGGATCAGCAGAAGCCCTGTCTGCACCTTCTGTACGCGATGATTACCACCAGCGTGCCTATGATGCTCTATGGAGCAGGAGGAATTTCAAACGACACGCTTGCACTGCTGACGGTGACCGTCTATTTTCTGGGAATTCTGCGGTTTACCGAGCAAAAGAGAGACTGGAAAACCTATCTTCTGATCGCGGTGGGCGTGACGGCGTCTTTGCTGACAAAAACGACGGCCGGTCTGATGACGGTACTCGCGAGCGTGGCAGTCATTGTGGTCTGTCTGTTTCGCGAGAAAAGCTGGAAGCGCCTGTTTCACAGAAGCTTTTTTGCCACCCTCCCGGTTTATCTGCCGGCTGTGCTGTATTTTCTTTATATCTATCATATATACGGGACGTTCCAGCCCTCACTGGCTAATTTCGTATCAGAGGAATATTTTCAGAACTCCTCCTTTTATGTACAGGAAGAAGAGCGGGCGGTTATGACGCTTTATCAGTATTTCCTCTATTATAAAAGGGAGTTCTTCGGTTCCTGGACCGGGATTGCCAGCCACATTGCTTTGTATAAATCGACACGGCTTTATGCTCCGGACAGAATCGCCCTGCTGTCTGTCTGGATTCTTCCGGCAGCTTCCGCCCTTATTTCCTGGCGGAAACGGGACAGCCGGGGAATTGCCCCTCTGGGGCTGTACGCAGCCGCGCTTTTTGCAGCCGCCCTGCAGTTTGTGAATGCAGCGGGCGGGTTTTACTCACGGGGCTACATGGGGGGATTCCAGAGCCGGTACTATATCTGTGCCATTGCAGCTTTTGGCCTTTCGGTTGTCCGGCTGTTTGAACAAGGCTTTGCGGACAGTCCGGCGTTGCCGGATGGGACGCTCCCGAAAAACAGGCAAATGCTTTTGTCTGTGCTCGTGACAGTGTTTGTTTTGCTGCTGTTTTATGAGAATTTTATCTATTTTCTGCTGAATTTTACGGAATATTTATAACAGTTCAGAACAGCATCGAAATGAAAAGACAGTCTGTGCAGGTTTACCTGCTAAAGGCTGTATTTTCATTTCGGGATGGGCGGGCGCTGAACGTCCAGTGGACGTTCGCTTAGCGCCGACCGAAGTGAAACGGAGACGCCCATTAAGCCACAGACATATGACGCGTTAGCGGCATATAGCCTGCATCGCAGGCGTCGCTGGACGTCCAGTGGACGTCCGCTTAGCGACGACCGAAGCGAAGCGTAGACCTGCGGCCTGCTGTTCTGAATAGTTACGAGTATCTGACGTAAGGATGTTCCAAATCCGTGCTCCCGTCGGATGCGATGGCCAGGGAATGAGAGGAAAGGAAAAGAGGCTTTGGACAGAAAGAAGATTGGAGAGAAAAAGACGGTCACGGCGGCGACTTTATTTTCCGCCGCTTTTCTGTGTGTGCTTGCGGGGCAGCTTTCGGTACCTGTGATCAGCGATGAGACAGTGACGATGGCGAATGCGGCCTGGGTCACCGGCAGAGACTGGAGCCTGATGATCGCGCATCTGGGGGGACCGTATTACCGTTTCATTCAGGCGCTGATGACTGTGCCGCTGTTTGCTTTTCTGGAGGATCCAGACGCGATCTACCGTATTTCGATGATCCTGCAGGCTTTGATACATGCGACGACGGTGCCGATGGTTTATCGAATCTGCCGCAGGCATCTGCACATGCAATCTGCCGGGCTGGCCGCCCTGCTGGGCATGGCAGTGTGCTTTGTGCCATCGATTGCGCTGTACGTTCTTTACTACCGCGGCGATTATCTGCTCTGTGTGCTGCCATGGTATGTGCTTCTGTTTCTGCTTGAGACCGTTCGGGCTGCCAGAGAGGGACGCAGTGGGAGAAGAATCCTTTATTCCATACTGGCCATCCTCTGTTGTGCCCTTGCCTATATGGCGCATACCCGGGGAATTGTGCTGATTCTGGCGCTGGCGCTCTGTGCGGGATGCATCCGGATACTGACACGGCAGAAGTCTCTTTGCTGGCCGGTAAGCATTGCTGCGATGGCGGTATTTGTTCTGGCGGATCAGAAGATTTCCGGAATTCTCAAGCAGGCGCTTTATTCGATCAGCGGAGTAAATTCCAACTCCTTTGAATCCACGGACATGGGCGGATATCTGAATATTTTTTCCGTACAGGCGCTGAAGGATCTCCTCATGATCTGTCTGTCCTGGCTGAATACACTGGTGGTCACGACACAGGGCCTGGTACTGATTGGCGGTGCGGCTCTGGCAGTCTTTGGCTGGAAAATAATAAAAGAGCAGCGGGCAAAGCCCCGGACCCCGCGTACAGATATCGGAACCCTGGAAGAGACCGGCACTTTGCCGGGAAAAACGCCATCCATTCGGCTGGAGGAAAAAATCACAGCCCTGTTTACATTCCTGGTTTTCGCCGGATATTATGCGGTGGGAGCGCTGTATTTTAAGGGAACTTATCTTTCACTGGCGACCGGCGAGCTGACCCGGCGCTCTGACCGCCTGCTGTATGACCGCTACTCCGTGTGCGGGGCCGGGATGCTTGTGTTTTTTGCCCTGTATGTGCTGTGCTGCCATCGCGAATGGCTGACGGGAAAGCTTCGGTTTGTCTGTATGGCGGCGGCCGCGGCACTTTTTGCTCTTTTCCTGTGGAAATTTCTGCCGATTGTGGTAAAATATCCCGGGTATGTGTATAATACCATCACGCTGAATACATTCCAGACGGTCAGTAACCCCGCGAAAATCCTTTCCGGGATGAAATACGGCAGGATGGCTCTGATCGCGGCCTGTCTGCTGGGGCTTTTGCTGATGGCGGCGGTTCTGCTGGTGTCGCTGCTTAAAAAAAGGCGGATGCCTTATGTGCTCCTGGCGCTGGTGCTGGCTGGCGACCTACTGCTGATCCTGGTGAATTACGGGAAAATCCGTAAGGCTTCCGATGCTTATGTGCAGGAAGCGACGCAGGAGGTAACAGAGTTTTTACAGGAAATAGAGGAGGCGGTTACGGAGGAGTATCCTTACGTATTAAAAGGAGGTCTTTCCGGAATCAAGATTCAGTTTTACCAGTCACAGCTGATGGACTATCAGCTATTTGGGAAAAAGCAGGAAGAAGAGCTGGGGCTGACGGATTATTTTATCATCAGCAAGCATGGGGATATCGATCTGACCTGGTATGAGGAGGATTATTATCTTTTTGGGGCGTTTGATTATGAGAACGCAGAATATGACATCGTATATGTAAAAGGTGACGCGCTCGCCGAACGGCTGGAGGAGCTGGGGTATGTGATGGTACCGTATGTTCCGGAGAGTCAGGAGTGATTGCCATGAGGCAGCTGCAGAAACAGAGCGTTGAGGTTGAAACAGGAGGAGGACGAGGACATGAGTAACGTAAAAATAGCAGTAGCGGGTACCGGATATGTAGGTTTGAGCCTTGCGGTGCTGCTTGCGCAGAAAAACCAGGTGACGGCAGTCGATGTCGTCGCGGAGAAAGTCGATCTGATTAATCAGCGCAAATCTCCGATTCAGGATGAGTATATTGAAAAATATTTAGCGGAGAAAGAGCTGAACCTGACAGCAACGCTGGACGCCCAGAGCGCGTACCGGGACGCGCAGTTTGTGGTGATCTGCGCGCCGACGAATTACGACTCCCGCACGCAGAAGTTCGATACTTCAGCGGTGGAGAACGTGATTTCGCTGGTGATGCAGTACAATCCGGAGGCGATTATGATTATCAAGTCGACCATCCCGGTCGGTTATACGGAGTCCATCCGGCAGAAGACGGGCAGCAGAAACATCCTTTTTTCTCCGGAATTTCTGCGGGAATCCAAAGCCCTCTATGACAATCTTTATCCGTCGCGCATCATTGTAGGTACGGATATGGAGGATGAGCGCCTGGTAAACGCGGCGCACACCTTTGCCGGACTGCTCCAGGAGGGCGCGATCAAAGAAGACATTGACACGCTGTATATGGGACTGACGGAGGCGGAGGCCGTGAAGCTGTTCGCCAACACGTATCTGGCGCTGCGGGTTGCCTATTTTAATGAGCTGGACACCTATGCAGAGATGAAAGGCCTGAATACACAGCAGATTATTAACGGCGTCTGCCTGGATCCGCGTATCGGCACGCACTACAACAATCCGAGCTTTGGCTACGGCGGTTATTGCCTGCCCAAAGACACCAAGCAGCTGCTGGCGAACTACGCGGATGTGCCGGAGAACCTGATTGAGGCGATTGTGGAGAGCAACCGCACGCGAAAGGACTTCATCGCGGACCGGGTGCTCAAGCTCGCGGGATATTATGATTATTACAACCGCGGAGACTACAGTGCGGCGAATGAGAAGTCCTGTGTGGTTGGCGTTTACCGGCTGACTATGAAGAGTAATTCAGACAATTTCCGTCAGAGCAGCATCCAGGGCGTCATGAAGCGCATCAAGGCAAAGGGTGCGACTGTCATCATCTATGAGCCGACCCTGGAGGATGGAAGTACCTTTTTTGGCAGTGTGGTAGTGAACGATCTGGCTGCGTTCAAGTCACAGTGCGACGCGGTGATCGCGAACCGCTATGATTCCTGCCTGGATGATGTAAAAGAAAAAGTGTATACACGCGATATTTTCTTCCGGGACTAGGAATCATAGCTTCAGTTGTCTCAAAACAGATGGTTATGTCCGCGGGGACGGGGATGATCCCCTCCGGGCAGAACTGCGGGGATCCTGTAACTCAGGGGGCCATTGCGGTTCTTCTGCAGATACCTTTTTGCGGTATTCCAGGGGCGACATTCCTGTGATTTTCCGGAATTGCCGATTGAAATGTTCCACTGTATGATAGCCGCAGTCCAAGGCGATCTCAGCGGAACTTTTTCTTGTATGCGCCAGCTGGTGTCGGGCCCGCTTGATGCGGTTGTTGATGACATCCTCCATACAGGAAATGCCGAATTGCTGTTTATAGAGTGCCTGCAGATAGCTGGAGCTGATATTCAGCCGCTCGGCCATGCCTTTTACGCTCCATTCCCGCCACGGCTCCATCTGAATGGATTTGCGCAGGGCATAGAGGGCATGAGAAAAAGACGTGACCTCGCGGACGTTGGAGTCGTCATAGAGGCGGCTGAAGAGAATCTGCACCAGGTCGGAGAGAATCTCCTCATTGCCTTCTTTATCGGAATAGTATTCCCAGGTGATGAGCTGCTGCAGATTGTAGCAATACTCCGGCTCGGAGATAGGGAAAGGGCGGTTCCGGCAGGGAAAATCAAGAATCATTTTCTCTGTGGTAGAAAAATAGAGCCAGTCGTCGCTGTAGCTTTCCCCGTCCGCGCGGTAGTATATATTCTCACCGGGTTCATACAGAATCGCGGTGTCTTCCGGAAACTGCACCAGAGCCTCCCCGCAGCAAAATACGGCGGGAGAGTGCGTCATGACCAAAAGAAACCTCCCAGGGGGGGTGTCATATACGAAATCTGCCGGATGGGTTGAGGAATAACCGGCTGCGTAGACCTTATTCATTGAAATTTCCTTTCTGTACATTTCCAGTTTCATTTTAGAGGATAAGTCATTCCTTTACGAGTATAAATCATTGTATAAAAAAATGCAATATTGTAAAATGTAAAAAGATTTGTTTGTGAAAAATGCCAAAAACGAAATACCAGACAGTGCGGAACTGTGAAAAAACGACCGCATATATCTTTTATGACTGCCTGGCATTTTGTTTTGCGTAAATCGTCTGCGTTGTATGAAATATCTGATTTTTGTATGATATGGAAGAGGGAGTGCATGATTCACAAATGTCGGGGCTGCGGGAACTGTGCATCCGCGGCGGCGTATGAAAGGAGAGGAAACTATGGAGAAAGCGGTTGATGCGAGAGTTTCAGGCGCCCAGAGGACAAAAGTAGACTGGATGTATTATCTGATCAGGGCGGGGGTGATTTTTTCGATTGCCTGCCTGTTTCTGCCAGGGCTGAATCCGGCGAGGATCAGCGGTATGATCAGTTCAAAGCTTTCCCTTTTCACGGTAGGCGTTTCCTACTCGTCACTGGTGAGCCAGTTTGGACGTGCGTTCCGCAAAGAATGGCTGACCTATCAGGATGTTCAGATTCTTTACGCGTCCGCGCTTGTGATTATCGTCGGAGTTGTAGCGAACGGGGCGAACGGATGCATGTCTTTGGGCAATACCCGCATGAGAAAGCTTGGTACAAAGATCGGCATGGCCGGTTCGGTTGTGGAGCTGGTCGGCATGGCCGGTATTTATGCTGCTTATCTGCGTGTCTGTGAGACAAGCAATCCGGATAAGATTGAGCCGATGTTCCCGACCGCTTACTGGATTCTTCTGGTCGTATTCGTGCTTGTTCTTGTTCTGAATGTAGTTCAGACCGGAATTCTTTCCAAATATCCATCGGAAGACAAATATCATATGGAGACGAAGTTCTCGCTGTTTCTGATGCTGCTTCCGTTTATTGTGCTCTGCGCATTGTTCAGCTACCTGCCTTTGTGGGGGTGGCGTTATGCGTTCTTTGATTATAAGGCGGGTCAGGCGCTTTCCTGGGACAAGTTTGTCGGTTTCAAATGGTTTACACAGCTGTTCAAAAACGCCGCAACTGTGCGGGATGTCATTAATGTAATGAAGAATACCCTGGCCATGAGCGGCCTTGGAATTATTACGAGCTGGCTGCCGATGGCGTTTGCGATTTTCTTAAGTGAGATGAAGAGCAATAAATTCCGCCGTTTTGTGCAGACCTGTACGACGATTCCGAACTTCATCAGCTGGGTTCTGGTGTACGCGATCGCGGTGTGTATTTTCTCTACCGACGGCTTTGTAAGCAGTATTATGGTGAATCTGGGAATCTGGGATTCCGGCAAAAACCTGCTGATGAATAACTCACACACCTGGCTTCAGATGTGGGGCTGGGGTACCTGGAAAGGAATCGGCTGGAGTGCGATCATTTACATAGCCGCGATTTCCGGCATTGACCAGCAGCTCTATGAGTCTGCGAGAGTGGACGGCGCCGGACGCTTTCAGCGGATGTGGCACATCACCGTACCCGGCCTGATGCCGACGTTCTTTGTTTTGCTGCTGATGTCCATCGCGAACATCCTGACAAACGGCATGGATCAGTACCTCGTATTTGAAAATGCCGTGAACTCGAACTCTGTGATGGTTCTGGATCTGTATGTGTATAAGCTGGGTATTCAGGACGGTTCGATTCCATTGAGTACGGTGATTGGTATGTTAAAGTCCATCATCAGTGTCATTCTTTTGTTCGGCGCAAATGGTTTCTCGAAGCTGGTGCGCGGCGAGAGTATTATATAGGAGGTGCGATATGGCGAAGACAGCTCAGGAAAAAATCGATGCGAAAGCCGAAAAGAAATATGCAAAGAAGCACAAAAGCATTTATCGTACAACGCCGGGCGATGTCGTATTTAATGTCATCAATTACGCGGTTTTCGGAGTATTTACGCTTTTATGTATTTTCCCGTTCTATTACCTGTTTATCAATACGATCAGTGACAATGACCTGGTGTCAAAGGGCCTGATTAACTTTTATCCGAGAGGAATTCAGTTCAGCAACTATGTTTCGCTGCTCTCAATCAATGATCTGGGGCAGGCGTTTATGGTAACGATCGCGCGTACAATTCTGGGCACGGCGCTGATGGTAATGGCGTCTGCGCTTGTGGGTTACCTGGTGACAAAGCAGGAGCTCTGGCACAGAAGCTTCTGGTATCGGTTCATCGTTGTGACCATGTATTTTAACGCAGGTATTATTCCTACGTTCCTGAATATGCAGATGCTGGGGCTGACGAATACGTTCTGGGTGTATATTATTCCCGGCATTGTTGCACCGTACAATATCATCCTGGTGAAGACCTATATCGAATCCATTCCGCGGGAGCTGGAAGAGAGTGCGGAGATTGACGGAGCCGGTCCGTTCAAGGTTTTCCGGCAGATTATCTGGCCTCTGTGTACGCCGATTCTGGCGACGATTACGATTTTCGGCGCGGTCGGCCACTGGAATTCCTTCATGGATTCCATCCTTTACATGCAGTCTTCCCCGCAGCTGTACACGCTGCAGCACAGGTTGTATGTATATCTGAACAGCACCTCGAACCTGAGCGCGCTGATGCAGTCCGGCGGCAGCTCCGCAGAGAATGCGCTGCAGTCGCTCCTTTCCGGCAAGGTAGTCAAGTACACCATTTCCATGGTGACAGTGCTGCCGATCCTTCTGGTATATCCGTTCCTGCAGCGGTACTTTGAAGGCGGTATTATGCTGGGGGCTGTAAAGGGTTGAGTATTATTTTTGGCATATGCTGCCGCAGTCAGGCAGTTTGTGTATAAAAAAAGCAGCTGTTTTTAGAGTAAATACGGCTGTGAAACCATTTACCATTATTCTTTAAACGGAGGATAGAAACATGACAAAAACAATATCGAGAAGAGAGTTTCTGAAGGGCTCTGCGGCAGGCGTGGTTGGCGTAGCTCTGTCGAGCTTTATCGGAGGCGGCGTTACCGCATTTGCGACTGAGGACATTCCGGCGGACGTGATTCCGGATTCTACAGTTACCCTGAATGTATATGATCAGCTGGCAAACTATTCTGGTGAGCAGATTGGCTGGTTTGGCCAGATCATGCTGGAGAAGTTTAATGTAAAACTGAATATTATTGACGATCAGGACGGCGTATATGAGAGCCGCATGGAGTCCGGCGACCTTGGCGATATCGTCATCTGGGGTTCGGACGGCGATGAATATATTGAAGCGGTAAACCAGGGACTTCTCTTTGACTGGGAAGATGAGGATCTTTTGAGCGAGTATGGACCGTATATTCTGGAGCATATGGAGCCGGCTCTTGAGAAGAACCGTAACCTCTCCGGCGGCACAATCTATGGTTACGGCTTTGATGTAGCAGTGGACGCGGATGATACACAGGACGCGATGTATACCTGGGATCTCCGCTGGGATCTGTACGCACAGCTTGGCTATCCGGATATCAACAACCTGGATGACCTTCTGGAAGTTCTGATCCAGATGAAAGAGCTTTGCCCGACCGATGATAATGGCAACGCGACCTATGCGATGTCCATCTTCCCAGATTGGGATGGCGATATGGTGATGTATGTGAAGTCTCTGGCGACTGCTTATTATGGATACGATGAGTTTGGCATCGGTCTGTATGACCCGGAGAACGGTGTATACCACAACGCACTGGAAGAGGACGGCCCGTATCTGACTACGCTGCGTTTCTACAATAAGTTGTATCAGAATGGCTTGCTGAATCCGGATTCCATGACACAGACCTATGATAACGCCTGCGAGGATTATCAGAACGGCGGCGCGTTCTTCAACATCTTCAACTTCCTTGGCGAGAGCATGTATAACACGGACGCGCATCTGGCGGACAAGGAAGACGGTTCCATGGGCGGCGCTCTGTATCCGCGCGTACCGAACGAAGCGAGACCGATCATCTATGGCCAGACCATTTACGGCGGCAACCGTA
>Ga0192280_1065_pt1 | contig 21084 bp, 20 predicted proteins | sample Koala_Koa24_M3_FD_131249 | JGI IMG/M metagenome (GOLD analysis project Ga0192280, IMG submission 131249) | Enriched cells from koala feces incubated with labeled cellulose particles, San Francisco Zoo, California, United States - Koala_Koa2-4_M3 ... | reverse complement strand
TACTATGGCGAAAAGTCATTGGAGTATCTTGTGAAATCAACAAAATGCAATATGCTTTACCGGATTATCTTCTGTCTCGTTGTTCTGGTAGGTGCCACGACCCAGCTGCAGGTTGTCTGGGATTTTTCAGACACGATGAATGGTTTGATGGCGATTCCAAACCTGATTTCCCTGCTTGTACTGAATAAAATCGTTGCACAGGAATGTTTTGATTATCAGAAGACAGTGATTAAGGCAGGAAAACGATAGATACTAAACGCCGCATACGAATCATAACGAGAAAATCTCTGCAAGCGAGCTTGCGCCGGTTTTCTTGTTATGATTCGTGCATGGCTTATTAGTTATAACATTTTTGTGAAATTTCTACAGTCATATTGACATATTGTATGAAAAATATTACGATGTTACAAGAGCGTTGGGGAAATGCCAACAAGAAAATAGGAGGACATGCAAGATGGATATGAACAAAGTAAGCAGAGTATTAAAAGCGATGGAGGAACAGGGAATCCATCAGATGATCGTATATGACCCTATGGCGATTTTCTTCCTGACAGGCAGAAAAATCAATCCGGGCGAGAGATTATTAGCTCTGTACTTAAATGTAAACGGAAATCATAAGTTTATGATCAACGAGTTATTCCCACAGGAAGGGGACCTTGGGGTAGACGTGATCTGGTATAATGATATTGAAGACGGTGTACAGATCCTTTCCCAGTATGTTGAGAAAGATAAAGTTATGGGTATTGATAAGACTTGGCCGGCAAGATTTCTTCTTCGCCTTCAGGAATTGGGCGGCGGAAGCAAATTCGTCAACGGATCAATGATTATCGACTACATAAGAATGGTAAAAGATGAAAATGAGAAAGAGTTAATGAGAAAATCTTCTCAGATCAATGATGTTGTCATGGAAAAACTGATTCCATATGTAGTAAAAGGTCTGACAGAAAAAGAACTGGAAAATAAATGCCGTGAACTTTACAAAGAGATGGGATGCGAAGGTGTATCTTTTGATCCTATCACAGCATATGCCAAAGGCGCAGCTGATCCTCATCATGCAAATGACACTGTTTCTAAAGGAAAACGCGGAGACTGCGTCATCCTTGATATCGGCGGAATTAAAGACAACTACTGCTCAGATATGACGAGAACTGTATTTATCGGTGAAGTATCTGACAGAGCAAAAGAAATCTATGACATCGTTGTAGAGGCTAATATGCGCGGTATTGCAGCTGCGAAACCAGGTGCAAGAATGTGCGACGTTGATGCAGCATGCCGTGATTATATTGAAGAAAAAGGATTTGGAAAATATTTCACACATAGAACAGGACATTCAATCGGTCTTGAAGATCATGAGTTCGGTGATGTTTCTTCTGTCAATGAAGATATCATCAAAGTAGGACAGTGCTTCTCTGTAGAACCAGGTATTTACATTGCAGATGAAGGAATCGGTGTCCGTATCGAAGATCTCGTAATCATCACAGAAGACGGATGTGAAGTATTGAACAGCTTTACAAAAGATCTGATTGTAGTACCAGAAGAATAATAATTTCTTATGAGGCGTACATTATGTGTACGCCTCATTTTATGAAGAGGAAAGACAGGAGAATTAGACTATGAAGAGAATTGCCAAGTTTCACAAAGTAAGTTTAGAACAGTTTCAGGCAGACTGGGAGGATACTTTCGGGAACACAGACAGTGACGTTTTAAGAGAAATCTATGATGGGATCAAAATTCCGGTAAGGGCAACCGCAGGGTCTGCAGGTTATGATTTCTTTGCACCTGTTTCGTTCGTGATCAAACCAGGCGAGACTGTAAAGATCCCGACAGGAATCCGTGTGGAAATGGGAGAGAACTGGGTGCTCCAGTGTTATCCAAGAAGCGGTCTGGGATTCAAGTTCCGTCTGCAGCTCAATAATACGGTCGGCATCATTGACAGTGACTATTTTCATTCGGATAATGAAGGGCATATTTTTGCTAAACTCACGAATGACAGCAGAGAGAATAAGACTGTAGAGCTTTCTGAAGGGAGCGGATTTATGCAGGGAATTTTCCTTGAATATGGAGTAACTGTGGATGATGACGCAACGGAGACAAGAAACGGCGGTTTCGGAAGTACAGGAAAATAGAAAAATAAGAGAAGATGTATAAATTTTGCCGTAAAAGGAGATTCTATCCACAATTAGAAAAGTGGAGGAGTACGGATATGGTAAAAAAAGTAAGCAGCTGTCTGGAAGACAATGTAAAATATATGTCAGATGTATTGCCTGTCGGTGAGAGTTTTGACGTGATCCAGCGGGATATCATTATTGGAGAGCGGAAAAGTTCATTTTATTTTATCGACGGCTTTACGAAAGATGAAACGATGTTGAAGATTATGACATCGTTTTTTTCGATTAAAAAAGATGACATGCCCGCAAGTGCGACAGAATTCTCACAGCAGTTCATCCCTTATGTTGAGGTGGATATTCTAAAGGACTTTGATCAGCTGACCAGGAATGTTCTTTCCGGGGTGACGTGTCTGTTTATCGATGGGTATGAGGCAGGGATTGCGATTGACTGCCGCACTTATCCTGCCAGAAGTGTAGAAGAACCTGATAAAGATAAATCATTGAGGGGTTCAAGAGATGGATTTGTGGAAACGATCGTGTTTAATACAGCTTTGATGAGAAGGCGCATCCGTGATCCTCATCTGATCATGGAAATGGTGGAAATCGGGGAAAGCTCCAGATCTGATGTGGCCATCTGCTATATGTCGGACAGAGTTGACCAGGAATTGTATAAAAATGTGAGTAATAGACTCAAAGAGATAGAAGTAGATGATCTTCGGATGAATCAGCAGAGTCTTGCGGAGGCGATCTATAAGAGAAGATGGTATAATCCGTTTCCCAAATTCAAATTTACAGAACGGCCGGACACAGCGGCGGCCTGCCTGCTGGAGGGAAAGATTGTAATTCTTGTAGATAATTCACCTTCGGCGATGATCCTGCCGACTTCAATACTGGACATGATCGAGGAGGCTAATGATTATTATTTCCCAACACTGACCAGTGTCTATCTGAAATTTTCCAGAGCGCTGATTACACTGCTGACCGTATTCATGACTCCGGTATTTTTGCTATTTATGCAAAATATCGAATGGCTTCCCAAAATATTTGCGTTTGTGGCGGTCAAGGACACTGTAAATATTCCGCTGATTTTCCAGTTGTTGATTTTAGAAATCGCAATCGACGGACTCAGGCTTGCTGCGCTGAACACCCCAAGTATGCTGAGTACTCCGCTCAGTGTCATTGCCGGTCTTGTCATGGGAGAATTCTCCGTCAAATCCGGCTGGTTTAATTCAGAAGTGATGCTTTATATGGCGTTCGTGGCTGTTGCAAACTATACACAGCCCAACTTTGAACTTGGGTATGCATTGAAATTTATGCGGCTGCTTCTTCTTGTTTTGACGGCATTGTTCAACTGGGTTGGTTTTCTTGTGGGAACAGTTATTATCATCTGTTCTGTTGCATTTAACAAAACGCTGTCGGGAAGAAGTTATCTGAATGTGAAATTGAATTAACGCTTCTCATATGAAGAAAGCAGTGCTTAATTCTGGCAGGCAGGACTTTTCTTTTCACCACACGGAGAAGGTGTGGCGGGAAGAAAATCTGCCTGCATTTCTTTTAAAACGGATGTGGGAATGGAAAGACGAATGAAAAAAATTTTGCCTTATGGGTAAATTGATGGTATGATATAGTCAACCAGAGATAGGAGGTACAGTTTATGAGGGAATTTGTGATTACAGCAGACAGCACTGTGGATCTTCCGAAAGAATACCTGGAGGAGAATGGAAATATCATTCTTCCTCTGTCATATGTGTTAGAGGGTAAAACTTATGAAGATACAAATGGACTGTCTCCTGAAGAAGTATATGAAAAGATAAGAAATGGTGCATTGCCTACGACATCTCAGATCAATCCGGAGCAGGCAAAAGAGGCGTTTGAAAAGATTCTGAAAGAGAACAAGGATATTCTACATATTGGATTTTCATCAGGATTAAGCGGAAGTTATAACAGCGCAAGAATCGCTGCGGAGGAACTTACGGAGGAATACCCGGAATCCAGGATTATTGTTGTAGATTCGCTCTGCGCATCCATGGGTGAAGGGCTTCTGCTTTATAAAGTCAATGAGATGAAAAAGCAGGGCAGACCTCTGGAGGAGATTGGAAGATGGGCAGAGGACAATAAGCTTCACATCTGCCATAATTTTACAGTAGATGACCTGAACCATCTGCACCGGGGCGGAAGAGTGTCGAAGGCTACAGCAGTCCTTGGAACGATGGTTAACATTAAACCGATCATGCATGTGGATAACGAAGGACATCTGGTACCGATCGGCAAGGTGAGAGGCCGTAAAAAATCACTCGCAGGGCTTGTGGAGCGGATGACAGAGCAGATCGAAGGATTTGATAATGACATGGTAATGATCAGCCACGGTGACTGCAGAGAAGAAGCCGAGTATGTGGCAGAACTTGTCAAAGAGAAGACAGGAATTGAGAAAGTCATGATTAATTTTGTGGGACCGGTGATCGGGACGCATTCTGGTCCGGGAACAATGGCATTGTTTTTTATGGGAAAAGAAAGATAAAAATTTGGGCAGGAGCAGAGATGGTCCTGCCTGTTTTATTGGGCAGAATAGCCGTCATTTCTGTTTTCGGAATCCGGGCAGAATGGATGAATGCCAAAATTCGACACTCTGTGAGAAATATCTTGAAATTATGATCTATCCATGGCATAATAGATAGTATTATTGGTACGTTACAGTTGTAAAGTACCAAACTTGGGTATGAGGAGGAACGTTTATGAAGAATCGCAGCAGCTTTTCCGGCAAGCTTGGCTTTGTACTTGCCGCAGCGGGCTCAGCGGTTGGATTGGGAAATATATGGAGATTTCCGTATCTGGCTGCAAAATATGGGGGAGGAACATTTTTACTTGTATATCTGATACTTGCAGTAACATTTGGGTTTTCACTTATGGTGGCAGAGATTGCGATTGGAAGGAAGACCGGACTCAGTGCGATCGGCGCATTTAAGGCTCTGGATAAGAGATTCGGATTTCTGGGTGTGCTGGCATCGGCGGTACCGATGATTATTTTTCCTTATTATTGTGTAATCGGCGGCTGGGTAATCAAGTATTTTGCCGTATTTGTAAGCGGTGGTGCAGCAAAGGCTGCAGGAGATGACTATTTCGGCGGATTCATCGGGAAGACAGGGGAACCGATCGGATGGCTCTTTTTATTCATAGCATTTACAGCCGTGGTTGTCATGTTTGGAGTTCAAAAAGGAATTGAGACAGTCAGCAAGTTTATGATGCCGATACTGGTCGTTCTGACAATTGGGATATCTGTATATGGTCTGACAATTGACGGGGCAATGGAAGGTGTCATCTATTATATTAAACCGAATCTTGCAGATTTCTCAGTCAAGACAATTCTTGCGGCGATGGGACAGCTGTTCTACTCGATGTCTCTGGCGATGGGAATTATGGTAACTTATGGATCTTATATGAAGAAAGACAACCATCTGGAAGGTTCCGTCCGCCAGATAGAGATTTTTGATACAGGAATTGCTTTCCTGGCAGGGCTTATGATTATTCCGGCGGTATTCGCCTTTTCCGGCGGAGACAAATCAGCGTTAAATGCAGGACCTGGACTGATGTTCGTTACACTTCCGAAGGTATTTGACAGTATGCCGATGGGAGGCGTGATCGGGACAATTTTCTTTGTTCTGGTTTTCTTCGCGGCACTGACGTCTGCGATTTCTCTGATGGAGACGATCGTATCTATTTTCAGGGATAAATTCCACTGGAGCAGAAAGTTCACATCCCTTTTTGTGGCTGGGTGTGCGCTCCTGATTGGGATACCATCCTCTCTTGGATTTGGAATCTGGAGTTCGGTGTCATGGGCAGGGATGTCGATTCTCGATATCTGTGATTTTATCAGCAATAGTATCCTGATGCCGATTGTTGCATTGTTTACATGTATTTTTGTAGGCTTTATCATCAGGCCGAAAGCTGTTGCAGATGAGGTGAAGGAGACAGACGGCCGTTTTAATGGTGAAAAACTGTTTACTGTTATGATTAAATGGATTGCCCCGATCTGCCTTGTGGCGATACTGGTCAGTTCCATATTGAATGCTTTTGGCATATTTACGCTGTAATTTGAAAAAATAAGAGATTTACAGTTGACATGATAAGTTAAATGTGTTAGATTAGTATTTGCGTGAAGCGAAAAACAAAGAAGAGTATCCACTCTCACCTTAGCACAATCGTGTGACTAATGGTTTGATATTGAAGATATAAAGAAGTATATGTGAACATATAGAATCTTTGTGCAGAAATATAAGTGGATAGTCTTTGAACTACCCACTTTATTTTTATTTTATGATGGAGGTGCACTACAATTAGCGATTTAATGATCAACGAGCAAATCAGAGACAAAGAAGTACGATTGATTGGCGAAAATGGAGAACAATTAGGGGTTATGTCATCCCGTGAAGCAATGAAGCTTGCAAGTGAGGCAGAACTGGACCTGGTAAAGATTGCTCCGACAGCAAAACCGCCGGTATGCAAAATTATCGACTATGGTAAGTACAAATATGAACTCACCAGAAAAGAAAAAGAAGCTAAGAAAAAGCAGAAGACGGTTGAAATAAAAGAAGTTCGTCTGTCGCCAAATATTGACACGAATGATTTGAACACAAAGATGAATAATGCGAAAAAGTTTATCCAGAAGGGAAACAAAGTAAAAGTTACATTGCGTTTCCGCGGAAGAGAGATGGCACATATGTCTCAGAGCAGACACATTCTTGATGATTTTGCAAAATCGCTTGAAGATGTTGCATCGGTAGAAAAACCGGCAAAACTGGAAGGCAGAAGCATGAGCATGGTTTTAACTGAAAAACGTTAAAAATAAATTATCATTTTAAGAGGAGGAATACAATCATGCCAAAAATAAAAACAAGCAGAGCAGCAGCAAAACGTTTCAAAGCAACAGGTACAGGAAAATTAAAAAGAAATAAAGCTTATAAGAGCCATATCTTAACTAAGAAGTCTACAAAGAGAAAAAGAAATCTCAGACAGGCTACAATCACAGATGCTACAAATGTAAAAAATATGAAGAAGATTTTACCATATTTATAAGATGGGCAGAAGATAGAAGGAGGATTAGAAAGACATGGCAAGAATTAAAGGCGGAATGAACGCTAAGAAAAAACATAACAGAACTTTAAAATTAGCAAAAGGTTATAGAGGAGCCAGATCAAAACAGTACAGAGTTGCAAAACAGTCTGTAATGAGAGCTTTGACATCTTCTTATGCAGGAAGAAAACAGCGCAAACGTCAGATGAGACAGTTATGGATCGCGCGTATCAATGCTGCAGCAAGAATGAATGGTTTATCTTACAGCAAACTTATGCACGGATTAAAGGTTGCAGGTGTTGAGATGAACAGAAAGATCCTTGCAGATATGGCTATCAATGATGCAGAAGGATTTGCAACATTAGCAGAACTGGCAAAGACAAAGATTGCCTAGTAATCTTATTTTAAATCTATAAAAGTGGAATGAGTGCTGATCTCATTTCACTTTTTTTAAAGATGAAAGTGTCTGCACAGTTTTATCTCAAAAAAATTATGGTAAGAAAAGTGCCGCAAATGGCGTAAAACCGCGGGTTTGGAAAAAAATGAAAATTTGTTAGAAAAATATCACTTTTTTTCTTGACAAATTTACAAGGTATATGTATAATAAATCTTGTCGCTGAGGTAAACAGCAGACAAGCAAAAACGGGGTGTGGCTCAGCTTGGCTAGAGCGCCTGGTTTGGGACCAGGAGGTCGCAGGTTCGAATCCTGTCACCCCGACTGAAAGCCATATAAATCATATATGGCTTTTATAATGAAAAGGCTTGATAAGGTCAGAGAGAAAGAAAAATATAATTAAAAAAAGTGTTGACATACATATGAAAACATGATATTATATTTCTCGTACGACAGCGATACAAGCTGTGAGCAGGAGTGTCGGAACTGGCAGACGAGCAAGACTAAGGATCTTGTGAGCAATGCGCTCGTGTGGGTTCAAGTCCCATCTCCTGCATTAATTCATAAGAGAACAAATGGAACGGTATAGCAGAAAAGCTGTACCGTTTTTTTGCGTTCATTTTGTTTCAGGTTTAACCAGGCAGTATGGTGAACATTGAATGGTCTTAGTTTATAAAATGTCTTTGCGAAAAATTTACAAACACATAACCTGTATTTGAATACAAAACCTCCCGGAATTATTTATAATAGCGAAGAAAACGAAGAAGGGAGAGAAGAAAAAGTGGCAGAGATTACATTGAAGAATATATGTAAGGAATACGAGAATCACCACTATGCAGTGAAGGATTTCAATCTGGAGATCCATGACAAAGAATTCATCATTTTTGTCGGACCATCGGGATGCGGAAAATCTACAACTCTTCGTATGATTGCAGGACTGGAAGATATCAGTGACGGAGAACTGTGGATTGACGACCAGCTTTGTAATTACATGGAACCAAAAGACAGAGGAATGTCCATGGTTTTCCAAAATTATGCATTGTATCCGAATATGACAGTCTATGGAAATATGGCATTTGCGTTGAAGGTCCGAAAGACACCGAAAAAAGAGATTGACGAGAAAGTTCATCAGATTGCCAAAATTCTGGAAATTGAGCATTTGCTTGACAGAAGGCCAAGGGATCTCTCGGGAGGACAGAAGCAGAGGGTGGCAATTGGAAGTGCAATTATACGAAAACCAAAGGCATTTCTAATGGACGAGCCGTTATCGAATCTGGATGCAAAACTAAGAGCCCAGATGCGGATTGAACTGGCCAAATTACATAAGGAACTCGAAACAACAATTATATATGTGACACATGACCAGATTGAGGCCATGACACTTGGTACAAGAATTATTGTTATGAAAGACGGAATCGTACAGCAGGTGGCAGCACCAGAGCGGTTGTATAATGATCCTGTGAATTTGTTTGTTGCAGGGTTTGTCGGATCTCCGGCAATGAATTTTTTTGACTGTCATGTTAAGTCAGCCGGAAAAGGCTGTGTCCTGTCAATTGGCGGACCTGATTCCCAAGAGAAAGTGTATCTGGAGGGGAGAAAAGCTGAGCTTTTGAAGAGGGATTATGACGGAAAAACGGCAGTCCTTGGAATTCGTCCGGAAGATATTTACGAGTATGAAGAGGCACGCCTTGGAGGCTTCGATAAGAACAGTACGGGAATTCAAAAGAAGGTTGTGACAAGGGAAATGCTTGGAGCAGAAGTGATGCTTTATTTTGAAGAACAGGGAAAGAATTTTGGTGCACGGCTGAAACCGGAGAACAGGACACAGGCAGGAGAATCTATACGGCTGTATTTTGATCCGGACAAAATTTATGTATTTGATAAAGAAACAGAAGAAAATATTTTATACGAAGAGAGGTTGTAACATGAATACGAAAAAAGGAACCAGAGTTTTCCCGTATTTTTATCTTCTTCCAAGTTTGTTAGTATTTACGGTTTTCTTATTTTACCCATTTTTTAAAACCATATATCTTAGTTTATACAAGACGAATAAAATGGGGGAGGCGAAACTGTTTGTAGGACTTGGAAACTATAAGGAGCTTCTGATGTCAGCCAGCTTTCGGAACAGTCTGAAAGTAACATTGATTTTCGTGGTTATTGTTGTAATTGGTGGAATGCTGATCGGGCTGCTTGCGGCAGTTCTTTGTAACAAAGCATTTCCGGGAATCCGGTTTTTCAGCACAGCTTATGCGCTTCCGATGGCCATTGCATCCAGTTCTGCGGCCATGATCTTTCAGATTATGCTCCATCCGGCAGTTGGTATTGTAAATAAACTGCTGGGGCTTGACATTAACTGGTTAAATGACCCGGACACAGCACTCTGCTGTGTGGCAATTTTAACGGCATGGCTGAACAGCGGAATTAATTTTCTATATTTTTCTGCGGGATTAGGCAATATTGATGAAACAATTTATGAACGGGCATCTGTGGACGGCGCGAATGGAGTGCAGAAGTTTTTCAGTCTGACGCTTCCCGGGCTTTCTCCGATTATGTTCTATACGCTGGTTGTCAATATCATTCAGGCATTTCAGTCTTTTGGACAGATTAAAATACTGACGGAAGGTGGGCCAAATGAGACAACGAATGTAATTGTATATTCTATTTACCGCGATGCATTCTTTAACTATCGGTTCGGAAGTGCGGCAGCCCAGTCTGTTATTTTGTTCTTTATCATTATGCTGATAACACTTGTTATGTTCCGGCTAGAGAAGAAAGGAGTGAAATACTAATGAGCAGCCAGACAGAAAGTATGGTACTTCGTGGAAAAAGAGAACTTACACGGGAGGAGTTACTGGAATTAAAAAGAATAATGAACGCAAAAGCCCTGGCGAAGAGAAGGGGGAAAACAGGGCTTCAGATTGCAGCTAATATTGTAGTTGCCCTGGTCGTGCTTTTGCCGCTTCTGTATGCGGTGAGTGTTGCTTTTATGCCGTCAAATGAATTGTTTACTATGGAGCTGAATTTACTCCCCAAGAATCCGACGCTTCAGAATTTCACAGAGGCTTTCAGACAGGTCCCGCTGCTTAGATTTATTGCGAATTCATTCATTATGGCAGGATGCATTACGGTTGGCCAGATTATCTCATGTTCCCTTTCAGCATTTGCGTTTTCTTTTTTGGAGTTTAAAGGAAAAGGGATTCTTTTCATGATTGTTATGGCAACTATGATGGTACCGGGAGAAGCTACGATTATTTCCAACTATCTTACTGTGGGAAATATGGGAATGCTGGATACCTATCCGGTATTAATTATCCCTTATCTGACATCCGCAATGGGAATTTTCCTGTTCCGGCAGTTTTATATGACGTTTCCGAAGTCGCTCTATGAATCTGCCAGACTGGATGGTTGTTCTAATCTGCGGTTCATTGCAGTCATCCTGACACCGCTGACCAAGTCGGCGATCGGAGCTATGGCAGTCTACACGTTCATTAACGCATGGAATATGTATATGTGGCCATTGCTTGTGACAGGGTCTGATTCTATGAGGACAGTGCAGATTGGGATCAGTATGCTCAACAGTGTGGATTCACAGTCCATTACGCTGATGATTGCAGGCGTGGTCATGATTATTATTCCTTCGATTTCCATTTTTATAGTTGGACAAAAGCAGCTAATCCGCGGGATGTTCTCCGGTGCTGTAAAAGGATAGAAAAATATATTGATAATTAAGGAGAGAAAAGATGAAAAAAAGAGTTGTTGCGGCATTGATGGCGGCAGTTATGACAGTTGGAATGATGGCGGGATGCCAAAATGGGGCATCGACGGTCAGTCAGAACGGACAAAGCGGATCAGAGAAAGAGAGCATGGAGGTTGAGATGGCGGATGCCTCTTCGGTGGATGGGACTGAGATAACATTCTGGCATTCCATGGGTGGTGTGAACGGGCAGGCGATTGATGAGCTTGTCAAGAAATTTAACAGTGAAAATGAATATGGTATCACAGTGAGTTCTCAGTATCAGGGAGAGTATGATGATTCTCTGAACAAACTGAAAAGTGCACAGATTGGAAATATGGGAGCTGATCTCGTGCAGGTATATGAAATTGGGACAAGATTCATGATGGAATCAGGATGGATTGTACCCATGCAGAACATGGTAGATGCAGATTCTTATGATGTGTCCCAGATCGAACCGAACCTTTCTGCATACTATACAGTGAACGACATGCTTTATTCTATGCCATTTAATTCCTCCACACCGATTATGTACTACAATAAAGATGTATTTGACAAAGCCGGCATTACAGAGATACCGGTCAGCCTGGAAGGGATTGAAGCGGTTGGCGACAAGCTGCTTGCTGATGGAGGAGCAGGGGAAGTGATTTCTCTTTCTATCTATGGATGGTTTTTTGAACAGTTTATTGGAAAACAGGGATTGGAATACGCCAATAATGGAAACGGGCGCAAAGAGGCAGCGACGGCGGTGGCATTCGATGAAAACGGTGCTGCGAAAAATATTCTTACTGCATGGAAATCACTGTCTGACAAAGGATATGCTCCAAATGTAGGAAGAGGCGGAGATGCCGGGCTTGCGGACTTTTCGGCAGGAAAATCTGCAATTACGTTAGGGTCTACAGCTTCCCTGAAACAGATTCTTCAGGATGTTGACGGTAAGTTTGAAGTCGGAACTGCATATTTCCCTAAAATAGCATCTGATGACGAAGGCGGCGTCTCAATCGGAGGAGCATCACTCTGGGCCTTAAACAATGAAGATCCAAAGAAATTGCGTGCAACCTGGGAATTTGTCAAATTCCTGATTTCTCCGGAATCACAGGCATACTGGAATGCACAGACAGGCTATTTCCCAGTGACAGTGGCTGCACACGAAGAGGATATATTTAAGGACAATATTGCACAGTATCCTCAGTTCGAGACTGCGATTGACCAGCTTCATGATTCTAAAGCAGAATATGCGGGTGCTCTCCTGAGCGTATTCCCAGAAGCAAGGGCAACGGTAGAAACTGAGATAGAGAAGATGCTGAACGGTTCTGAGGATGTTGATACAGCAGTTGAGTCTATGGCAGATTCCATCAACAAGGCTATTGAGGAATATAATCTTGTGAATGAATAATGAGAGTAAGCACAGAGATCAGCCGCAGTTGAAAAAGCATAGAAGAGGATGGGATGCAGCAGGGCGTTAGCTCTGCTGTATCCTGATGTAAAGGAGAAAAAATGAAGTATACTGAAATTTTTGCGCATAGGGGAGCAAGTCAGTATGCCCCGGAAAATACGCTGGAGGCATTTGATCTTGCAATGCGGCAGGGGGCAGATGGCATTGAACTGGATGTTCAGCTGACAAGAGAAGGAAAAGCAGTTGTTATACATGATGAAGAAATCAGCCGGGTAAGTACAGGAGAGGGTTATGTGAGGGAATATACTCTTAAAGAACTGCATCAGTTCTCATTTCATAATCATATGGGAAAATATGAAGGTGTAAAGATTCCTACGCTCGAAGAGGTATTGAGCCTGGTTAAACGGGGAAATATGAAGGTAAATATTGAACTTAAAACAGGCATATACTGGTACCCGCATATTGAAGAAAAAGTGCTGGAGGCCGTCAGAGATGCCAAAATGCAGGAACGGGTGATCTATTCTTCGTTCAATCATTACAGTATCCAGAGGATATGCGAACTGGATGCCCATGCAGAGACAGCATATTTATTTAGTGATGTGATACTGGATGTAGAAAAATATGCATTAAAAAACAAAGTGAGTGGGCTGCATCCTGCCTTATACCATGTGGAGATGGATGGATTTCTTGAATCTTACCTGAAAAGCGGGCTGGCTGTCAGAGTATGGACAGTGAATGAAAAAGAACAGATGGAAAAACTGTTTCGGGCGAATGTTGACGCATTGATTACAAACAGGCCGGATGTGGCGGTTTCAATTAGAAAACAAAGAATGGGGAAGGAAATATGTTAAAAGAAAAGAAATTGTTTCTTCTTGATATTGACGGAACTGTATTAAAAGGAAAACAGCTGATTGAGGGGACAAGAGAATTTCTGCGGGATATAAAAGAGAGCGGAGGGCAGTATATATTTATCACGAACAATGCCACGAAAAGTATTGCTGATTATGTCAGAGATTTTCAGGAAATGGGAGTAATGACAGATTACAGTAATTTTGTCACTGCGTCATATGTTACAGTTCAGTATTTAAAGAAGCATTACGCCGCAAAGACAATCTATGTACTTGGGACAATGTCATTTATACGGGAGCTGAAGCGGAACGGGGTCCGGGTTACCATTGACTGTGAAGAACCGGAAATCGCATGTGCGCTCATATCCTATGATAACCAGCTTACGTATGAAAAACTGTCAGATACATGCAAGCTCCTAAGTACCAGGGAAATTGATTACCTGGCAACGAACCCGGATTATGTCTGCCCGGTTGAATTTGGATATGTACCAGATTGCGGGGCGGTCTGTGAGATGATAGAACATGCAGTAAAAAAGAAACCGGATTTTCTGGGAAAGCCGGCGACAGCAGTGGTAGAGTGTTCGCTTAAGCTGAATCATTTTACGAAGGAAGAGACACTTGTGGTGGGTGACCGCCTGTATACGGATATTGCATGCGGAAAAAGGGCTGGTGTTGACACTGCACTTGTACTGACTGGAGAAGCAACAAGGGAGGATGCGTATGCAGCGGAAGAAAAACCGGAATATATCTTCTACTCCATTCAGGAACTGCACGAAAGGTGGAAAAAAGGAGATCAGGAGAAACAGATCAAAGGCCGGATGTCTGAAAATGCCTGTCTGATTGAAACATAAAAATCCACATTACATCTTCCAGTATGGTATACTAAAATTATATAAAAAATGCTGTAGTATAAAAGGCAGTTGGATGAGAAAGAATATCTATACTAGGAGGGATGTTTATGCTGGAAAAAGTTGATTTGACGAAGAAAATGCCAAAAGAAGAGTATAAGGAAAAAATGGCCGGACTTGAGAGCAGAATCGGAGAGCTTCAAAGAAAGTGCAAAGATCTTAATATTCCGGTTATGATTGTATTTGAAGGATTTGGCGCTGCAGGAAAAGGACTTCAGATCGGTGAGCTGATACAGAGCCTGGATCCCCGCGGGTTCGAGGTGCATGCTATCAAAAGCGAAACAGAAGAAGAGAAGATGCATCCTTTCATGTGGAGATTCTGGACGAAGACTCCTTCGAATGGCAGAATTGCAATTTATGATGGAAGCTGGTACCGGAAAGTACTGATTGACCGTTTTGACAAGAAGACGACAAAGAAGGATCTGCCGAATGCGTTTGAATCTATCCGGGAATTTGAAGAGCAGCTGACGGACGGCGGAACTGTCATGATAAAATTTCTGATGGATATTGACAAAGCAGAGCAGAAGAAGCGTTTTCATAAGCTTTTGGCTTCAAAGGAAACATCCTGGAGAGTCACGCCGGATGATCTGAAACGGAATGAACAGTATGAACGGTATCAGTCGATTATAGAAGAGGCGCTTCAGAAGACGGATACGGATTATGCGCCGTGGACAATCATAGAGGCGACGGACAGAAGATTTGCAACAGTGAAAATATATACAAAAGTTGTAAATATGCTCAGTGAGGCCGTAGAGAAAAAAGAAAATCTGAAAAAGATCACAGAGGCTCCGGCATATCAGGAACAGACAGCTGTTGTTGAGGATAAGTCCCTTCAGGACTCTGTTCTTGCAAAAGCGGATCTGAGTCTGACATACTCTAAAGAAGAGTATAAGAAGAAGCTGAAAAAACTTCAGAAAAAGATGGAGATCCTCCATAGCGAGCTGTACCGGAGGAGAATCCCGGTTGTTCTGGGCTTTGAAGGATGGGATGCAGGAGGAAAAGGCGGTGCAATTAAGCGTCTGACGGAAAAAATGGATCCGCGGGGGTATGTGGTGAATCCCACGGCAGCACCGAATGATATTGAAAAGGCACATCACTACCTGTGGAGATTCTGGCGTGCGATGCCGAAATCGGGCCATATAGCGATTTTTGACCGTACATGGTATGGAAGAGTCATGGTGGAAAGGATTGAAGGTTTCTGCACCAGACAGGAGTGGCAGAGAGCATATAAAGAAATTAATGATATGGAGAAAGACCTTGCAGATGCAGGTGCGATTGTAATCAAGTTCTGGATGCAGATTGATAAAGATGAGCAGGAAAGAAGATTCAAGGCCAGACAGGAGAATCCTGAAAAGCAGTGGAAGATCACAGAGGAAGACTGGAGAAACCGGGAAAAATGGGATCAGTATGAGGAAGCTGTCAATGAGATGCTTGTGCGCACATCGACAGAATATGCGCCATGGGTTGTGGTAGAGGGAAACTGTAAGTATTATGCGAGAATTAAAGTGCTTGAGACGGTAATCGATGCGATCGAAAAGTACCTGAAAAAGTAATGGATAAGAAGGTGTAAAGGTATGATAAATCATGAGATTACGTCAGTGCAGCCGCTTTTGAATAAAGACGGAAGTTTGAGGGAACCTGGCTGGTCCAGAAAGCAGTATCAGGTGTATGACAGGAATAAAGTGAAAGCTTCGAAACTCCGAATTAAGGAATGGGATTATTATCTTGTTCTGAATGAAGATTTCGCAGGGGCATTTACAATTTCGGATGATGGTTACATCGGACTTCAGTCAGTGTCTCTTTTGAATTTTAAGGAAGGCTGGGAGCACACAGAGACAATTCTGAATCCGTTTCCTATGGGAAGGCTTAAAATGCCGGGTACCTCCTCCAGCGGGGACTGCGTTTACCGGGATAAGCGCCTGCAGATGCGTTTTCTGAATGAATGGGGAAAACGGAGAATTATCTGTGATTTTGCAAAATTCTATAAAGGCAGGGAGTTTCATTGTGAAATTGAGCTGGAACAGCCGGAGATGGATACAATGGTAATTGCAACTCCCTGGAAGGAAAAGAAAAAGGCGTTCTACTATAATCAGAAAATTAATTGTATGAGGGCATCGGGATTTATGGAATACGACGGGAAGACATACCATTTCCTCCCGGACCGGGATTTTGGAACACTGGATTGGGGCAGGGGCGTCTGGACCTACGATAACCGGTGGTACTGGGGATCAGGGAATGCGGTTATCAACGGAAAGCCTTTTGGATTCAATATTGGTTATGGTTTTGGTGATACAAGTGCGGCATCAGAAAATATGGTTTTTTATGATGGTGTGGGGCATAAGTTATCTCAGGTATTATTCCATATACCGGAGGACGACTATCTGAAACCATGGAAGTTCTCCTCCGATGACGGCAGGTTCGAGATGGATTTCCGGCCGGTGCTTGACAGGGCAGCCAGAACTAATGCGCTGATTATTGAGACAGATCAGCATCAGGTGTTTGGAAGAATGTCTGGAACGGTGATCCTGGATAGCGGAGAAAAACTGGAGATCAAAGATATGATGTGTTTTGCAGAAGATGTACATAACAGATATTGAAAGGCCTTAAAGGCCGGCGCACTTTTGATTAAGTGTGCCGGTTTTTTAATTCCTGCTCATACCGCCTTACCCGCTTGTAAAACAGATAATCGGGAAGATTGGTTCTGGCAAAAGCTTCTTTTGGGGTGATTTCTTTTTTCTTCCATTGACGGTATACTGTTTCGAAGCCTTCAGGATAAGGGGTTCTCGGACGGCCGAATTTTACGCCTCTTTTCTGTGCAGAGGCAATCCCCTCGCGCTGCCGCTGACGGATGGTCTCTCTCTCATTTTCGGCAATAAAAGATAAGAGCTGGAGGACAAGATCGCTGATGAAGGTTCCCATAAGATCTTTCCGTGTCGATGTATCAAGCAGAGGCATATCCAGTATTTTTATATCGGCTCCGATTTCAGTGGTGATTAATTTCCATTCATCCAGAATTTCCTTGTAATTTCGTCCAAGACGGTCAATGCTTTTGGCAATCATCAGGTCTCCTGGTTTTAAAAGATGATGAACAAGGTATTGATAGGCCGGGCGGTTGAAGTTTTTCCCGCTCAGTTTATCCATATAGATGTGGTCACGGGGGATTCCGTATTCCAGAAGTTCATTGAGCTGCCGGTGCTCATGCTGGTCTCTGGAAGAAACTCTGATGTATCCATAGGTTGTTCCCATGCAATCTACTCCTTTCGTATTTCAAGGAAGATTATACACGGAATTGATGGGGGATGTACTGGAAAATAATGTAAAAAAATACTGTCCGAAAAGTACACTTTTTAGACAGCTAATATTTCATTCGTATTTTTATGTCTGATTAAAAATCCATTTTCATTATAGCATCGATTCTCTGCATCTTCAATAAAAAAGATACAAATTCAGCCTTCTTTCTTCCAATTATTACCAAAAAGCTGATTTTATACAAGGTGGTAGCTTTTTATTTTATTTCCTTAATCTGCTGGGAATACCGGAAATTTTTTTTACAAAAAGTGTACTTTTCGGACAGGACGGGAGTGAGCAGACGATGGAATTGTTGGAATTGATTTTACAGAAAGCAGGATTACAATATATATCTGACCTTAGCAACGGGATAGAGAGAAACAGTGTCAGAAGAGCAGTAAAAGAGATTCCATACGACCAATATGAATTGAAAGAGTGGAGAGAAGCTGTTTATTATCTGACCGGAGGAAAAGTGGAACTTCATACGCAGAAAGAGATATCAGATTATATTGACAATATCTAGATTGAAAAAGAATTCTTTTACATCATGTGAAAGAGTTCTTTTTTCAATATTTCCGAAAGTTTTTAAGTATAAGTTTGTTTAAACTTAAAAAAAGGAAATCAGAGCTGGTTACAGAATATATATTACATAGGAGAGTATTTGCATTCATACCTGCAATTACAAAAGACACAGTAAATCCGGAATTCACAGATGGGAGGCAGCATATGACGATCAGGGAACAGATGGAACAAAGAGAACTGGAGTATCTAAGTCCTTATGCAGCAAAAAGCCGGGAGTCAAAGGGGCGTATAGTACAGGAAGATCAGTGCGATATCAGGCCGGTATTTCAAAGAGACCGGGATCGGATACTGCATTGCAAAGCGTTTCGCCGTCTGAAGCAGAAGACGCAGGTTTTTCTTCTCCCGAAAGGTGATCATTACCGGACGAGACTTACACACACGCTTGAGGTTTCGCAGAATGCGCGTACGATCGCCAAAGCGCTGCGGCTGAATGAAGATCTTGTGGAGGCCATCAGCCTGGGGCATGACCTGGGGCATACTCCTTTCGGGCATGCTGGCGAGAAGGTATTAAATGAAGTTTCCGCGCATGGATTTTCTCATAACGAGCAGAGTCTCCGGGTTGTGGAGTGTCTGGAAAAGCAGGGAAGAGGCCTGAATCTTACGGCAGAGGTGCGGGATGGGATATTAAACCATAAAACAAGCGGCAGGCCCTCAACACTGGAGGGACAGATTGTAAGGCTTTCAGACAAGATCGCATATATCAATCATGACATTGACGATGCAATCAGAGGAAATATACTGGATGAGAAAGATATTCCGCTTAATTACAGGCAGGTTCTTGGCGGAAGTACAAAAGAACGTTTAAATACAATGATACACAATGTAATTATAAACAGTATGGATCAGCCGGCGATTGCAATGTCAAAAGAAGTAGAGGAGGCGACTGCCGGACTTCGGAACTTTATGTTTGAAAATGTCTATATGAATCCCGCGGCAAAAAGGGAGGAAGAAAAGGCCATGAATCTGATACGGAATCTGTATGAGTATTATATCGGCCATTTTGACAAGCTGCCCCTTCAGTATATCAAAATGATGGATACGCGGGGAGATACGAAAGACCGGATTGTATGTGACTATATAGCGGGAATGACGGACACTTATGCAGTGAAGAAATTTGAAGAATATTTTGTTCCCCAGTCCTGGAATATCTGAAGCCGGAGATACAGATTTTCAATCAGAGAATAAAAAATGAAAAAAGAAAAAGGAAATCGGCGATGTTTGTCGAATATATATATATGGGACGAAAAATGGAGGTGAGATGACAGTATGTATTATTCCGATGAAATAATTGAAGAAGTCAGGCAGAAGAATGATATCGTAGATGTCATTTCAGGATATGTAAGGCTTCAGAAAAAGGGAAGTTCCTATTTTGGACTGTGTCCGTTTCATAATGAAAAATCTCCGTCTTTTTCCGTCAGCAGGGATAAACAGATGTATTACTGTTTCGGGTGCGGAGCCGGCGGTAATGTATTTACTTTTATCATGGAGTATGAAAACTATTCATTTACAGAAGCACTTTCCTATCTGGCTGAGCGGGCAGGAGTGACGCTGCCGAAGGAAGAGTATTCGAAAGAAGCACGGATAAAGGCAGATCTAAAAGCGCAGCTTTTGGAGATCAATAAGCTGGCAGCGAAATACTATTACGCGCAGCTGAAGGCGCCGCAGGGAAAAATAGCATATGATTATCTGAAAAACAGGGAGCTGAGTGATGAGACGATTACAGGGTTTGGCCTTGGGTATTCAAATAAATATAGTGATGATTTGTATAAATACCTGAAGATGAAAGGATATTCGGACGATCTCATTTTCAAGGCGGGGTTGATCAGCGTGGATGAAAAGCATGGAGCATATGATAAATTCTGGAACAGAGTCATGTTTCCAATCATGGATGCCAACAACCGGGTGATTGGATTTGGAGGACGTGTGATGGGTGATGCGAAGCCCAAGTATCTGAATTCCCCCGAGACGCCTGTATTTGATAAAAGCCGGAACCTTTATGGACTGAACAAGGCGAGAACATCAAGAAAGCCATATTTTCTGCTGTGTGAGGGATATATGGATGTTATTTCGCTTCATCAGGCAGGATTTACGAATGCTGTCGCATCTCTTGGAACGGCTGTAACATCGGGACATGCATCTTTGATCAAGCGCTATGTAAAAGAGGTATTTCTGACGTATGACAATGACGAAGCGGGAACAAAAGCGGCGCTTCGTGCGGTTCCGATACTGAAAGATGCTGGAATCAGTGCCAAGGTAGTACGGATGGATCCGTATAAGGATCCGGATGAGTTCATAAAGAATCTGGGAGCCGAGGCTTATGAGGAGAGAATTTCGAAGGCAAAAAATGGTTTTATGTTCAGCCTTGAAATTCTGGAGCGGGACTATGATATGAATTCCCCGGAGGGAAAGACAGAATTTCACCGGGAGGCGGCCCGCAGACTTACTTCGTTTGAAGAAGAGATTGAACGAAATAATTATATAGAAGCCGTGGCACAGAGATACCATATCGGTTACGAGGATCTGCGGAAACTGGTAGCCAAAATGGCTGTACAAAGCGGTATGGCGGCTCCGGCGTCCAGACCGAGGCAGACTGCCAGAAAAGAAACACAGAAAGAAGACGGGAATTTAAAGTCCCAGAAGATTCTTCTGACATGGCTGATTGAAAGCCGGGGCATATTTGAGCAGATCCGAAAATATATTACTCCGGAGGATTTCAGTACAGAATTATACCGTACTGTCGCGGGGATTCTTTACAGCCAG
>Ga0192280_1062_pt1 | contig 22011 bp, 24 predicted proteins | sample Koala_Koa24_M3_FD_131249 | JGI IMG/M metagenome (GOLD analysis project Ga0192280, IMG submission 131249) | Enriched cells from koala feces incubated with labeled cellulose particles, San Francisco Zoo, California, United States - Koala_Koa2-4_M3 ... | reverse complement strand
CAAGTGGTTAAGACTCCGCCCTCTCACGGCGGCTTCAGGAGTTCGAATCTCCTACGGGTCACCAAAGAGAACGGGTTAAAACCGTTTTCACGGGAAAAGTCGGTACAAATAGCTATGAGGATCCACCTGTTCCCATTCCGAACACAGAAGTTAAGCTCATAAACGCCGAAAATACTTGGCTGGTGACGGCCCGGGAAGATAGGTCTGCGCCGACATCCTTAGCAAGCAGTTAAGTAATTAACTTAACTGCTTGTTTCATAAGGGCCATTAGCTCAGTTGGTCAGAGCAACCGGCTCATAACCGGTCGGTCCTGGGTTCGAGTCCCCGATGGCCCATTTTAGGGGTATAGCTCAGCAGGTAGAGCAGCGGTCTCCAAAACCGCGTGTCGTGAGTTCGATTCTTACTGCCCCTGCCATTCAAAGTCCCGCAAACAAAGCGTTTGCGGGACTTTTTGTTTTTGTTCCGGATAACGATAATTTGCCGTTTTTTCCGCTTTTTTGACCTTTTTCTATGATTTTTTGTCGTCAAAGTGTCGTCAAAAATCTTTAATATACTGCCTCACCTGCAAATGAACTTTCATAAACGTGACATTATTGTGCCTTTTCTGAATGGTGCGGAGAGGGGGTAATGTACGGTTGTCATTATTTTCATTAACGTTAATCTATATCTGCTTATTATTGTATGCATAACCAAAGTGAATAGGTGGCGCAGTGACAGAAATATAAACAAATTTAGTGTCGCCGTTATTTAACAGTCCGTGTATATCTTTATCAGCAAATCTTACAACATCTCCTGCCTTAAATGTCATTTCCTTGTTATCGGCGAGAAGCAGCTTTCCAACGCCCTTTGTGGCATACCATATCTGTTCGGAGGTATCATGAGTATGTCTTGGCTGGGTTGCTCCTATTTCAAGATGTACTTCTGTAATTGTTACACGTTTGCTTTGTGGATTATCCGAATTGAGAAGCTGTCGTGAAACAACACCGGGATTAGATAATTCCACTATTTTTTCCTTACTTATAAATTCCATGATTAATCCCTCACACTATTTATTTTTAAATGGTATCATAGCATTGGTATAATTTTCAGAATCCTGCATCGTAGCGTAAGCTTTTTAACCTGTCATACCAAAGGTATAGGTAAATTGTATCACAGCATTGCTGCCACTGTCAACTGTATCCTGCAAATAATTGATTAAACAAATATGTTAAGATTGCAATTACAAATTTCCCGATTTAAAACTCGATAACCATAAATTATGGTATTCAAGCTGTTCCTCTATTGTTGCAGGAGTTAGGTACGGTTCATATTCAAACAAATCTACAATATTATCATTTGATGCCTGCTTTCCTATCTCTTGTATATAACCTGTTTTGCAGCAGCCCATAGACATTTGCATGGGAGAAGGATAGACTTCTTTCATTGCCCCGTTACATAGCAATTGCATAGACTTTCTTTGCAAGTATTCCCTGAACATTAACAGTGCCTTAAAATAGTTTTCTTCACTGAAATTATATTCTTGCCCTTTGAATGTAACAGCCATTTTAATATTGTCACGATTGCATGGGTCTTCATCATATAAAGTAACCGTCGCCGAAAATTTTTCACCGGAAACTTTGCTTAAAATCATTAAATTAATTTGTTCATCGAACATAATATTAACCACCCCTATAATTTGGATTTTTGCACTTCTTATGATTTACAGAAGTAGGCTCTTGGAACGTACCGAGAGCCTATTTCAAAACAAATGTGAGTGATTGCAGCTAAAGAATTAATGCCAAAACTGCTGTTGGAATGATGTCATAAGCATAGCTGCAGACAGTGACATCTCCCCATTGGTAATGATTTTGCCTGCATTCAGTAAGGATTGTCATAGGTGTACTCTACGGTTTGGTAAAGCTCCGCAACGAGACGGTTTGTTCCGTGAAGAAATTAAATCGCATTATGCCAAATTAATTCTGAATACAATCGGATATTCGGTTTCAATTTCTTTCGGAATATTCATATGAAGCCCATCGCCGTCACGTTTGTAGGAAATTTTTCCGTCATAACCCAAAAGATCAACATCATTTATAATTCCGTTAAAGAGAGGCTTTACGCTCGCATCGACATCGGCAAGTGATTTAACTGTGATACTGCCGCTTTTAGCCGGATTCATAGCGAAAATGTAGATGTTGTCGCCATTTACAGTGAATCTGAAGTCCTTATCTGTGTATTCTGTTTCCGCTCCATCGCTAAACTGACCTTCCTTGGTTTGTGTCGGTCCCTCCTCGGAGTACCTCCAGACTGAGGAGCCGTAAATTCCCTCACCGTTGGTTCTAAGCCAGCGCCCTATTTCCAAAAGGATTGATCTGTCCTCATCAGGTATAGTTCCGTCCGCTTTCGGACCGATGTTCAGAAGTAATCTTCCGTTTTTGCTGACAACGTCAATTAGATTGCAAATAATCTCATTCGCTGTCTTATAGCTGTTATTTTCTGTATAGCACCATGAATTTCTGGCTACCGATGTGTCGGTTTGCCAAATATAGGGCTTTGCATCGGCAAATTGTCCTCGTTCAATATCTACAACTGCAGTACCGAACATGAAAGCATCGTGCTTGTAGTTGATTACGACCTCAGTGCCTCTCTCTATGGCACGATTATAGTAGTAAGCCGCAAATTTCCGTAAGTACGGTTTAACTGCACTATGCTGAATCCACCAGTCAAAATAGAAAATTTTGGGATTATAGTTGTCCACAATCTCGCAGCATCTGACAAGCCAATCTTCAAGGAAGCTTTTAGTCGGTGTCGGAGTGGAAAACAGGTCATGAAGCTCTCGTTCAGGCATAGCGGGATAGTAGAAATCGCCCTCTTTTTCGTTGTCGGTAATGTCGCTCTCAAATTCCCTGCCATGTCCCATAAAAAACCAGTGTTCCACACGGTGAGAAGAGGCGCCGTTCACTAACCCAAGTGAATTCGTACTTTTCGATATTTCGCCAAGAATATCTATCTGAGGACCCATTTCATATGAATTCCAATGTGAAATACTGCTCTTATACAGTTGAAAGCCGTCATGATGCTCGGCAACAAGAACAACATACTCTGCGCCTGCATTTTTAAAAAGCTCCGCCCATTCGTCCGAATTGAAATTCTCCGCTTTAAACATGGGGATAAAGTCTTTGTAGCCGAAATCCTTGTGGCTGCCGTAGGTAGCGATGTGATGCTTATACTCAGGGGAATCCTGTATATACATATTTCTCGAATACCATTCATTGCCGAATGCAGGAACGCTGAATAATCCCCAGTGAATAAATATTCCGAACTTTGCATCTTGATACCACTTTGGAACGGTATATTGAGAGAGTGGCTTCCAAGTGTCCTTGTATTTCCCTGATGCTATAACATTGTCTATTTTTTTAAGTAATCTTCCTTGAATCCCATTGCAGATTACCTCCTAACTGAATTTAGTTTGTCATATTATATTGAAAAAAAGTGTATTTGTCAAGAGGAGAACAGTTGGTTTTTAAAATTCGTCTAAACATCTAAAATTAAAAAATATATCAGTGAAATATGCATAAAAATGTTAAGTGAGGGAATAGCAGTCAAGAAATAAGAGGAAGAATTAGATGCTTCCAAGTTAAAAGGATTAGAAAAGCCAAGAAATAGTGGAACAGACACCGGCGGTAGAGAGAATTATGCGCCGAATCTAACAAAAAATTCACCAATCGGTAATAGCCTTGTCCTCACTGTTAAAGGAGATACTGCCGCCGCCCGTCTTTCTCAAAATTGCGAATACCGCGCAATATGCGTGTTCTTCATCGGGATATGTTCCCGTTGTTTATTTTGAATTGTTTTTGCGTCTTCAAAACTTGAAATCAACCATCATTCATTGAGGTCATTTTCACGAAAACGTGAGCCTTAATATTGACCTATTATATGACGCCTTTATCCGAATATCAAAGTGTCAAAATATAACTCATTCCCGCAATTACTTTTCTGTCTTCCGGCATAGTTATAAACTTCTTTAATGGGATAACTCCCTCAATTATTTCATAATACTCAAGTCTTGTCAGGAAAATAATTGTATGCGAAGAACAGCTGTTAAGCATATGATACAAGACACGATAGAACTCATTAAAATATTTCTTATGGATTATCAACGGATAAAGACAATATTCTTTTGCATAAGTGTCTGTCCATATTGGGTAAATATTTCCGTACTCTTTTTCATAGGACTCTGCCCCTCGCGGATAAATATTACCATATTCTTCTTCCCCCCATGATTACATCGCAAAACTCGTCCATTTTTAAAATATATTCTTCATAATCATCTTCCTTGATTACCGTAGGTGATATAGAATACCAGCACCCTTTGCATACGGCAAGAAATTTATACTTTTCTTCCCACCCGAAGGATTCATCCTTTTCAATTTTCAACAAATCGAAATCCCTGCTGTAATCGTTGTAATCATTTAAAGACAAAATTCGGAAATTCATTATCATATTATCATCCTCCGTCAAATAATTTGCAGGTGCAGCTTTTTCGCGGTATCGATAAAACCTGTAGCAATAATATCCCAAATTATCCTCTAAACAGTCAGCAACATATCATTTTAACCTTGCTGGTTTATTGGGATTTGACAGATCCCATTTATGCTTGTATGGAAATTTCGGATTACTTTCGTGCAACCCCATAACAACAGCAAACCCGCTTGAATACTGTATTTGCGGCATTCAAACGGGTTTTGGCTTTAAGCTTGTGACGGGACTCGAACCTGCGACCTGCTCATTACGAATGAGCTGCACTACCAACTGTGCTACACAAGCATTTTCAACGTCCGTGTTACATTATACACCGAGGAAAGAAAAAAGTCAAGTGAAATTTTCAAAAAATATTTGAATTTTCACAAATTATATGTTATAATGTATACATATGCTTTTGCAGCCTGTCTAATGCGGCTTGAAATCATCGTTTTTCTTAAAGATTGCTATTTCCGATCGGATTCGATCGGCGTATATATTGGAGGTAAATTATGTCTGCTAAGAAGAGAAGAAGAAGAAACAACGGTTCTGTCAATGTGGTTGAAATAGTGGTTGTTGCGGTGCTTGTACTGCTGATTGCCGTAATGCTGTTCCTCTATTTCTCTTTCAGTAAGAGCGGTTCGGCACCGAGTATATTCGGCTATACTATCTATCAGACAAAGGCGGTTAATATGGCGCCGGAGGTGCCTGCCAATACAGCTATTATCGCAAAGGCGTCCGAGATAGAGAATATCAAGGTAGGCAGTGCAATTCTTTGCAAAATAGGCGATGATACCATTCTTACAAGGGTTGTGCAGATAGTTTCCGAATACGGCGAGGTTTCTTACGTGGTACGCTTTGACACCGCCGCCGAAAACGATACCTTTCTTATTCCCAGAGAAAATGTCATAGCAAAGGCAATTTGGTACAGCAGCGGCCTTGGCAGTCTGCTCACCTTTGTTACGTCCACATTTGGCATAATGCTTGTGATTATCATACCCAGCTTTATAATTATACTCATTCAGGTTGTGAAAATTGTAAATATAAAGCGTATGGAGGAGGACTCCAAAAGCCTTGACGATTTGGAGGATATTATGGACGAGGCGGACAAGGGAGGATTTACTATCAGCAGCCCCAAGGTAAATACCGATGTCCCCGAAACCGATGTGCCCGTTTCCCCGAAACGCTCCGCACCCCTGTTTTCCTATGACGATGCGGGGAATACCAAGAATGATACTGCGCCGAAATCGGTAAAGCCCGCCGTGCGCACCGAACAGACAGCTAACCCTGTACAGCCTCAGCCCCAAAGACAGCCCCGACGCGTTCGGGATATAGGCGAGAGCGCGGTTATTGCGGAGGACTTCGGCAGCAGCTTTGAGGAGCTGAAAAACAATTCGTTAAGCAGTCTCGGCGAAAGCAAGATGAATTTCTCCTTTACCGGTGCATTGCCGTCAGGCAGCGGCAAGTCGGCAGATCTAACGCCCGCGGACAGCGCTTACGAGGATGAGGATGTGACGGAGAGCGTTTCATTCCCTGCCGAGGAGGATATATCATCTGATTCCGAGAAAACCAATAAAAGAGAAAACAATTTAGACGCTATTACCGAGCTTATGAGCATGATAGATGCGGAGGAAACCAAACTGAACAAGTAATTGCACTGTAAAATAAAAAAATAGCGGGAGGATTATTATGGCGGAAAAAAGAAGATATAATGTATCGTTAAAATTGATAATAGATGAATTTCACCTTGAGGTGCTTCATCTTCCTGTGGACGCGGCAAAGCTTAATGTGTCGGAAAACGAGGTCAATCGTCCGGGACTCCAGCTTGCGGGCTTTTACGAGTATTTTAACAATGAAAGAATACAAATTGTGGGAAAGACAGAATTTGCATTTCTTACAACTATGGAGGAAAATGTCCGCAGTGAAAGATTGGAAATGCTTTTTGCACAGAACGTACCCTGCATTATAATAACAAGAGAGCTGCCCTATTTTCCCGAAATGGTTGACCTTGCCACAAAATATGAGATACCTCTTTTGCGAAGCAAGGACAGCACATCATCCTTTATGGCGGCGCTTATCGCGTTTCTTAACCTGCACTTAGCGCCGAGAATCACCCGTCACGGTGTGCTTATAGAGATATACGGCGAGGGCGTCCTTATCCTCGGAGAATCGGGTGTGGGCAAGAGTGAAACCGCTGTGGAGCTTATAAAAAGAGGACACAGGCTTGTTGCGGACGATGCTGTGGAAATTCGCCGCGTTTCCAACATAAGTCTTGTAGGCTCTTCTCCCGAAAACATACGTCACTTCTTAGAGCTTAGGGGAATAGGAATTGTCAATGCAAGACAGCTTTTCGGTATGGGTGCGATTAAGACCACCGAAAAAATCGACCTTATTGTGGAGCTGGAGCCGTGGGATAACGAAAAGGTTTATGACAGAATGGGCGTTGACAGCGAATATACGTCTATTTTGGGCGTAAAAGTCCCCTGTATCACCATTCCCGTAAAGCCGGGACGTAACCTTGCGGTTATATTGGAGGTTGCCGCTATGAACAACCGTCAAAAGAAAATGGGCTACAATGCGGCTCAGGATCTTCTTGACAACTTAGGATTAGAGGTTGACCACAAGGACAATATCAAGAAGTGGGATATTTATTAATATGGAAATATTTGCGGATATGCACACCCATACTGTGGCATCGACCCACGCCTATTCCACTATAATGGAAATGGCGAAAGCGGCACAGGAAAGGGGATTGGAGTTTTTAGCCTGCACCGATCATACACCTGCTTCCGTTGACGGTCCTCACTTATGGCATTTTCATAATCTTCATAAAGCCATACCTCGATACCTTTACGGCGTGGGGATAATTTACGGCGCGGAGGCGAGCGTTGCCGACTACAGCGGCAGGCTGGATTTTCCCGATGAGGAGTGTGAAAAGCTTGATTGGATAGTGGGATCGGTTCACACGGAAATCCTCCCCTCGGGGACATTGGAGCAGAACACAGCCGCATATCTTGGACTTGCGACCAATCCTTTTGTAAAGGTTATCGGTCACCCTGCCAATGCTAAGTTTGACTTTGACTATGAAACCGCAGTCAAGGCATTTGCGGCGAACAATAAGCTTGTGGAGGTAAATGAAAACACCCTGCTTTGGAAGAATTCCGAGGCTTGTTACCGCAAGCTGCTGCCTGTGTGCAGGAAACACGATGTTCGGCTTATAGTGAATACCGACGCGCATTTTTGCGGTGCGGTGGGAAAGGCGGAAAGATCCCTTGCACTGCTGTCGGAGCTTGACTATCCCAAAGAGCTTATAGTCAATATCCGCAGGGGAAACGGAGATACACCGCTGCAGCGCTTTCTAAAGGATATTTGTTCGGAGTAATGTATACTATTTTTCATTGAAATTATATATAATTTAAACATGGTGTTGTGAACATACATTATGTAAAGGCAGGATATGTTTTTATGGGCGATATTTCTAAAGAGTGTATTGCGGAAATATGCGGGATAGCTGAAAAACACGGTACAAAGGCTCTTGTGAAGGAGCCTTTAAGCCGTCATACCTCCTTTAAGGTGGGCGGAGAATGCGCTTGCTTTGCGGAGATAAACAGCGCGGAATGTCTGACCGATATGCTGGGGTATATCCGTGCTAACCGAGTACCCTACTATATTATAGGGAGAGGCACTAACCTTATTGTGGACGATGGATATATCCCCTTTATTTTCCTGCATTTAGGCAGCGGATTTGCCGATATGCGGGTGGAGGGCGACAGGATAATATGTCAATCGGGGGCATCCCTTTCGGCTGTATGCGGATTTGCCGCGGATAATTCCCTTACGGGACTTGAATTTGCCTACGGTATTCCCGGGAGAATAGGCGGTGCTGTTTTCATGAATGCGGGCGCATACGGCGGAGAGATGAAGGACGTAACCGCTTATGCCAAGGCGATAGACGAAAGCGGCTGTGTTAAGCGTTTTGAGGGAAAAGACCTTAAATTCAGCTACCGCAAAAGCATCTTTTCGGAAAATAGGTACATTATCACAGAGGTGTGCCTAAAGCTGAATAAGGGTGATAAATCCGAGATAACCGCCAAAATGAATGAGCTTATGCAGCGGCGCCGCGATAAGCAGCCTATAGAGCTGCCCAGTGCGGGAAGCACCTTTAAACGTCCGATAGGCAGCTATGCGGGTATGCTTATCGAGCAATGTGGACTGAAAGGCTATCGCTGCGGCGGCGCTATGGTCAGTGAAAAGCACAGTGGTTTTGTGGTGAATGTGGATAATGCTTCCTTTTCCGATATAATGGCTGTTATTGAACACGTTCGTGAAGCGGTTTACGAAAAGACCGGCTATTTGTTGGAATGTGAACCGGAAATTATCCGCGCACAGAGGTGAATGTAATGGAATTTTTAATTGTAACGGGAATGTCGGGCGCGGGAAAGTCCACTGCAATAAACGTGCTTGAGGACATAGGCTATTATTGCATTGACAATATCCCGCCCCAGCTTATACCTAAGTTTGCGGATATATGCGCCAGATCAAACGACATGATAGATAAGGTTGCCATCGTCACCGATATAAGGGGCGGCGAGCTTTTCTATCAGCTGGACGGCAGCCTTGAAGCACTTAAGTCGGAGAGCTTTTCCGTAAAGGTTTTGTTTTTGGATGCGGCGGACGAGGTGCTGTTGAAGCGTTATAAGGAAACACGGCGTAAGCACCCCCTTGACGGAAAATCCAACGGCAATCTGGAAAAGGCAATTGCCATGGAGAGGGGAATCATGCTCAGCGTCCGTGCCAGAGTGGATTATTACATCGATACCACAGCGCTTACCGTGCAGAATTTCCGCAGAACAATGGACGAGCTATTCCTTGACAACCCCGAGGATTCAATGGTTATCAAGGTGATGAGCTTCGGCACAAAATACGGTGCATCGAGAGATGCGGATTTGGTGTTTGACGTTCGCTGCCTGCCTAACCCCTACTATGTGCCCGAGCTTAAGGAAAAGACAGGACTTGATAAGTGTGTCAGAGATTATGTTATGGGCTTTGAACAGTCAAGAATGCTGGAGGACAAGCTGCGCGATCTTATGGATTTTCTTATACCTCTTTATCGAAACGAGGGCAAGACACAGCTTATAGTGGCATTCAGCTGTACGGGCGGCAAGCACCGCAGCGTTACCTTTGCGGAAAATATGCGTACATATCTTCAGGGAAAGGGCTTGAAGGTAGGAGTTTTTCATCGGGATATTGACGTTCATTAGGGACGATTTGAATGTTTTTCTTTAACTTCCTGCAATTTGCTGACACGGGAACGGGCATGGGCACGGAGCAAGCTTTAGCAAGGCGGCTTCGTGTCCTTAACAAAGCCCGCTTTCCTTTCGGGAAAAGGCTAATTGTGTACAAATTTAAAACTCTTTGACGGATTTTAAAGAAGCACTTGCAAAACAAAAGGTTTTGTAATATAATATTGCATGGTGATTACAGTAAACATGGAATACACACCAATACTTATGCACTGTGAAAGGAAGATTGTAATGTCAATAACGGAAATGTCCGCGGCGGAGCTTACGGCTCTCAGGGACGATGCGAAAAAGCAATATGAGGATTTCAAAGCACAGGGACTTAAGCTTGATATGTCCAGGGGTAAGCCCTGCACCGCACAGCTTGATATGTGTTCGGATATACTGGATATTCTTAACAGTTCCTCGTCTTTCAAGGATTCCGATGGCACAGATGTCCGTAATTACGGCTTTCTTACAGGCATTTCCGAGGCAAAGAAGCTTTTTGCGGACTTGCTTGGAGTAAAGCCCTCAATGGTTATAGTGGGCGGTAACTCCAGCCTTACCCTTATGTACGATTCCGTTGCAAGGGCAATGCAGTTCGGCGTTTACGGCAGTGAAAAGCCTTGGAACAAGTATGATAAGATAAAGTTCCTCTGCCCCGTGCCGGGATATGACCGTCATTTCGGCATAACCGAAACCTTCGGCGTGGAAATGATAAATGTTCCCATGTCCCCCACAGGTCCCGATATGGATATGGTGGAAAAGCTTGTTTCCTCCGATGAGACCATAAAGGGAATATGGTGCGTGCCTATGTATTCCAATCCCGACGGCTATACCTATTCTGATGAAACCGTAAAGCGTTTTGCTGCGTTAAAGCCTGCCGCTAAGGATTTCAGAATTTTCTGGGATAATGCATACTGCGTGCATCATCTTACCGACACACCCGACAGCCTGCTAAATATATTCGATGAGGCTGAAAAGTGCGGCAATATCAATATGATATATGAATTTGCATCCACATCAAAGATCACATTCCCCGGTGCGGGCGTGTCCGTACTGGTTGCATCCGAAAACAATGTAGCACAGATAAGCAAGCTTCTCAGTATGCAGAATATCAGCTATGACAAGGTAAATCAGCTTCGTCATGTTCGTTATTTCGGCGATGCGGACGGAGTAAGGGCGCATATGGAAAAGCATAAGGCTATACTTGCCCCCAAATTCAAGCTTGTTACCGAAACACTCGCAAGGGAGCTTGGCGACGATTGGGGAGTAACATGGAATAAGCCTAACGGCGGATATTTTGTATCCGTAAATACCATGAGCGGCTGTGCAAAGGAGGTAGTCCGTCTTTGCAAGGAGGGCGGCGTGGTTCTCACGGGAGCAGGAGCAACATTCCCCTACAAGGCTGATCCGGAGGATAAGAACATACGCCTTTCACCCTCTTACCCCACCCTTGAGGAGCTTGAAAAGGCTATGGAGCTTTTCTGCATAAGCGTAAAGCTTGCAACTGCCGAAAAGCTGCTTGCAAAGTAAAGTAGAACCATTTTAAAATGACTTCCGTTTCCGTCGGCGAGTGAGCTATGCGGTTGAACGCTTATGCGTTAGGAAAGTCCGGGCATCACAGAGCAGGGTAACTGCTAACGGCAGCCGAGGGCGACCTTAGGGAAAGTGCAACAGAGATATACCGCCCGACTTAGGTCGGGTAAGGATGGAAAGGCGAGGCAAGAGCTCACCCCAAAGCAGGGAACTGACTTTGGCTGTAAACCCTACCCGATGCAACGTCTATAGGTATGACTGTGTCAATGCTTGCTCGGCAGGCACAGCATAATGACGGCTAAAGCGTTTTGGCGACAATTCGCTCAGATAAATTTCCGCACACGACAGAACCCGGCTTATCGGCTCAGTCGCTGACGGAAACGGAAGTCAAAATTAAATAGAAATCGGCGGCAGATGACTTTTTCATCTGCCGCCGATTTTTTTAACAGCAGTGGAAATGATTAGCATTTGTGCAGGCATAATTAAAAATCCAATAAAGTGCCGAATCGGTTTGCCGTTTCGGCAAAATTTTTAACAGCTCGGTGATAGAATGAATTATCATACAATAATTGCTTGGGAGGTAAAATAAGCCTATGGAAGTAAAAATGGAAACGGACGGCGGTGCTTTAAGCGTGTATTTATGCGGAGAAATAGATCATCATTCCGCAGGGAATATACGTGAGCTTATGGGAGATTGAACGCTGCCGCCCCGAATCACTGGTACTGGATTTCGGTGAGGTGACATTTATGGACAGCTCGGGTATAGGACTTGTTATGGGGAGATATAAGGTTATAAAGGAAATAGGCGGGCGGGTGACACTCAGGAACACTCCCGCACACATTAAAAAGGTAATGCGGCTTGCGGGAATAGACAAGCTTGCTGTAATAAGCTGAAAGGACGTGGAAAGAAAATGGATATTTCCGTAATAAATGAGATGAAGGTAACGCTCCCTGCAAAAAGCTGCAATGAAGCAGTAGCAAGAGCGGTGGTGTCGGCATTTGCGGCGCAGATGGATTTAAGCATAGTAGAGCTGGCGGATATAAAAACTGCGGTCAGCGAGGCTGTGACCAACTGTATAGTACACGCTTACCGTGACAGGGCGGAAAGCGGATGTACCATAGAAATTATGTGCCGCATATTGGAGGGCAATATTTTTCTTGTTCGGATAAAGGACAAGGGCTGCGGAATTGAGGATATACACAAGGCAATGGAGCCTATGTTCACCACGGCACCCTCCGAGGAGCGCGCAGGTCTGGGATTTGCCGTAATGGAAAGCTTTATGGACAGTATAAGCGTTCACAGTAAGCCGGGAAAAGGCACATCAGTGACCATGAAAAAGAAGATATTTTCCAAAAGCCTTATGAGGACGGGAGCGGCTAACTCATGAATACGGCTGAAATCGGTGCTGAAAAGACTATTGAACGGCGCAATAAAATCGTTTCGGAAAATTTGGGACTTGTACACCTTTGCGCAAACCGTTTCAGAGGCAGAGGTGCGGAGTATGAGGAGCTGTACAGCGCGGGGTGTATGGGACTGGTAAAAGCGGCGACAGGCTTTGACGAAAACCGAGGAGTGATGTTCTCCACCTATGCCGTTCCCGTTATAATGGGGGGGAAATAAAGCGTATTTTTCGTGACGGAGGGACTGTTAAGGTAAGCCGCAGCATAAAGGAGTTATCCATTCGTATTGCCAAGGCAAGGCAGGCTTTTTCGGGAGAATACGGGAGAGAACCGCTATTATCGGAGCTTGCGGAGCTTACCGACAGCAGCACGGAGGCAGTTGCGGAGGCTATAGCCGCATCAAAGCCCTGCATATCCCTTACACGGGGCGATGAAAGCGACGGAGAGGAGGCAGACATTCCCTCACCATTCAGTGAATCGGATATGTGCGAGCCTATAGCCCTGCATCAGGTTATAGACACCCTGAGTGCTGCAGACAGACGGCTTATATATCTGCGATATTTCAAGTCACTGACGCAAAATGAAACGGCGGGACTTTTGGGAATGACCCAGGTACAGGTTTCAAGGAGGGAGAAAAAGATACTGGAGGAGACGAAAAGGCAGTTGACAATCGCCGATTGATATATTCTGTTATAAAAATTATAAAAGCGCAAGAAACGCACCAAAAAAGTCGTGTATTTAAAGAGCCCGAAACCGCTGATTTTCCCTAAAATCAGCGGTTCTTAACTTATTCGCATAAAAATGCAATAAAACATTGTAAGTAATTACTATTGCAATGGTGAGATATTAGGTTTATAATGACTTTATACGCAGCCATATTACAAGGGGGATTCAATATGAGTGAAATTAAAAAATGCCGAATAAACCGAAAGGAATCAATAAAGTATGAAACCATGTAAATACGCATATAAGCAGGTTCGTGACAACAGCAATGAAATATTCAAGGACTTCGGATTTAAGCATCTGTCCGATGCCACACAGTATATTATGTACACCCTGCAAACCTGTCCTACGACTGTATTCCCACCCTTTGCCAGCCAAAAGGCGAAAGCGTTATCCTTTTGGCGGAGGTGATAAAGGATATTCCTTTTCAGTGTACCCAGTCCTTTAAGGAAAAGTATGCTAACATAAATGCCAACAAAAACGCAGCCAAGGTGGTTATTCCCTTAGAGGAAAAGCATTTTGACAGGGAGGATTTCAGGGCGGAATTTCGTGAGCTTATTCCCGCTCTTCCGGGAGAATTTGTCCTCCCCGAATTGCTGAAAACCATCGCCAATGCAGTGGTTGAGGTGGATGTGAATGCGCTTTTGTTCCATGGTTCGGCGGCGCAGTTATTTTAGAGGAGATAAACTTTGCAAGACATCAACACCTTGCCTTTTTAAACTTCCTTTATCGAGGACGCATATATTGAGTCTGTCGGGGCAAGCGTTTATGAAAATACCGAGGTCTATCTGAAATGGGGGCGCGTGTCAAGACCGGATATCAATAAAAAAGAAATGCGGATATTGATGGGCACTATAAATTATATGGGAGGGCAGCTGCTGCGAGGCACTAAAAATTATATCCAAGGAGTTTATGTAGGAAAGGATAATTCTATGCGCTATATATATGCCGATAATGCGGCTACAACGGCGGTTTCGGAAAGTGTTATTGCCGCTATGATGCCATATTTCCGTGAGGAGTACGGCAACCCCTCAAGCGTCTACCGCTTAGGGAGGAATGCGGGAAGCGCCGTTGAAAACGCAAGGGCGAAAATTGCAGAGGTAATGGGCTGCCTGCCAAAGGAAATATACTTTACAAGCGGCGGTACGGAGTCGGATAATTTGGCGATAAAGGGTGCGGCACGTCTTAAAGCGCGGCAGGGCAAAAGACATATCATCACCACAGTCTTTGAACACCCCGCTGTGCTGAAAAGCTGCAAGGCTCTTGAAAATGAGGGCTTTTTCGTGACATATCTTCCTGTGGATGAGAGGGGAATTGTCACAGCGGAACAGGTCAGCAAGGCTGTTTGCGGCGATACGGCACTGGTTACGGTTATGTATGTGAACAACGAAATAGGGACAATTCAGCCAATAGAGGAAATAGCCGAGGTTTGCCGTGAAAAAGGTATACTTTTCCACACGGACGCAGTCCAAGCAGTGGGGAATATCCCCATAAATCTTCATGAAACCGCACAAATGCTTTCCTGCTCGGGACATGAGCTCCATGCGCCAAAGGGAATAGGCTTTCTGTATCTGAGTACGGGAGTTGAAATTCAGCCTGTGATAAGCGGCGGCGGGCAGGAGAGGGGAATACGCTCCGGCACGCCGAATGTCCCCGCAATAGTGGGACTTGCGCAGGCTGTGGAGGATTCATGCAAAAATATCCCCGAAAAAACAGCAAGGCTTACGGCGGTTCGTGACAGGATTATCCGCGGAATACTGGAAAACACAAAGGGCAGCTGTCTTAACGGTGACAGCCGCCTGAGGGTGTGCAATAATATTAATATATCCTTTCCGGGTGTAAGCGGTGAAATGCTTCTTCTGCTGCTTGATAAAATGGGTATATGCGCATCAAGTGGGTCGGCTTGCGCGGCAGGCTCTCTCGATCCATCCCACGTACTGCTGGCAATGGGTCGGTCAAGGGAAATGGCGAAAGGGTCGTTAAGGCTTACCGTCGGCGAGGATATTACCGATGAGGAGGCTGATTATATAGTGAAATCGGTGGTAAAGGCGGTTTCCTGATTGTCCGCCGCTATGCCCTAACATATCAGTCGATATACCATTTCTTTGTGGAAATATATACCGCAGCTGTCACTGTCAAGGTGACAGCTGCTTTTTTAGCTGCCCACTGAATTTTCATTCGCCTTATTACACAAATTATTTTCCGAAGAGCTGTGAATACTCCACAAAAAGAAGTTATAAAAAATTTTTCACAGCCTTAATACTCAAGAAACAATAATAGTATAATCTATATTTCAGTGTTGTATAATTTCCCTCGCAAATTCCGGTTTCTCAACAGGTGATTTAATGAAAGGTCTTACTTCGGGCAATCCCACAAAAATATTGATTTCCTTTGCCACCCCCATATTCTTCGGAAGTCTGTTTCAACAGCTTTACGGAATGATTGACATGGTTATAGTTGGCAGAACCGTAGGGCTTGACGCAGTGGCGGCGCTTGGCTCTACTACATATCTTTCCAATCTTATAATAGGCTTTATGACAGGTCTTACCAACGGCTTTGTCATAATCACCGCCCGTCATTTCGGCGCGGGGGACAGCGAAAAAATGCGCCGCTCCGTATCGGGCGCACTTATACTGGGACTGTCGGTGTCGGCGTTGCTTACCCTGATAAGCGGAATTTTCTTGGAAAGCTTTCTTACCGCCTTGAGTACTCCCGAGGAAATATTCGATATGGCACGGGACTACATATCCGTAATACTCATGTGCATGGTAACGGCAATGCTTTATAATATGTCCGCGGGCATACTTCGTGCCGTGGGGGACAGCATTACTCCTCTTGTGTTTCTGATTTTCTCATCCCTGCTGAATATTGCCTTAGACTATGTACTTATATCGGGAGCGGGAATGGGGGTACGGGGTGCGGCCTATGCGACGGTTATATCCCAAACGGTTTCCTTTATACTCTGTCTGCTTCTGATAATAAAGCGGTTTTCCTTTATTATACCTAAAGGGAGAGATTTTGCCGTCACACCCTCGGAGCTGGGCGAGCTGCTTTCCATGGGACTTTCCATGGCGCTTATGTTCTCAATTGTGGAAATGGGTTCGCTTATTTTGCAGAGTGCAATAAACGGACTGGGTACGGATACTATAGCCGCCCATACAGCGGCAAGAAAGCTGTCAAGCCTGCTTATGCTGCCCATAACCGCTCTCAGCTCCTCCACCGCCACCTATTGCAGCCAAAATCTCGGCGCAAAGCAATATGACAGGATAAGCAAGCGGATAAAATCCGCACTGCTTATTTCATGGATATGGTCATGCTGTGCCGTGGCTATTGCATACACTGTCAGCGGAGGACTTATCGGATTTATCACCGACAACCAAAGCGAGGAGGTAACCGCTCTTGCCATGCGCTACTTAAAGGTGAACACACCCTTTTACTATGTGCTTGGGCTTGTGTGCATTGTAAGAAGCGCAATGCAGGGAGTGGGACAGAAGGCTGTGCCCATTATCAGCAGCGTCATAGAGTTTTTCGGTAAAATAGCCGCTATTGTATGGCTTGTCCCCCTCGCGGGATATTTCGGCGTAATGATTACCGAGCCGATAGTGTGGATATTTATGGCGATTGTACTTTTAGCGGGGTCATATCCCAAAAGAGAGCTGCTGTTTTCAATTAAGGTCTGTAAAGCGCAAAGAAATTAACTCTATAATAATAACGTAAAAAATCGGCATTGCATATAATCTGTATGCAATGCCGATTCGGTATTTTAATAAAAGCCTTTAATCTGCAAGCTCCACGGTACCGCTGCTGATAGCTGCTTCCGTTCCGTCCTCGTATTTAACCAAAAGCTTGCCTAAATTGTCTATATCCAAGCACTTTGCCTTAGTTGCCGCGTTATTCTTGCGGATAATAATATCATGACCTATAAATATAGATCTGCGGCGGTATTCATCGATATAGCCGTGGGTAGGTATTTCCTCAAGGTGCTTTTCAAGGCAGTTGAGAATCTCGGCAATAAGCTGGGCACGGGAGAATTTCTTACCCGTTTCCAGTCTCAGGCTTGTGGCGATATTCTCCAAATCTCTTGGAAATACGGCATTGGATACATTAAGTCCTATACCTATAACCACATAATCCAGTCCACCCTGTTCAACTCCGATTGACGCTTCGGTAAGTATTCCGCAAAGCTTTTTGCCGTTGCAGTAAATATCGTTTACCCACTTAACTCCGCAGCTAAGACCCGTTACATTTTCAATAGCCTCCGCAACGGCAACTGCGGTACAGGATGTAATAGCCATTGCATATTCAACGGAGAATTTAGGTCTAACAATAACGCTCATATATATACCGGATCTGCCGGGAGAGTGAAATCTCTTTCCCATTCTTCCTTTTCCGGCAGTCTGGTGATCCGCGACAATCAGCGCACCATGCTCAGCTCCCAAATGGGCACGGCTCTTTGCAAAATCATTGGTAGAGTCAATTGTTTTGAAAATATCTATACTCCTGCCAAGGCTCTCTGTTTTTAAAAAAGCGTTGATAGCAGGTTCATTGATCATATCATTGTCATCATTCAAACGATAGCCTCTGTTGGTTACGGCACTTACGGAATATCCGTCTTCACGTAGCCGAGTAACAGCTTTCCAAACGGCACTTCTTGTCACACCGAGCGACTGGGCTATCTTATTTCCCGACACACTTCTTCCTCGATTATCCTCAAGTATTTCAAGAACTTTTTCGACTACAGGCACAGCAATCCCTCCATCTATAAACAAAATAGATATGAAAATGTACGAATTTTGGTACTTTTCGTAGATTATAGCACAAATTATCAACAATGTCAAGCATAAAAAGCACATTTTTTCGTTGATTTTGACATATTAGCTACCTGTTTTCACAAAAATTGTATAATTAGACAAAATAAGTTGTGACCCAATGTGTGATTTAGTGCATATTGCCCAAAGGTGACATTTTAATCGCTCAAAACAGCCGTTTACAAAATATTGTGACCCGAAAGGTGACTAAATAGGCACAGCCCTCACCCCTTTTACCGCTGCGGAATATATTGTAATAGCGAAAGGGTGGGTGTTTACAGTGACCAAGCTGATTATTATGGCGGCGGCAACCTCCGCCGATGTTTTTGCCGCTTGCCTTAGCATAGATATATGTTCTATAAAAATGCCTTTCAGAGCCATGCTTTCAACGGCGCTGGCAGGTGCTGCGGTGTTGTCTGTTTCGGTGCTGTTTTCCTCTTTTTTGGGGGCAATGATTTCTGCGCGAACAGCAACAGCGCTGTCAAAAATACTCCTTTTGGCAATAGGCATACATACCATACGGGAAAGCCTAAAGGAAAGGGACGGCTCATCCGATGATTTTATCGACATTTCACGCCTAATGTCGGACGGGTCGGCTGCCGACAGCGATAAATCCCGCTCCATTTCCGTAAAGGAAGCCTTTGTATTGGGCTTTGCCCTATCCTTAGACTCTGTAGCTATGGGAATAGGCGCAGGGCTTTCGGGATTTTCTCCCATAGGAATATTCGCCGCCGCGCTGACGGGAGGAGTAATAGCCGCAGCTGTGGGTTATTTCATCGGCACAAGGCTGGAAAAGCTGACCGCCCAAAGCAAATGTCGGATTCCGACCGGCGCGTTGGGCGGTGTAATGTTAATTATACTTGCTATGATAATTTAAGTCAGAACAGCATTGTCAGGACAGAATTGATTGCAATAACGGCAATCATTGCAAAAACCATCGTAAACTCCGTAATAGTAAAAAATCTGTGAGCCATGTTGCGAACTTGAACTTTTCCCATAGAGCAATCCCCTCCGTTTTAGATTATTGTTGTTGAAAGACAGAAAATAAAATAATTTCCTGCAAGGATAAGAATATGATTGAAGGCATAAGCATCTTCATGGTATATTAACGGCTAAAAGCCGATAAACCCTACACGATAACATAAATCAGAAGACAGAGAACATAAATCCCATGCCGCAGAAATGGAGGTAAACAAAAACTAACCCTTATTATTCGGTGTGAATATTCTCGGAAACGGAGTAAGGGGGACGATTTTCGTCGGTACCTTGAGAATCGCCCGACGACTCCCTCGATATATTTTCGCATATGGCATTTATAACCCTTATCGCGACGTCAATATCCTCAAGGGGTATGTTTTCGGTGAATTTTTTTATGCATTCGGTGCGTTTGGCGGTGCAGGCATTTTTCAGCGATTTTCCCGATTCGGTAAGCAAAACCCACTTGCAGCGGCTGTCCGTTTCGGAAATGCTTCTCTTTATAAGCTTTTTAGCCTCAAGCCTTTGGAGTATACCGGTAACGGCGGGGTTTGAAAGAGAAAACTCATGTTCGATATCCCGCTGAAATATTCGGCGACCGCTTTCCTCACATTCTATTGTAAACATAAGAATTAAAAGCTGAGACTGAGTAACACCTATATCGCCAAGCTGTTTATTAAAGTAGGTTTCGATTTTTTGTGCGGTTCTTGCAATGGCAAGCGTACAGTAATCAAGATCCGACATATTTCCTCCCAAAACAAACCACCATATGAATGTGAAAAATGCACAATAGCAATATGTGGAAGCAACCATAAAACTATGCATGGTTGCCTAAAGTGCATAACTCCTTATATAAATTTTCTTGTATAAATTGTACTACCAATTTAACATTTTGTCAATAGCAGTAGAGTGAAAGCTCTGCGAAAATTTGCAAATTTCGGCATAAGCAACATATAATGACTAATATATTTGTAAAAAATACAGACAAAAGTTTGTGTTTCGTAAGGGTTGAAATTCAGTGCATAATATGCTATAATATATATTTGAGGTCAGTGCCGCAGAAATGCGGGGATTTTGACCGAAAAACCGGAATTTGCATTTGGCACAATGAGGTGAATTTTATTTATGAAAACCATTTTTCTTTGCGGCTTTATGGGCTGCGGTAAATCTACCGTGGGCAGACGCCTTGCAGCGCTTATGGGCTGCAGCTTTACGGATATGGATACATACATTGAGGAAACCGAGGGTATGTCTATTCCCGATATTTTCGCACAAAAGGGAGAGCCTTATTTCAGGGATTGCGAAAGCAAGGCTATTTCCGAGCTGGGTGCCGAGGGAGGTGTTATAGCCTGCGGCGGCGGAGCAATGCTTCGGGAAGAAAATTCCGCGGCGGCAAAGCGATTCGGAGAAGTGATTTTCATAGACGTTCCCTTTGAAACCTGCTACGAACGCATTGCGGGTGATGAGAACCGCCCAATCGTTATGAGCAGTACAAAGGAGTCCCTTGAGGACAGATACAACGGCAGAATACCCGTTTACAGAAAACATTCAACCGTAACCGTACCCGGCGGAGGTTCGCCGGAGGAAATAGCAAGACTTTGTGCGGAAATAGCTTCCGCACGGTAATCGTGATAAAAGCGAGGAAAAGCAGGTCATGGAAAAAATATATTCTCTCGGAGTCGATATAGGCTCTACAACGGTAAAAACCGTTATCCTTGACGAAAACAGAAAAATCATATACTCAAAATATCAGCGACACTACGCAAAGGTAAGGGAAACCGCTGCGGAGCAGATAACCGCCGTGGGTGAGCTTTACCCCGATGTGAAATTCAGACTTGCCATTACAGGCTCGGCGGGACTGGGACTTGCCAATGCGGCATCGCTTCCCTTTGTTCAGGAGGTACACAGCGCATTTATCGCCGTGAATAACAGCTATCCCGATACGGATGCCGTTATAGAGCTTGGGGGCGAGGACGCAAAAATCATATTCCTTACAGGCGGCACAGAGCAGCGTATGAACGGCTCCTGTGCGGGAGGGACAGGCGCGTTTATCGATCAGATGTCCTCCCTTTTGGGTATTCCCGTGGAGGAAATGGACGAGCTTTTCCTTAAAGCGGAAAAGCTTTACCCCATAGCGTCGCGCTGTGGAGTTTTCGCAAAATCCGATATTCAGCCCCTGCTTAATCAGGGCGCAAAGAAAGAGGATATAGCGGCATCTATTTTCCAGTCTGTTGTGGATCAGACCGTTTCGGGACTTGCGCAGGGCAGAAAGATAGAGGGAAAGGTAATGTTTTTGGGCGGCCCGCTCACCTTTATGAAAGGGCTTAGGAAAGCATTTGTCACTACCCTTAAGCTGTCGGAGGAAAATGCGATTTTCCCCGAAAATGCCCAGTGCTTTATTGCCTACGGCTGTGCGATTTATGCGGACGATACCGCCGCCGGGGGAAGCGGCGAGGTGTTCACTGCCGCTGAAATCACATCAAAGCTTATGAGCGCCAATGTCAGCGATGATATTATCTATGGCAAGAGACTTTTTGAAAACCAAGCGGAATATGATGAGTTCTTGGAAAGACATAATAAATTTGATCTTCCCCTAAAGGATATTTCCGATTATAAGGGTGATGCATACTTAGGTATAGACGCAGGCTCAACCACCACAAAGCTGGTGCTGATTACACCCGATGGGGAGCTGCTTTACAAGCATTACACCTCAAATAAGGGTCAGCCCCTGGACGTAATAGCGGAGCGATTAAGTGAAATTTATGCCCTTATGGGGGACAGAGTTA
>Ga0192280_1059_pt1 | contig 22391 bp, 17 predicted proteins | sample Koala_Koa24_M3_FD_131249 | JGI IMG/M metagenome (GOLD analysis project Ga0192280, IMG submission 131249) | Enriched cells from koala feces incubated with labeled cellulose particles, San Francisco Zoo, California, United States - Koala_Koa2-4_M3 ... | reverse complement strand
CAAAGAAGCGGGTGGAAATGTGGCATTGCTTTTTGTTACCGCTATTTTAAACTTTGTTTTTATCAATATGTATGAAGCGGAGTCTGTACTTCAGGTGGAAGCAAAGGGGACGGGTGCGCTTGACGCAGATAAGCAAAAGGGTGTACAGTTAACTCTGATCTGCAATGGAATTATGAACATCATCGCTCCGCTTTACGGCGGAGTGCCGGTGACGGTTGGTTCGACCTCCTGCGCAGCAGCGAAGGACGGGGCGAAATCCGGACTGGCGTCGATCGTCGCGGCTATCGGTTTTCTGATTTCTGCTTTTATCTGGATTATTCCGTTCCTGTTTTCAACAGCAACGTCTTACACAATTGTGTTCGAGATGTATGGTCATTATGGGACGGTGATGCAGCTGATGTGCGAGACAAGCTTTGCAGTAGCAGACACAGTAATGGTGATTCTTGGATTGTCTATGGCGTCACATAGCCTGAATATTGACTGGAAAAACCTGAAAGAAACAGGTACCCTGGCTGCAACGGTTGCTGGTACTCTGCTGATGTCTAATCTGGCTGCCGGCGTCGCGGCCGGAACACTTGCTTACGTTATTGTTTCACTGGCTGTAGTGGATCCGGCGAAACAGTTGGCGAAAAAGGAAAAAAAGGCAGATAAGAAGCGAAAAGCAAAAGCTGGAGATGGTGATCCCGCAGCTATCGGTTCTGTGCCAGAACAGACCGGGGAAGTGGGTTCTGAGTCAGCACAGGAGCAGAAAACTGGCGATGAAAACGGTGAAGCAGCGGCTGTGGAAACAACAGAAGCTCAGACAATAAAACCAGAATCGGAAAAGCCGGACAATTTCAGCTTCAAGGGTGTCACAATCCAGCAGGCAAGCTGGGCAGTGGTTTCCATTGTATTGCTTGTACTGCTTGTGCGGTAAGTTTTACTGAAATTTCAAATAAGTTATGACAGCAATTCTATTATACATACAAGAATTCCTCTTAAACGCTCTGTGTTTCAAAAAAATTTTTTCAAGTGGAAAGATTGGAAACGCAGAGTGTAAAAAAAGAAGATGCGCATAAACATTTAGCGGAAAGGATGGAATGGACGATGAGCTATTCAAAAAAGGTCGTAGATCTGCTGAAAAAACTGACGCTGGAGGAAAAGGCAGCTCTGCTTGGCGGCAAGAACGAATGGGAGACGCATGATATTCCCAGGCTTGGCATTCCGTCCGTGGTCTGCTCGGATGGGCCGAGCGGTGTGCGCCGTCAGGAGGGTGCCGGAGATCATCTTGGACTGAATCCCTCGCTGCCGGCAACATGCTTCCCGAGTGCGGCAACTGTCGCGAACAGCTGGGATGAAGCGCTTGCGGAACTGGTGGGTATGGCGCTTGGTGAGGAGGCGCAGGCACTGGGGGTGGATTTTCTCCTTGACCCCGGTATGAATATCAAGCGCAGTCCTCTGTGCGGACGTAATTTTGAGTATTTTTCCGAGGACCCCTATCTGGCAGGAAAAATGGCGGTCGGGTACGTGAAGGGAATCCAGAGCAAGGGATCATCTGCCTGTCCAAAACACTTTGCGGTCAACAGCCAGGAGGAGCGCCGTATGGCGATGAATGCCGTAGTCGACGAACGGACGCTCCGTGAAATTTATCTGACCGGGTTCGAGATCGCGGTGACGGAAGCAAAGCCGATGGCTCTGATGACGAGCTATAATGAGGTAAACGGCGCTTACGCAAATGAAAATCAGCATCTTTTAAAGGATGTTTTGCGGAATGCATGGGGGTATGACGGGGTGGTCATTACGGATTGGGGTGGTTCGAATGACCATGTAGAAGGCGTTCGCGCGGGATCCAATCTGGAGATGCCAAATCCAGGTTATGATTCGCCGACGATTCTGATGCAGGCATATAAAGATGGAAAGATTTCCATGAAAGAGATCGACGATTGCGTGGGGCAGCTGCTGGAGGTAGTGCTGAAGCTGGCGGAGAAGCGCAGTAAAGCAGAAGTATCAAAATCTGCAGAGGCCAACTCAAAGCAGGCTTTGAAACAGGGAGAAATCTCTGGATCATCGACGAAGGAAGAAGAGAAAACAGGTGAGATAGATTCTAATGTTGTAAGGGCTCTCAGGCATGGGATTGATGTGGAAAAGCATCACGAACTCGCCCGCCGCATCGCGCAGGAGAGTATCGTATTATTGAAAAACGAGGAGGATATCCTGCCTCTGGACTCGGAGAAAAAGGTTGCTGTGATCGGTGATTTCGCAAAGGAAGCCCGCTATCAGGGGGCAGGCTCTTCGAATGTGAACAGTACGAAAGTGGAGAATATTCTGGACCTGATTGATTCCAGGCCAATCAAATATGCCGGTTTTGCCCAGGGGTATCAGCGCAACAGCGGACGGGATGAGAAGCTGGAGCAGGAGGCGGTCGCGCTGGCGTCGCAGGCGGATCAGATTCTCTATTTCTTCGGACTGGATGAGGTTAGTGAGTCTGAAGGCATTGACCGTCAGCATATGCGGATTCCGGAGAATCAGATTGCTCTGCTGGAGGCGCTGGCGAAGACCGGAAAGCCGATCATCGGGGTATTAAGCGGCGGTTCGGCGATCGAAATGCCGTGGGAGAAAGATTGCCGGGCAATCTTGCATACCTACCTTGGCGGACAGGCAGGAGCGGGCGCGGCGCTGGATGTGCTGACGGGGAAAGTGAATCCTTCCGGAAAGCTGAACGAAACCTATCCGATGTCTTATGAAGATACCCCGGCGTACCATTATTTTCCGGCGAAAAAAAGAAACAGTGAGTATCGCGAAGGAATCTTTGTCGGCTATCGTTATTACGAGACAGTGCAGAAAGCGGTGCGTTACCCGTTCGGCTATGGTCTCTCCTATACGACGTTCGAGTATTCTGATCTGAAGGTTTCGGAAAAGGAAGCGGTCTTTACTTTGACAAATACTGGAAAGCGAGGCGGTGCGGAGGTGGCGCAGCTTTATGTCTCCTGTGAGAACAGCCGCATCTTCCGACCAGTGAGGGAGCTCAAAGGCTTCCGCAAGGTTTTCCTGAAAGCGGGAGAGAGCCGCAGGGTGCGTATTCCGCTGGATGACAAGGCATTTCGCTTCTGGAATACGGAAACAAATCGATGGGATATTGAGGAAGCAGAGTATCAGATTCTGGTCGGCGCAAATGTGGAAGATATCCGGCTGCAGGGCACCCTTGCGGTAAAGGGAACGACAAAGCGGCTGCCATATCGTGCAGACAGGGAGAAGCTGGCGGACTACTACAGCGGACAGATTCAGAACGTGAGCGATGAGGCCTACGCGGCAATTTATGGAGGTGCTATTCCGGATGACCGTTGGTCGGATGGAGAGCTGACCATTAACGATGCGATCTGTCAGATGAGCAATGCGAAGAATCCGCTGGCACGGGGAATCTGTAAAATCCTGAAAGACAAAAAAGAGAAAAGTGAGAAAGCGGGCAAGCCTGACCTGAATGTTCTCTTCATTTATAATATGCCGTTCCGCAGCGTTGCTAAGATGACCGGTGGTATGGTCAGTATGCGGATGGCTGAGGGAATGGTCACAGCCGTGAACGGACATTTCTTCCGAGGTCTGGGAATTCTTATCAAAGGATTCTTTCAGAACCGGAAGCTGAATAAAACATATGCGGAGAAACTTTACCCTGAAAAGCATCCCAAAATCGCCCAGTGGTTCCGGGAAGGCGGACTGTTCATCATCTTCAGCTATGTAGTGACATTCGCGAAATACCTGATGCTGCTGTTTCTGCCGGCCTTGTTCGCAGCTTATGCGGACATCGGCTGGGGATGGCCGTCCATCCAGGGGAACCTGTTTGGCATCACCTTTACCTTTAACGTGATTGGCTACGCTGCCGAAGATGGCGGACTGGCTTATCTTTACGCCTATCTGGTTTCCAGCTTTTTGGGAGAGTGTATCAACTTCCCGCTTCAGCGCAACGTCACATTCAAGAGCAAAGGGTCGCTCGCTTTGCAGATTCCGATCTATTTCCTGGGTTGGGTAGTGATCACGCTGATCGTCAATTCCATCAACAGCGTATGGGTTGGGGTGGCCAGCTACCTGGTACCGGCGGCGATTTATAATATTGTGACCATCGTCTTAAACGGCGGTGTGTCGATGGTGGTGTTCTTCGTATTGAACAAGATTATTTTCGCGGAAGGGTTTGGAAAGAAATAAAGCAGAGGAAAAAGTCACCGGATGTGGTGGCTTTTTGCTTTGTATTTATTTGAGGATGTTTTCCTTGAGTAAATCAGTCATATCTGTTAAAATCAATTTATAGCGAACAGAAAATTGAAGTAGGAAAAAATGAGGAGGTGGGCTGATGGGAGTTTACCTGAACCCGGATAATACAGGCTTTCAGATGGCATTGAATTCCAGAATTTATGTTGATAAAACGGAACTGATCGCGTATACAAATATTCAGATGAGGACAGAACAGAGGTTTATTTGTGTGAGCCGTCCAAGACGTTTCGGAAAGACTATGGCTGCGAATATGCTGACAGCGTATTATAGCCGCGGATGTAATTCGACGGAGCAGTTTTCCAGATTGAAAATAGCGGGTGATACGAGTTTTGAGAAACATCTGAATCACTATAACGTGATCCGGCTGAATATGCAGGATTTTTTGAGCAGGTCAAAAGACATGGATGATATGATCAGCCGGATACGGAGAGAGGTTTTATTTGATCTGACCAGCGAATTTGCAGATGTCAGATATTTTGATGATACGGATCTGATGAGGTCTTTGCAGGATATTTATATAAAATACGAGGTGCCGTTTGTTTTTATTATTGACGAATGGGATTGCGTCTTTCGCGTAAATAAGGAGGATCAGGAAGCACAGAGGAAGTATCTTGATTTTCTGCGGAATTTGCTGAAAGATCAGAGCTATGTAGCACTTGCCTATATGACTGGGATTCTTCCGATCAAGAAGTATGGGCAGCATTCTGCCTTAAATATGTTTTATGAATATTCCATGATGGATGCTGCTCCGATCCAGGAATTTACCGGATTTACGGAAGCTGAAGTGAAAGCACTTTGTGTGAAATATCAGGTTTCTTATGAAGATATGAGAAAATGGTATGACGGTTATACCGTTAACGGTCTGTCTGTCTATAATCCCAGATCTGTGGTGGAGTCTATTCTTAGAAAAAATTTTAATAATTACTGGACAAAGACAGAGACATATGAGGCTCTGAAAGTCTATATCCAGATGGATTTTGACGGACTTCGTGGTAAGGTGGAACGTCTGATTGCAGGAGAAAACGTATCTGTGAATTCCAATAAGTACCAGAATGATATGACGACCTTTGAAAGCGCAGACGATGTGCTGACACTTTTGGTTCATCTGGGGTACCTGACCAGCGACATGGAGTCCGGAACCTGTTCCATTCCGAATCAGGAAGTGCAACAGGAGTTCATTAACTGTATAGAGGATGGCGGCTGGGAAAATGTGATGGATGCGATTCGGAATTAGGAAGAATTATTACAAAAGACCTTTTCCGGAGAGGAAGAAGCCGTCGCGGTACAGATTGAAAAAATTCATGAAGAGAATGCTTCGATTCTGCAATATAATAATGAGACATCATTATCCTGCGCAATTTCGCTGGCTTATTATTCAGCCAGAAAAAGTTATTCGATTGTTCGTGAAATGCCTGCCGGGAAAGGATTTGCTGATCTGGTATTTGTCCCTGATCGGAAATGCAGTACTCCGGCAATGGTTGTTGAGTTGAAATGGAATCATTCCGTTCAGACTGCCATTGACCAGATACGAAGCCAAAATTATGTCGCCTGTCTGGAACATTACAGTGGTGATATTTTACTGGTTGGAGTGAATTATGATAAAGAAAGCAAGGAACACACCTGCAAAATCGAACGTGTAAATAAGCAGGTATACGATACTGCTCTTTCAGAACGGCGGTGCGCAGATTCAGGTTCATGTGGACACGGGAAAGAAAAACCTACGGTGGAAACGGAAATAGAAGAGAACAAATAATTTTTGAGCAGGAGGCGACATGTCGCCTCCTATATGCTTATGAATCATCCAATCAGTACGGTCTTTCCCTGAAATGCGAATCCATATTTTCTGATATGGTCGGCTGGAATTCCATGCGCAGTTAGTGAAGCTGCGTATTTTTCCCTCAATCTGCCGCAGAGCACGCTTCACGGTATCTGCCAGAGATTCTTCTTCATCCGGATCGAAAACTTTGAACTGTTTTTGGTTGTTGATGCCGCAAATGTGTGGTAAGATAAATCGATTTATTTATTTTGTGGTGCCTGTGAAGCGGGCATGAGAATTTTGTTCAAATTTCATGACATTTTAATAGTGAGAGGGATTCATATGACTGGTATTTTATATGGTGTGGGCGTCGGACCAGGCGATCCGGAGCTTATGACGATCAAGGCCGCGCGCCTGATTCGGGAGAATGAGGTGATTGCCCTGCCGGGCGAGAGTGCGCGCGAGACGGTGGCGTATCAGATTGCGGTACAGGCGGTGCCGGAGCTGTCCGAAAAACAATTGCTGTCCCTGGATATGCCGATGACGCATGACCGTGCGCTGCGCGATCGCTGTCATGATAAGGCGGCGGATGAGATAGAGGCCTATCTGAAAAAAGGAGAGAGCGTGATCTTCCTCACCCTGGGGGATCCGACGGTGTATTCTACTTATTTATATATAGAAAAGAGAATTTCCGCGCGCGGATACCGCACGGAGATGGTCAGCGGGATTCCGTCTTTTTGCGCGGCGGCGGCGCGTGTCAATGTGCCGCTGGCGGAATGGAATGAGCCTATCCATGTGATGCCCGCTGTGCACCGCCTGGAGCAGGAGCTGGATCAGCCGGGCACCTATGTGCTGATGAAGTCCGGGAAAAAGATGGGGCAGGTAAAGGAGAAGCTGCAAAAGAGCGGCCGTGAGGTTTTGATGGTAGAAAACTGCGGGATGCCGGGAGAAAAGGTGTACCGCAGTGTGGAGGAGATACCGGATGATGCGGGGTATTATTCGCTGATTATTGCGAAGGAACATAAGAACGCATAAATAAGCTTATCGGAAGCTGTGTTGGGAAATTCCGATATATACCTGTAGTAAAAGGCGCGAAAAGACTATTTGCACAGGCGATGAGAAAAAGGATATAAAAGAAAGGAAGACAAGGATGGTATATTTTGTAGGCGCCGGCAGCGGCGCGGCGGATCTGATTACCGTGCGGGGCAGCCGCCTGCTCGCTGAGGCAGATGTGATTATCTATGCCGGCTCTCTGGTGAACCCGGAGCTGTTGGATTATAAAAAAGAGGAATGTACGGTTTATGACAGTGCAAAGATGACTCTGGAAGAGGTCTTTGCAGTTATGCGGGATGCAGAGGAGAAGGGGCTGACGACCGTTCGTCTGCATACGGGCGACCCCTGCGTGTATGGCGCGATCCGCGAACAGATGGATCTGCTGGATGAGGCGGGGATTGCTTATGACTATTGTCCAGGTGTAAGTTCGTTCTGCGGAGCGGCATCGGCTCTGAATATGGAATATACGCTGCCGGGGATTTCCCAGACGGTGATCATTACGCGGATGGCAGGACGGACACCGGTGCCGGAAAAGGAGGAGATCGCTTCGCTGGCGTCCCACGGCGCGACGATGGTGATTTTCCTGAGTACCGGAATGCTGGAGCAATTGAGCGAGCGCCTGCTGGCAGGCGGATACCAGGAAGATACTCCGGCGGCGATTGTATACAAGGCAACCTGGCCGGATGAGCGCAGCTATATCTGTACCGTGTCCACGCTGGCGCAGTGCGCAAAAGAGAATCATGTCACAAAAACAGCGCTGATTATTGTCGGGGATACGGTCGCACAGGCGGGGTATCAGCGCTCGGAGCTGTATCATCCGGCGTTTACGACAGAGTTCCGGAAAGGGACGGCGAAATAGAAGAAAAAATCATTTGAAAATGACTTTTTTGCAGAAAAAAATCACTTGTAAGTGATTTTTGAAAGGAAACGGGATGAAGCAGCTCGGAATCGCAAGCTTTACTGCCCGGGGCGGTCAGGTGGCTGACAGACTCGCCGGGGCATTTGGAAAAGAATATGAGATTATTCGCTACGACCGTGGCCTGAAAGACTGGTGCGGCTGTCTGTTTGCAGGTGGCGCGGATGGGATTGTTTTCGTGGGCGCCTGCGGAATTGCGGTGCGCACGATTGCGCCGTTTTTAAAGAGCAAGACCACAGATCCGGCGGTGATTGTGATTGATGAGGCGGGACAATTTGTGATTTCCCTGCTGTCCGGGCACATCGGCGGGGCAAACCGGCTGGCGGAGCGCGCGGCGGCGATTTTGGGAGCGACGCCCGTGATTACGACCGCGACGGATGTGAATGGAAAATTTGCAGTGGATGTGTTCGCATCTGACAATCACCTGCGCATCCGGGATATGCATGCTGCAAAAGAAATATCCGCGGCGATTCTGCGCGGGGAGCGGGTCGGGGTTACCTGTGAAGGAGAGATAGAGGGCAGTGTGCCGTCGGAGCTGATTTTGCTGAAAAAAGATAAAAAGGCTGCTAAAAGAGATTTACAAATGGACGCATTGAGAAATGCTCCGAGACCGATCCATTCAACTCCTGAGATCGGCGCGTTGATTCGCATTGGAGTTGGGACTCATTCAGGTGACTCTGGTTTGCCGCCGGTGATTCTGGATCTTTATCCGAAATCCTATATCATCGGGATTGGATGCCGGAAGGGGAAGACAGAGGCAGAGATTGCGCAGTACGCAGAGCGGGCGCTGACTGGTTTAGGGCTTTCCTTTGAGGATTGTGCAGGCGTCGCGTCTATCGATCTGAAAAAGGAAGAACCGGGGCTGCTGGAATTTTGCGGGAAAAGAAATCTGCGCTTTGAAACATATTCGGCGGAGACACTGGCAGAGGTCAAAGGAGATTTTTCACATTCGGCATTTGTCAGCCAGGTGACTGGAGTGGATAATGTCTGTGAGCGCGCGGCATTGTTCATGGCGGGCGAGGGCGGTCGGCTGATTTTGAAAAAGCAGGCGGAAAATGGTGTGACCGTGGCGCTGGCAGAGCGGAAGTGGAAGGTGCGGTTCTGAAATATGCCATAAGGGGGGGGATCGGCTCCCCCAAATATGTCATAAGGGGAACCGGCTTCCCAGTTTTAAGGAGGAGACATGAAAAACAAATTATATGTAGCGGGTATGGGTCCGGGAGAGACCGGCCTGATGTGTCAGCGGGCAGCAGAGATTCTGGCTGACTGCGATACGATTATCGGATATACGGTGTATGTCAATCTTCTGCGTGAGACATATCCGGATAAGGAATTTTTGACGACACCAATGACGCAGGAGGCGCGGCGCTGTGAGATGGCATTTGAGGAAGCGGCGAAAGGCAAAAAGGTCGTCATGGTGTGCAGCGGCGATGCCGGCGTCTATGGTATGAGCGGGCTGATGCTGGAGATTGGGGCGGCCTGGCCGGAGATAGAGGTGGAAGTGATTCCCGGTGTGACCGCTGCGTTGAGCGGCGGCGCGGTGCTTGGCGCTCCGCTGACGCATGATTTTGCGGTGATCAGCTTAAGTGACAGGCTGACGCCATGGGAGAAGATTGAGAAACGGCTGGAGCTGGCAGCGGAGGCGGATTTTGGTATCTGCATCTATAATCCGGCAAGCAAGGGACGCCCGGACTATCTGTCGCGGGCCTGCGAGATTTTGCTGCGTGTGCTGCCGCCGGATCGGCTTTGCGGTACGGTGGAAAACATCGGCCGCGAAGGGGAATCAGCCAGATTGTATACGCTGGAAGAGCTGCGCACGGCGCAGGTAAATATGTTTACGACGGTATTTATCGGAAATTCGCAGACAAAGGAAATCAATGGGCGGATGGTGACGCCGCGGGGATATCGCATCTGAAGTGACGGATGAAGCAGAAAGTTTTGAAAAGCTTCGAAAAGCATTGACCGTAGTTTATGACGCAGAGGATGTTATTGAGGGATAACGCACAATGGAAAATGAAATTTTTGAGAAAACTCCTGTACATAAGGCTTTTTTCAGCCTTGCGCTGCCGGTTGTGATGGGCATGGTAGTTTCCCTGCTCTACAATATGGTGGATACGTTTTTTATTGCGCGGACGGGGAATACAAATCTGGTTGCCGGTATTTCGCTTTGTTCGCCGGTGTTTACCTGTCTGATTGCGCTGGGGGATATTCTGGGGCTGGGCGGAAGCTCGGTGATTTCCAGATTGTTTGGACAGAAACGGGATGAGGAAGGGAAAAGAATCAGCGTTTTCTGCTTTTACGGATCGCTTCTGGGCGGCTGTGTGGTCGCGGTGCTTCTGCTGGTATTCCGGACGCCGCTGCTGAACCTTCTGGGGGCGGATACGGATACGCTTGTTTATGCGTCTGCGTACTACACGTTTATCGCGCTGGGCGCTCCTTTTATTATTCTGACCTTTACGCCGAATAACCAGCTGCGGACGGAAGGCCTGGCGAAGTGCTCCATGGTTGGAAGCATTCTGGGAACGGTTGTAAATATCATTCTTGACCCGATCTGCATTTTCGGTCTGGGACTAGGCGCGGCCGGGGCAGCCATCGCGACGGTCATCGGCAATATCTGTACGGATATCTATTATGTCTGGGTGCTGACGCATAAGAGCAAAAAGCTTTCGATCAACCCCAGGGGGCTGTATATCACGGCCGAGGAAATACGGCAGATTCTGGTGATCGGGATTCCGGCGTCGGTGACGAATTTTATGGCAAGCCTGTGTACCGCCCTGACCAACCGGAAGCTGCTTCCTTATGGGAATGACCGCGTAGCGGCGATGGGAATCGCGATGAAGGTCAATATGATTGTCCTGCTGGTGCTTGTCGGATTTGCGTTCGGGGCGCAGCCATTGATTGGCTATAATTACGGAGCCAGAAATCATAAACGGCTGAAGGAGATTCTGACCTTCTGCTACCAGTTTGAATGCGCGCTGGCGGCAGTGCTGGTTGTGATTCTTGCCGCGGTGGCAAGGCCGCTGCTGGGATTGTTTACCACGAACCAGGAACTGATCCGGCTGGGCGTACCGATGCTTCGCTGGCAGCTTGCGGGAATGGTTTTCGTGGCAATCGTCCTGGTCTCGACCAGCACCTTTCAGTCAGCCGGAAAGGCGATGGGGGCATTCTGGCTCTCATTTGGCAGACAAGGGCTGTTTTTTGCCGTAATACTCTGGACACTGTCGGCTGCCATTGGCTATAACGGGATTCTGTCGGCGCAGGCGGTTTCTGATCTGCTCACGGCAATCCTGGCGGTGTGGCTGTTTAAGCGGAATATCGCGAGTGAGTGGAAAAATTGAACTATGGAGGGAGAGAAAAATTATGAATGGAAGATCACAGTCTAATGGGCTGGTCAATCTTGTTTTGCGCCTGTTGGTGACGGTGGCTCTCGGAGGAATTTACTTTTATGTCATGCTGCCTCCGATCAATGTGAAAGCACTGGATTTCTGGTTATTTCTTTTTATATTGCTGGTGATTTTTATTTTCGTTACGCTGGCTACGTCCGGCCTGCGTGTGACACGCCGGGAGATTTCCCTGGAGCCGGGCGTGTTCTGGACGCGCTGTAAGGTGCCGTTCCTTCTGGCGCTGGTGCTGTTTGTGGTGGCTGCGGTGGCTTTGCTTTATTCGTCGGAGATTTTTCACGCGGCATCCTATTACAACCTGCTGGATGTGCAGACGGGCGACTTTACAGAGGAGGTTGCGGAGATTTCTTATGACCGGATTCCGATGCTGGATAAGGATTCGAGTGTACAGCTGGGCAGCCGCGCGCTTGGTTCTTTGAGCAGTACGGACAGCAGCCTGGTGTCGCAGTTTGAAGTCCCCGATGCGGAATATTCGCAGATCAATTACCAGGACAATCCGGTGCGTGTGGCGCCGCTGCTTTACGGCAATCTCATCAAATGGTTTAACAACCGCGAGGAAGGACTGCCAGGCTACATTATTGTAAACATGGTGACGCAGGAAGCGAGTCTGGTGAAGCTGGACGAGGGGATGAAATACTCGACAGGGGAGCATTTTGGAAGGAATCTTTACCGCCTGCTGCGCTTCCGCTATCCGACGATGATGTTCGGCGATGTGAATTTTGAAATCGACGAGGATGGAACGCCCTGGTGGGTGTGCTCGCGCACCATTCATACGATCGGTCTGTTTGGCGGCCAGGATACGCAGGGAGCGGTTCTGGTAAATGCGATCACCGGAGAGAGTACGTACTATGAGGAGGTTCCGACCTGGGTGGATCGGGTGTATTCTGCGGATCTGTTGGTGGAGCAGTACAATTATCACGGAACGCTGGTCAATGGCTGGATCAATTCCTGGCTTGGGCAGAAGGGTGTCACGACAACCTCTGACGGGTATAATTATATCGCAATGAATGACGACGTTTACCTTTATACAGGTGTGACTTCGGCGGGAAATGATGAGTCAAATGTCGGTTTCATTTTGGTGAATCAGCGCACAAAGGAGGCACGGTACTACAGCATTTCCGGCGCAACGGAGTATTCCGCGATGTCCTCCGCGGAGGGTGCGGTGCAGCATCTGGGCTACACGGCGACGTTCCCGATTCTGCTGAATATCTCAGACGAGCCGACGTATTTTATGTCTCTGAAAGATTCGGCGGATCTGGTCAAAATGTATGCAATGGTCAATGTGAAGGATTATCAGATCACGACGACCGGCAGCTCCGTGGCCGAGTGCCAGGCAAATTATGAGGAGCTGCTGATCGAAAATGGTGTGAAGGTCTCAGATCCGATTGAGGCGGTGGAAGCAGAGACGGATACCGTAACGGGAACAATTACGGAGATTCGTTCCGTTGTAGTGGATGGAAATACGATTTTCTATTTCTCCCTTGACGAGAGTTATTTTGGGACTGGCTATTACTACGCGGTTTCTGCAGCGGACGATCAGAATGCGGTGATTTTCGATGTGGGAGACGAGGTCACAATCACGTATTATGTGGATGAGGACGACGGAATGACGCGCACCGGTATTCTTGTGGAGTATGCGGAAGGATATTCTGCCTGAAAGGTATAGCATATGGGGAGAAAAGCTCCTTCACAAAGTGATATGAAATGGGCTTTTCCCTTTGCCGGGGCGGCATCTCGCATGATGCGCGGGATAAGTTTCGTAACAGTGAAGCTACTGAATAGTGCGCTGAAATTCGATCCAATCAGAGCAGGAAAGAAGATACAATGACAGGTACAGGAACACTGATAAATGTGGCGGCGATCGTGGCGGGCGGCCTGATCGGCCTGGCCGGGAAAAAATTGATGAATGACCGCCTGCAGGAGACGCTGATGAAGGCCACCGGACTTTGCACGATGTTCATCGGGATCGGCGGCGCACTTGAAAAAATGCTGACGCTCACGGATGGCGAGTTGGGTTCGCAGGGCTCTCTCATGATCATTGTGAGCTTTGCGCTCGGCTCTCTGATCGGGGAGGCGCTGAATATCGAGCAGGCGATAGAGCGCTTTGGGGAATGGCTGAAGCAAAAAAGCGGCAATGGCGGGGACAATTCGTTTGTCAACGCGTTTGTGACCGCCTCCTTTACCGTCTGCATTGGAGCAATGGCGATTGTGGGTTCCATTCAGGACGGCATAAACGGCGATCCGACCACGCTGATGATGAAAGCGATTCTGGACTTTCTGATTATCATGATTATGGTGGCGTCTCTGGGAAAGGGCTGTATTTTTTCCGCGATACCGGTCGGTATATTTCAGGGAACGATCACAATTCTGGCCAGTGTCCTTGCCCCACTAATGACTGAGGGAACGCTGAATGCAATTTCGCTGACGGGTTCCATGCTGATTTTTTGCGTTGGGGTGAATCTGATCTGGGAGAATAAACTGAAAGTCGCAAATATGCTGCCGACGATATTGGTTGCGGCGGTGTGGGGCGCGCTGGCGTAGGCTGGGGACAGTTTATATTGACTATGGGAAGACAGGATTTTGTCGGGAAACAGCGACTGTTTGCAGAAAGTGAAATGGGGGTTCGAAGATGCCGGATATAAGGAAACAGGAGAATTATTCTTTTCATACACTGATTTTTGGCGGAACGGCTGAGGGACGTCAGGTTTCAGATTATCTCTGCGAAAAACATATAGCGCATACCGTCAGTGTGGCAACGGAATACGGAGAAGAGGTGCTTCACCCGCAGCCGGAGCGTCACATTCATCAGGGCAGGCTGGATATGGAACAGATGCAGGAATTTATGCGAGACGGGCAGTATGCGCTGGTCGTGGATGCGACGCATCCGTACGCGGTAGAAGTGTCAAAAAACATTCAGGAGGCCTGCCGGAGAGAGAATGTGCAATATCTGCGGTATCTTCGCACACAGAAACAGGAGGAGCGCTTAAACAAAGAAGCGGCTGGAGAAGCAGACAGCACTCGATCTGCGTGTGAAAATGCAGGAGAGATTTCAGGGGCATTTTACGTAGATTCTGCCAGGGAAGCGGCAGATTATCTGGAAACGCAGCAGGGCGGAATTTTTCTGACTACGGGCAGCAAGGAATTGCACGTATTCACAGAAGCGATTTCAGACAAAAGCCGTATCTTCGCGCGGGTTCTCCCATCCGCGGAAGTAGTTTCTTCCTGCCGCGCACTCGGCCTGGAAGGAAAGCAGATCTGCGCCATGCAAGGACCGTTTTCTGCGGATATGAATGCGGCGATGCTTCATCAGGCAGGCTCCGCGTTTCTGGTTACAAAAGAGACCGGGGCAACCGGCGGCTTCCCGGAAAAAATCGAGGCATCCCGGCAGTGTCGGGTCACGCCAGTCATTATTCGCAGACCAAAAGAGACGGGAAGCGGATGGGAAGAAGTGAAAGAGCGGCTGGATGCGCTGATTTCCGGAGAGCATGCTTCGGCGAAAGAAGTTTCGAGAAAATTAGAATCTGTCGCAGATAAACAGGAGGCAGAATGTCAGAATACGGTTACAGGGAAAGAACCTTCGAAATTGGAACGATCCGAACAGGAAAATTCACGCCGCATCAGCTGCATTGGCATCGGCATGGGGACTCCGGATACTCTGACACGCGAGGCGGCCCGCGCAATCCGCGAGGCCGAAGTGATCTTTGGTGCAGCGCGGATTCTGGAATGTGCGAGGCTGCTGCTGCGTGAGCCGGAAGAAATAAGTGCCTCGTCAAAGCAGCCGGAGGGCGCATCCGAAATGGAGAAAAAAGCGAAAGCACCGCTTATGATTTCTGAATACAATGCCAGGAAGATCGCGTCCTGGCTGGAAGCGCATCCGCAGGTGGAACGAGTGGCGATCCTGATGTCGGGGGATGTCGGATTTTACAGCGGAGCGCGCCAGGTCGCGGAAACCTTTCCGGCGGAGCAGGTACGTTATTACTGCGGAATTTCTTCGGTGGTGTATTTCGCGTCAAAGATTCCGACCTCCTGGCAAGACGCGAAGCTTCTGAGCGCGCATGGGAAAGAAATTCCGCTCGTAAATTACGTCAGAAAATACCCGAAGATCATTCTCCTCGTCAGCGGCGCGAAAGAGGTGGGACAGATCTGCCAGGACCTGGTGCTTGACGGAATCGGTTCAGAAGTGCGGGTGACGGTTGGTTCGAATCTTTCTTATCCAGATGAAAAAATACAGACCGGGCGCCCGGAAGACTTCATCATCTGTGAAGCGGCGGGGCCGCATATTATGATGCTGGAGAATCCGCATGCAGGGCGGGTGATCACGCCGGGAATTCCGGACGATGCCTTTGAACGCTGGGAAAAGGTGCCTATGACAAAAGAAGAAATCCGGGCGCTTTCGGTGGCAAAGCTTCGCCTGCGGGAGGATTCGGTGATGTATGATGTGGGTGCAGGCACTGGATCGGTATCCGTAGAGTGTGCGCGGCTCTGCACAGAAGGAAGAGTTTACGCGATTGAGCGTGAGCAAAGAGCGGTGGAGTTGATTAAGCAGAATACTGCCCGCTTCCATCTGTCCAACCTCATCTCAATCAGTGGAACTGCCCCGGAGGCTATGGAGGAGCTTCCAGCGCCAACCCATGCCTTTATCGGGGGAAGCTCCGGAAATATGCGGGAGATCGTAGCGTCCCTGCTGGAAAAGAATCCGTCCGTTCGAGTTGTGATCAATACGGTTGCGTTGGAAAGCATTGCGGAGGTGACAAACCTGATCAATGACCTTGGAATCAAAGATGCAGATATTGTCCAGGTTTCCGTGGCTAAATCCCGCAGGCTGGGACGATACCACATGATGTCGTCGCTCAACCCGATTTATATCGTTTCCTTTGGCGGGGAAGAGGAAAGCAGCAAGTGTTTTTAACCAGGCAATGATCGAGTGTAGATGGAAATAATGTGGAGGTAAGCCATGCAGCATCTGCCAAGAATTATGCTTGCCGCACCTTCCAGCGGCAGCGGAAAAACGATGATCACCTGCGGAATTCTGGAGGCGTTCTGCAGGCGCGGGCTGAATCCGGCCTCTTTTAAGTGCGGACCAGATTACATTGACCCGATGTTTCATTCACGGGTGATCGGTACGCCATCGAGAAATCTGGATACCTTTTTTACAGAATCGCCACTCACACGCTATCTGTTCGCAAAGACAGCGAAAAATGCGGGAATTTCGGTTCTGGAGGGCGTCATGGGGTTCTATGATGGGCTTGGCGGGATTTCCGAAAAGGCATCCTCCTATGACCTGGCAGCAGTGACGGATACGCCGGTGATTCTTGTTGTGAACGCGCGCGGCATGAGTCTGTCGGTGATTCCTTTGATTCAGGGTTATCTGAATTATCAGGAGCAATACGGCCGCGAGGTAATCCGGGGTGTGATCCTCAACCAGACAACGAAAATGACCTGTCTTTTATTAAAGGAGGAAATCGAAAAACAGACCGGCGTGCGGGTGTATGGATATGTGCCGCGCATGGATGACGCCGCGGTGGAGAGCCGGCATCTCGGCCTGGTAACGCCCGGAGAGATTGCGGATCTGAAAGTCCGTCTGGCGAGACTGGGAGAGGAACTGGAGCAGTGTCTGGATCTGGACGGGATCATTGCGCTTGCGCAGGAAGCGTCAGACTTTGCAGATGAAGAGCTTGCGTTGCCAGAGTGTGTACGTGCGTATGCGGAAAACCAGAAATCATCCGGGATTATCGCAGAAAGCGATGAGGAAACTTCCCATATGGATGGAATTGTTTTCCAGAAAAAACATGATGCCCGATCGGAATACTCGGCGCCACGTATTGCGGTGGCGCAGGATGAAGCGTTTTGCTTTTATTATCAGGATAATCTGGACCTTATGGAACTGCTCGGAGCCACGCTTGTTCCATTCTCTCCATTAAAAGACACAGCACTTCCGGAACAGATCAGCGGGCTTATTCTGGGGGGCGGTTATCCGGAGCTTTATGCCAGACAACTCTCAGAAAACAGATCCATGCTGCAGTCCATCCGCGCGGCGATTGCGGATGGGTTGCCGTATTTAGCGGAATGCGGCGGATTCATGTACCTGCATGAGACGATGGAGGATATGGAAGGTACGGCGTGGCCGATGTGCGGGTGCATTCAGGGAAAATCGTATCGAACGAAAAAACTGGGGCGGTTCGGTTATATCAGCCTCAGTCTCAGCACGGCAGATTGCAGAGAAAAACAAGAACAGATGGATTCAAATGAGGATATGAGAATAAAAACACAGTCAGTGCCAGGATTCCTTTATTCAGGTGAGACGATCCGTGCCCATGAATTTCACTATTTTGACAGCACAGATCCCGGCAGCGCTTATGTTGCAGAAAAACCGAACGGAAAGCGTACATGGAATTGTACGCACGTTACAGATCATAGTGCGGCTGGATATCCGCACCTGTATTACTGGTCGAATCCGGAATTTGCAGTGCGGTTTTTGCATAGTGCTAAAGCGTATTCCGGGAATGTCGGCTAATCGTTCGGTGATCTAAGTATACTTTTCGGAGGGAATATCATATGAAGAATTTTCCGGAAGCCGAGATGGCTGTAAGTCCAGCACGAAAGAATGCATATAAGGAAGAACCGAAAACGTTGCTTGCGTTTTTAAAAGATGAAAAGCAAAACAGGGCGAAGGGCGGTATTTATCATAAGGTTCAGATTGAATTGACTTATAATTCCAATCATATGGAAGGAAGCAGGCTTACGCACGATCAGACGCGATATATTTACGAGACAAACACGATCTGCACGGATCCAGATGGAATGAATGTGGACGATATTCTGGAAACGACAAACCATTTTCGCTGTATAGATTTGATTATCGATCAGGCTCATGTACAGGTATCAGAGAAGCTGATCAGGCAACTGCATTTGATTCTCAAAACTGGAACCAGCGACAGCCGTAAGGACTGGTTTGCTGTCGGTAATTACAAGAAACTGCCTAACGAAGTAGGAGGAAAAGAAACAGCTGCTCCAGAAGAGGTTCCTGTAAAAATGAAGAGGCTGCTGAACGATTATAATTCATCCACAGATCGAAGCTTTGAAGAAATGCTGGATTTTCATTACAGGTTTGAAAGCATTCATCCTTTTCAGGACGGAAATGGCCGTGTTGGACGGTTAATTATGTTCAAAGAATGTCTGCGGAATAACATTGTTCCTTTCATTATTGAGGATGATCTGAAGATGTTTTATTACCGTGGCTTGTCTGCCTGGCAGACGGAAAAAGGGTTTCTCAGAGATACCTGTCTGACGGCGCAGGATTGCTTCAAACGATATCTTGATTATTTTCGGATAGAGTATGAAGAGTGAATGGAAACGTATGTGGAGGAGTGAGTAAAATGAAAAAATGCAGGATAACAGCCATTCGTGTTGCCTGTTATAAAGATTTGATGGAGCAATATGAGAATCCGATTTCGGATGCCTGTAATATAAAAGAGGGACAGGTTTTTATTACGAACGGCTGGAAGAAACCGGATGGCTTTTGTGAAAGTGCATGGGAAAGCATCTCACCGTTTGTTATGACTCTTGCCTGTGGCGGAGAAGATATATATAGCGGGTGGATGAAGAACAAAAAATCAGCGCTGATCTCCTGTAACGATGGATTTCGCCCTGTAAGCTTTCTGATTGAAGCATTGGAAGAGGAGACTGACGAAACAGCAAGATAATACGCAAGTCGTGAACCTGTTACACTGCGAGGTTTTACGTACGCAGATATGGAGGGAATATGGTTGTTTTAGATAAAAAGGTTACAGTAGATGAACTCATGCATATGGAGCCAGAAATATTTTTTAATGATATGGTCAAATGCGTTATTGACATAAAAAGAGAACTCATAGCAGTTAATGCAGAATTACACGCAGATTTGGAAGCGTTCCTATTGGCAAATGGATCCGCTCAATCTGACTTGTATGGAATAAATATACTGGATGATGGAGAAATTGAGTTTGATTCTCTTATCAATCCTCCACGGAACAGAGAGGCTGGATATCCGAGAGCCGGACGATATGTAGCAGATCCAGATGCAAGGGCCAGGATAGGGGAGGTTGTAGATAAATGGGTGATTCGATAAAATGGTTTGATTTATCGATAGGAGATCAAATAGGCAACGTGGGCAGTGAGGTCGCAAGAGCGATCAGACGTAAAAATAAAGGTGATAAGCTAGGCGCTGCCGAATTTTGTGTCCATGCGATAGAAATGCTCTCATATTCAAAACAGGATCCTAAAAACGTAAATCGTAAGAAGGAGCTTTCTTATGCGCAGGAAGAGATATTGGATTATATAATGGGTGATAATTATTACAAGAATGATGATAAATCTATTATGAAATGGTATGATGCGTTTCTGTAACTGTTCAGCAATAAACGGAGGAATATTATTATGGAAGAAACACAGTTTTATCAGATTCTGAAAAACATCACTCCAGGCGATGCGGACGCTGCTGCCGTCTGCCGGGAACGCTGGAACAGCATTGCGAAACCACTCCACAGCCTTGGGTGGATGGAGGATGCGATTGCGCGTATCGCGGCGGCGCAGCATAGTCCGGAGATTCGTACCGGGAAAAAGATTCTTGTGCCAATGTGCGCGGACAATGGAGTGGTGGAAGAGGGTGTGACGCAGACTGGGCAGGAGGTGACGGCGATTGTCGCGGAAAACTTCCTCGATGAACAGTCCTGCGCGGCGATCATGTGCCGTCTTGCAGGAGCGGATATCCGCCCGATTGACATTGGGATGGCGGTGGATACGCCGCGCGTAGAAAAGCGCAAAGTTGCCTATGGAACAAAGAATTTTGCGAAGGAACCGGCCATGAGCCGCGATGAGGCTGTGACGGCATTGATGGTCGGCGTGTCCCTGGCGGGAGAACTGATGGGGCAGGGGTATGACCTGATCGCGACCGGAGAGATGGGGATTGGCAATACGACGACCTCCAGCGCGGTGGCGAGTGCGCTGCTTCACGTTCCGGCAGTAGAGATGACCGGACGCGGCGCGGGGCTTTCTACGGAAGGACTGAATAAGAAAATACAGGTCATCCAGGAGGCGATTGATCGCTGGAATCTGTTTGAAGCGGATCCCCTCACGGTGCTTTCCTGTGTCGGCGGATTTGACCTGGCCGGGATTGCCGGACTGTTCCTGGGTGGGGCCTGCTATCATATTCCGGTGCTGATTGATGGATTTATCTCTTCTGTGGGAGCGCTTCTGGCAGTGAAGCTGTGTCCGGCGGCGAGGGATTATATGCTGGCGACACATGTGTCAAAGGAGCCTGCCGCGCGTAGGATTCTGCAGGAGCTTGCTTTGGAACCGGCGCTGGATGCGGGGATGTGCCTTGGAGAAGGCAGCGGTGCGGTCGCCGCGTTTCCGCTGATTGATATGGGAGCAGAGATTTACCACAGGATGAGTACGTTTGAACAGATTCAGGTGGAGGCCTATCAGGAACTGGACTGAGGAAGAAAAAGGAAAAAGTAGAGCAGGAGGCAGAAGACTGCCTCCTGCTCGATTTTACTCCAGATTCCGCACGGCTTCCCGTACCGGCAGGATGAAGGATGGGGAGACGGACAGCTCGTCGATGCCCATTTCGACAAATGTCTCGGTCAGGGTGGTGTCCGCGCCGAGCTCGCCGCAGATGCCGACCCAGGCGCCGCCTTTGTGGCCGTTTTCGATAACCGTCTGGATGGAACGGAGGACAGCCGGGTGGTGGGAATCGTAGATGTTGTCCAGCTTCGGGTTCTGCCGGTCGATCGCCAGCGTATACTGGGTCAGGTCGTTGGTGCCGATGCTGAAGAAATCGACTTCTTTCGCCAGCTCTTCGCTGATCCATACGGCAGCCGGTGTCTCGATCATGATGCCGACTTCCACGTCTTTGTATGGAATATTCTGCTCGCGAAGCTCTGCCTTTACTTCCGCCAGAATCCGTTTGCTCTCCAATACTTCCTGCACGGAAATAATCATCGGGAACATGATGGAAATGTTGCCGAAGGCGCTTGCCCGCAGTAGCGCGCGCAGCTGTGTGCGGAAGATTTCCTGCTGATCCAGGCAAATACGGATTGCGCGGTAGCCCATGGCGGGGTTGTCTTCTTTTTCAAGGTTAAAATAATCGACCTGCTTGTCGGCGCCGATGTCCAGCGTGCGGACGACTACCTTTTTGCCGGCCATATTCTGGGCGACCATTTTGTAGGCCTTGAACTGTTCTTCCTCGGTCGGGAAGGTTTCGGATTCCAGATAGAGAAATTCGCTCCGGAACAGACCGATTCCCTCGCCGTCATTTTTCAGCACCTGGGCGACATCGGAGACACTGCCGATATTAGCGTACAGGTGTATTTTTTTGCCGCTTTTTGTGATGGTTTCTTTGCCGCGAAGCTCCCTCAAAAGCTGCTGCTTTCGCTCGTCTTCGCGCATTTTTTCACTCATCTGTTCCAGAGTCGCCGCATCCGGGTCGATGATCACGGTTCCGGTATAGCCGTCCACGATGACTGTTTTACCGGCCCAGTCATCCTGGATATCGATGCCGATTACAGCGGGAATGTTCATCGTGCGGGCCAGGATGGCCGTGTGGGAATTGGAAGAACCATGACGGGTAACGAAGGACAGAATCTTTGACTTGTCCATCTGCACCGTCTCGCTTGGCGCCAGGTCGTCCGCCATCAGGATAACCGGCTCGTTCAGAGCATGCATATCTGTATAGCCGCCGCACAGCACCGCGACCAGACGCTCGGAAATGTCCCTTACATCCGCCGCGCGTGCCTGCATATAGGCGTCGTCCATCTGCGCGAACATTTCGGCAAAATTGTCCCCGGTCGTCGCGACCGCATACTCCGCGTTGATAAGCTCCCCGCGGATCATATTGTAGATGGAATCCAGATAATCCTCGTCCTCCATCATCATTTTGTGTACCTCGAAAACGGCCGCATTGTCCGCGCCCACTTCCTTCAGCGCTTTTGCGTAAATTTGATCCAGCTGGGCGATCGCCATTTCTTTTGCCGCGTCGAAGCGG